>Ga0207060_10240_pt1 | contig 18182 bp, 17 predicted proteins | sample Alteio_BWMinCont_30_FD_153270 | JGI IMG/M metagenome (GOLD analysis project Ga0207060, IMG submission 153270) | Enriched cells from forest soil in Barre Woods Harvard Forest LTER site, Petersham, Massachusetts, United States -... | ecosystem: Environmental > Terrestrial > Soil > Temperate forest >...
CAGATGGGGCGCGTCAAAGAGGTGGGCGCGGCCGTCGTTGAGCATGGTGCCCCAGCTAGCGGTTGGGGGCGGTACGCCTAGACCGAGGAAGCTCATCGTGGCTTCGGCGAGAATTGCGCCTGCCATGCCGATGGCGGCTTGCACGATGATGGGCTGAATAATGTTGGGCAGGATGTGGCGGACAATCACGCGTAGATCGCTGGCTCCGAGGGAGCGGGCGGCTTCGACGAATTCACGCTCGCGAGCGGCGAGCACCTGGGCACGAACCAGGCGGGCATAGCCCACCCAGCCTCCCAAGGAGAGCGCCAACACGAGATTGAAAATCCCCGGTCCGCGGAAGGCCACGAATGCAATGGCCAGCAGAATTCCGGGGAAGGAGAGGAAGGCGTTCATCACGACCACGTTGACAAAGCGATCGATGCGTCCGCCGTAGTATCCGGCGATTGATCCGACGATTAGACCCAAGGTCAGCGAGGCGGCAACTACGCAACTGCCGACCAGCATGGAAATGCGCGATCCGTAAATGAGGCGGGAGAGGATGTCGCGTCCGAGTTCGTCGGTGCCGCACCAGTGGGTTGAGGATGGCCCGGCGAGGCGCGTTGGCAAGTCGATTTGGGCTGGGTCTTGTGGAGCGATCCAGGGGGCGAAGAGGGCGCAGATTACGAAGAGCGTGACCAGCACGACGCCTGTCGAGGCCAGGACGTTGTGGCGCGCGGCGCGTTGGAGCGAGAAGGCGGTCGTGGACATAATCGAATATTAGGCTGCTACGCGGTCTTGTGGCCGTCCGAGAAATATGTTCTGATTATTGAAGACTATCGCAGCGGGCCAACCGCATGCGCTCCATAAACCAGCACCTCTAGCTTACATTCCGAGGAGAAAAATCATGAGCAAAGTTTCGTATATTCCCAAAGATTACAACTCCGTTACACCATACCTGATCGTCAAGGATGCAGCCAAAGCCATTGACTATTACAAGAAAGTTTTCGGAGCGACTGAAACCGTTCGCATGAATGGCCCGGACGGCAAGGTCGGTCACGCCGAGTTGAAGATTGGCAACTCACACATCATGCTGGCCGACGAAAATCCCAGCATGGGACCGGGACACACCAGCGCCGCCACGGTCGGCGGAAGCCCGGTGAGCCTGTATGTATACCTTCCCGACGTCGATAGCGTGGTTAAGAGTGCGGAGGCGGAGGGGGCGAAGATCCTGAAGCCGGTGCAGGACCAGTTTTATGGAGACCGGAATGGTTTCATTCAGGATCCGTTTGGACATTTGTGGGGCATCGCCACGCATGTGGAAGATGTATCGCCCGCAGACATGAAAGAACGGATGAAAAAAATGATGCCGGCCGCATAGGTCGATTCACAAGAGGCGGGGCAGCCATGCCCCGCCTTAGAATTTCGATGCCTCACTTCCAGCTTGTTCACGCAATAGCGATGGATTAGGTGAAAATCTCTCCATCAACTCAACGAATCGGTCAGGAACTTCATTGCGAGGTACTTGAAGTGATCAGCAAGCCGATCCCACCGGCCGGTCCCTCCACTCCGCCTTGCGATTGATAAGGCTAATCGCAACGCTCGGGTCGGGATGACAGAGTTTGGTAGTTGCTGCGCTCCGCTCGCGACGACGGTAATTTGAGATAAGTGTCATCCCGACCGAGCCAGTTGAGCCGCGGCAGCGGATCAACTGGCGAGTGGAGGGACCTGCTTGTCGGGTTGATACATGTGCTTCGTGAACAGCTCGGCTGCTAAGTCATCCCACGTGGGATTTTGGCGCTCGATCAGCCAAATCTTCTTTGTTCTGCTCCAATGCTTGAGCTGTTTCTCGCGGCCGATGGCTTTGAGCACCTCGTCGAAACGACTCGAAATAGACGAGACGGTGGCAGCGGTATTTCTTGCTGAAGCCATCTACTAAGTCGTTCTTGTGTTCGTAGACATGTCGCTCCAAGTTGTTGGTCATTCCGATGTAGATGACCCGCGACTTGCTGGCGACGATACAGACGCTGTAGCTATGAGTTTTCATTGCGCTCCGACCAGCAGGTCCCTCCACTCCGCCTTGCGATTGATAAAGCCAATCGCAAGGCTACGGTCGGGATGACAGAGTTTTCGGAGTCTGTGCTCTTCATTGTCTGATCCTCGGGTTTGCCACTGAGTACAACAAGTCCGTCAGGAAATTTACTGCTATGTACGTCAGGCCGATCGCCAGGATGCATCCCTGCACCAAATAGTAATCGCGGTTGCCGATGGCCTGGATGGTCAGGCGGCCGATGCCGGGCCAGGAGAAGATGGTTTCGGTCACGATAGCGCCGGCTAGCAGCGCGCCGAATTGTAATCCCAGAACCGTGATTACCGGGATCATGGCGTTGCGCAGGGCGTGGCGATAGACTACCGTGCGCTCGGGCAGGCCTTTGGCGCGGGCGGTGCGGATGTAGTCCTGGCCTAGTTCTTCTAGCATGGAGGTGCGGACCATGCGGGTCAGAATGGCGGCGAGGGCTCCGCCCATGGTGATGGCTGGTAGCACCAGGTGGGCGAGCGTGCCTGAGCCGGAGACTGGAAGCAGTCCCAGCTTGATGGCGAAAAGCAGGATCAGGATTGGACCTAGAGCGAAGTTTGGGAAGGACAGCCCGAAGAGGCTGACTACGCTGATGAGGCGGTCGTCCCAGCGATTGCGTCTTTGGGCTGAGCGCACGCCCGCTGGAATTGAGAGCAGAATCGCTACCAACAACGCTGCAAGCGTCAACTGCAAAGTGTATGGGTAGCGCTGGGCGATGAGAGTTCCGACGTTTTGATTGAAGCGCAGCGACGGGCCGAGGTCACCGTGCAGCACGCCTTTCCAATAATTGAGGTACTGCCGGCCCAGCGGGACATCGAGGCCGTAGGCGTGCCGGGTGGCTTGGATGTCGGTGGCGGGGGCTCCTTCTCCGAGCATTTGCAGCACGGGATCGCCGGGAACCAAGTGAATGAGAAGGAATACTAGCGAGACCACTAGCCAGACTACCGGTAAGGTGTACAGCACGCGGTGGGTTAGGTAGCGGAGCATCAGGCTTCGGGCTTCAGGTCATCCGCTTCAACGCCAATGTGAACCAAGTGGTTCAGCATGTGGTCGATGTAATCTTCGAAGACGAATTTTAGCGTGAGTGGCTGGGAGTCGGCGATGGTGCAGGTTCGCGACCATGCGGAGTCGGACACGGCCTCTGCGGCCGCTAGAAGTTGTTGGTTGAGGGCTCGCCAAAGCTCGATCATTTCTTGCCAGTTGCGCTGCTGATACCTGTGGAGTTTGACCCAGGCGTCGCCGTCGTAGCCTGGCATCTTCGGCTTATCCTCGAGTTGGGTGCGGACAATTCTTTGGTGGTTGTTGGCAGCGGAGTCCAGGAGGTGTCCTAACTCTTCCTTCGGCGACCACTTGGACGGTGATGGTTTTAATTCCACTCGGGCGATCTGAAGTTCCTTTAGCCGAGCTGGAATTTCATCGATCAGGGCGCGCAGTTGTTTGAGTCTTTGCATTTTCTCGTAAAGCCAGTTGCCGGTTCCCGGTTCTTTGTTCTCAGTCTCCAGCTTTCCCCACCGCGGTGGTTTGCAGCTTTTCGATTTCAACTTTGGCGATGCGGTGGCCTTCCATTTGCTCGACGGTGAAACGGTGGCCTTCGAAGTCGAAAGCGTCGCCGACGTGGGGAATCTTTTGCAGGCGGGCCAGCACAAATCCGGCCAGGGTCTCGAAGCCCCCGTCGCGTGGCAGTGAAAGCTGATATTGGGACTCGAGATCGCGAATGCCAAACGAGCCTTCAAGCACGAGTGCCAGCTTCCCGGGGAGCACGGGCTGCTCAGGTGGGGGAACGTCGAACTCATCCTCAATCTCGCCGACCAGTTGTTCCAGAATGTCCTCGACGGTGATCACGCCGGCGGTTGAGCCGAACTCGTCGACGACCACAGCCAAGTGCCGTTTGCGATCTTTGAATTCTTCCAGCATTTCGGTGAGCACCTTGGTTTCGGGAACGACCAGGACATCGTGCATGATCTGGCTGATTCGATGGGCCGAGGCTCGGGCTGCCAGGGGCTGGGTGAGGCGGAGGCGGGCCCAGCGCATCAGATCCTTGGAGTAGAGGACTCCGACGATGTGCTCGGGACCACGCAGGGGGTCATAAATCGGAATGCGGGAATGCTGCTCTTCGACGACGCGGGCCAGGGCTTCGTCGAGCGAGAGGTCGCTGGGCAGTGAGAAAATGTCCGGCCGCGGCACCATAACCTCTCGCACCGTGATGCTTTCGAGTTCAAGGGCGTGGTGAATCATCTCTTCCTGGAACGGAGGGATTTGTCCAAACTGGCGGCTGGCGGTGACGATGAGCTTGAGTTCGTCGGGCGAATGTATTGGACCCTGCCTGACCTTGCGCGATCCGAAAACCCGCAATACCGAGCCGGCGGCGGCGCTCATGGCAAAAATAAAGGGCCGAGTCAGGGTGAGGAAAACTTCCATGGGGGCGGCGACTGCCAGCGCTACTTGCTCTCCGCGCTGCAACGCCAGCGATTTGGGGACCAGTTCGCCCAAAATTACGTGCAGGCACGTGATCAGGACGAAGGCGATCCCGATGGCAATGCCGTGGGCGTAGACGTTGGCGTGAGGGACTTGGCCGAGAAGTTCCTCGACGATGTGCGCCAGGAGCGGTTCGCCGACCCAGCCCAGAGTCAGGCTTACTATGGTGATTCCCAGCTGGACGCCGTTGACGACTTCGTCAAGGTTGCGGTGCAGCTTCTGGACAATGCGGGCGCCGATACGCCGGGCTTCGATGAGCTGCTGAATGCGGGTTTCGCGAATGCTTACCAGGGCGAATTCGGCCGCGGCAAAGAACGCGTTGGCTGCGACCAGGAGCAGGATCAAGAACACCCGGATCAGCACAAAGGCGATCATGGATGGGTAATTCTAACATTTCAAAGGCTGTATCGCATTCTCAAGGGGCGAAAGACGTTGTAAAATTGGCCGTGGCGGAAAAGTCGTACTTGCGGTTTACCTCTGAAACTCCACCTTCTTGCACGGAGAAGATTCTCTGCTTCCATTTCTGAGCTTTGGCGGTCTAACGCAGCGGACATGATTGATAGGAATGGGTAGGCTCGAGCAAGTTTTATCCGAGGAACAAAACCCGACAGATTATCGTAGTAACCATATAGAAGGCTGAAGACCTTGATTCAGCCCAGGAGGCGGATGTGAACGGCAACAGCAATGGTAAAAAGAAGCGGCGCAAGCGAATCATAATTATTGGCATTGTTGCAGCGGTGCTCTTGGTGTTTGCAGGCGCGCTTTTCGCCTTCACCCGCGGCGGCACCAAGATAGACCCCACGAAACTGGCGAAAGTCGACAAAGGCGATTTGGCCAAGAGCGTAGTGGCCACAGGCAAGGTCACTCCCATCACTAAGGTCGAGGTCAAGTCCAAAGCCAGCGGGATTGTGAAGAAGCTCCTGGTCGAGTACGGCGATACGGTCAAGAAGGGGCAACTCCTGGCGCAGTTGGACAAGGTTGAGATTGAAGCGCAGGTAGACCAGTCTCGTGCAGCTTTGCAGGCCGCCCAGGCCAATTTGGCCAGCTCGCAGGCCGACTACGAGCGCGCCAAGGTGGATGCCGAGGGTCCCGATGTGCCGTTGCTGAAACGGGCTTATGACCGCGCGGTTGAGATGGAAAAGGATGGCGTTGTCTCCGATTCCGCCCTGGACGATGCGCAGAAGAACTACCAGATGGCGCAGAACAAACAGAATGTCTCCAAGGCGCAAGTCACGGTTTTGAAGGCGAAGATCGCGCAGTCCCAGGCAGAAATGGCGAGGGATCAGGCGAACCTGAAACAACTGGACGAGCAACTCAGTTACACCGACATTGTGTCGCCGATCGATGGCATCGTTCTCTCGCGCGACGTCGAAATGGGCGACGCGGTTAGCTCCATCCTGGTGCTGGGTTCTTCGGCCACTTTGGTCATGACTTTGGGGGACACCAGCGAGGTTTACGTAAAGGGTAAAGTGGATGAGAGCGATATCGGCAAGGTCTATCTGGGACAGCCGGCGCGGATCAAAGTGGAATCCTTTAAAGACAAGACCTTCAATGGCAAGGTGACCAAGATCTCCCCGATGGGCGTGGAGAAGGACAACGTGACCACGTTTGAAGTGCGGGTGTCCATTAATAACCCAGGCGGCGAATTGAAGGCGGAGATGACCGCTAACGCAGAAATCATTCTGGAAGAGCACAAGAACGTGCTGCAGATTCCGGAAGGCGCGATTATCTACGACAAGGACAAGAAAGCCTCGGTCGAGATTCCTGACCCGAAGGCCAAGGATGGAAAGAAGAAGCTCGCGGTCAACATTGGCATTTCGAACGGCGCCAAGACAGAAGTTCTCAGCGGGCTGAAGGAAGGCGATCAGGTCGTCCTGCAGTAAAGCTGGGCTTGCGGTTTGGTTTGAAATCGAGGGTACGGATCCGAGCTTAGGGGTCAGAAGCTAGGAGCTTCCTTTCTTCAACTGTTGCTTCCATCCCAGCACCCTCGCCTTGGCGCCTTCGGCCTCTGCTTCTGGAATCATGCCCTTCTTCTGGTAGAGAACGGACAGACTCGTATAGGCCAACACGTCATCCGGATCGACTTCCGAGATACGCTTGGCTACCACAATCGCTTCATCGAGTCGTCCGAGATCCTGCAGAGCGCGGGATAGACCGTGCATGGCTTCGGTGAAAGTCGGATCCGCTTCCAGAGACTTTTCATATTCCGGCACGGCGCGCTCGTGCTCCCCCTCGGAGACCAAGTCCAGAGCGGCATAGTAGTGGTCTTCGGCTTTTTGGCGAGCTTCAGGGTCGGCCATAGAAACACGAATCCTCAGGCAGAAAATGGATTCTAGCATGCAACGGCGGCTGGCCCCGACGAAGCTGATTACCTGAGCACGTTTGTCAGGCGACTGGAGACAAAGAGCGGTATAGTTGTCAGAGCTGCGGAAGAGCGAACATGCGCTCACAAGAAATTGCTGCGGGATTCCTGCGTGCTGTCGGCGTGCTCCTTGTCGTTTTGGGGTTTGTACATCTGGCGGCGACGCCATTCATTCCTCCTTTGCTCGGGGAAAGCTCCACGGAGGTGTATCAGCGCGCTGTCGGCCCGACGTTGCTAAATCATGTGTTGTTTGGCATTCTCCTCTTGCCTCTGGGTTACACAACCTGGCTTGCGGCCTCCGCCCGGAATCGTAACCAGATGTGGGCACGGCGGGTGCTGGTGATAAACGGCGTCGTCCTGCTGACTTTTCCGGTCTGCCTTGCGATCTTCATGCGCCGGCCGGAGTACTACACCGCGTCGCTGTTTCTTGTCGCCGTGACACTGGTTGCGGTCATTTCCTTACTGACGATTGTTGCCGCATGGTTGGTAGGACGATCCGGCTCGGGAGCGATCAGTTAAGATAACCCCATGCAATACATGTTCCGATTCTTGTGGAACGCGACCCGCGGCCACCACCTTACCCCGTGGCGGAGTCCTTACCTGCTGTGGCGAATCGAAACTTATTGTGGGGTGAAGATGCAACAGATTGGAGTCCTGGAGTTCTGGGAGTTCACCTGGCGGGAGCGCAAGAATCTGTGGCGCTTTCTGAAATGGACCGCGGAAATGGAACGCTACGTCCATCCCAAGCCGAAGAGTTCGTAATTCTACTGGCTGTTGGTTGCCGCTGACGCGCCTTCGAGAACGATATTTACTTCGCTGCCCTTACCGACGCCAACGATTTGCGCGGCAGCTGCGCGATTGGCGGAAATCTCCAAGTACCCCATGCTTCCCAGAATGCCGAAGACCTGGTTCGGCGCACCCTCGGCATAGTTGGCGTGGATCTCGGTGATCTCGTGCTTGCCCACACGAATTTTGAACGCGGGAGGATTTGCCTGAAACAGTGCAGGTACGTCTTGTGGGGTGAAGTTGGTTACGATGTTTCCGAACCTGTCCACTCTCAGAACCACGCCCCGTAAGGTTTGCGCATCGACTGGCTTGGGCTTGGGCGCATTGAAGCGTACAAAATCGGTGATCTCTTCGCCAAATTTGGCCGGCTCGACACCCTTGGCGAGGTACGCAACCACGGGCGCGAAAACGTCTCGCGCATGGAAAGTGCTGCTCACCGGCTGCCGGTAGTAATGTTCCGCGTCGATGTGGCGCACCTCGATGCGCTCCGCATGACTGTAGATCAGGGACAGCACGCCGTTGTCCGGCGCCACAAAGTAGTGTCGTCCTGTGGACAAAAGAATCGGCCGTCTTGCCGTTCCCACGCCCGGATCGACGACTACGAGGTGGATCGTCCCATTGGGGAAATACGAGTATGCCTGGGCGATAGCAAGGGCTCCGTCGAGAACATCGAACGCCTGTACCGCATGGCAGATGTCCACGATTTCAGCTTCCGGAGCAATATCCAGGATGACGCCCTTGATAGTCCCGACAAAATGATCGTTGAGCCCGAAGTCGGTGGTCAGAGTGATAAGAGGACGGTTCGCCAATGTTCTTCCTTGTCCGAAGCAGAACTCTGCCCGGAAAACTCGAAAGTAACCTGCCACAGAGAGCGGCGTCAAGACACGGAGGTAATTGGCCAACCGCCGCAGAGCCGCTTACTCATATCGCAGCGCTTCTACCGGATCTAGCCGAGACGCTTTCAGCGCTGGAAAAAACCCTGAGACGATGCCCACCAGCGACAGAATGGTAAAGGAAACCGCAATCACAACCAGCGAGGCATGCAGAAAGATGTCACCCTCATGGTTGGCGGTCTTATAGAGGTCGCTGTAAAGGGGCATAGGCGGAATCGCCCAGGTAAGAAGAACGGCTACGCCAATGCCGATCAAACCGCCGCAGAAGGTCAGCACCAGGGCTTCCAGCAGAAATTGCATCAGCACCTGCCACTTTCGCGCTCCCAACGCCTTGCGCAACCCAATCTCACGCGTGCGTTCGGTTACTGAAACCAGCATGATGTTCATTACGCCCACGCCGCCGACTCCCAACGTGACCGCGCCAATCAGACCGAGCACCGCTTGCAAGCCGAAGGAGAACCCGTCCAGCATGGTCCGATCTTCGATGGTGTCCCACACCGGCGTCGCCTTTTCGTCTTTCGGATCGAAGTGATGCCTTCGCGCTATGACTTCGCGAGCGGCTGCCAGAGCCTTTTTGTTCAGCTCTGGAGCAGTAGGTTGGATAACGATGAGATCGGGATCCCGAATATTCTTGAGGTCGCGGTAGACGTCGAAGGGAACAAATCCATCGTTATTATCCGGACCGTTGTAGGAGGAATCCTGGATCTTGTTGCGCAGAACTCCGATGACTTCAAAATCCAAGCCCCCGATGCTCACCGATTGGCCCACGGAAGGCGCGCCCTGGAAGACCCTCTTGTTCGCAACATTGCCGAGGATCACAACCCGGTCGTGATCGACGAAATCGCGGTCGCTGAAGTAGCGTCCGTCTTCGATATCAAGTTTGCGCATCGCTCCGTAAGGCATATCCACTCCTCGCACTTTAAGCGACACCACGCGCGTGCCGTACTTGAACGCAAGATTCCGGTTCACCTCGCCGCTGACCGCGCGCACGATCGGCACTTCTTCTCGGACGGCCTGAACGTCCTCTTCTTCAAACTTGATTTTCTTACCCGCCCGCTCCCCGCCCGCCTGCATGCTGGTCTGTCCCGGCCAGATCACGATTACGTTGTCGCCCATGTTCAAGAAGGCATGGAGAACACTGCCGCCCAATCCTTGCCCGTAGGCCAGCAGGATGACCACCGACACCAATCCCCACACAATGCCCAGCATAGTGAGGACCGAGCGAAGCCGGTTGCGCATCAGCGCCTGCCAGCTTTGGGAGACCAGTTCTTTGAGGAACACGCAGCCAGTTGAATTGCCGGATATCTATTTGTCAATTGGAAATTAACATCGAGGAAACTCAGATCAGGCACAGGTTCCACCCGGGTACCGTTGTGTCCTTTGTGGTTATGGCATTTGAACTTCATGAACCACAAAGGCCACGAAGGTACACAAAGGATGTAAACGCGCATGCTTTGTTACCTATTCCGAGGGAACTTAGTCCGTGCTTCTACTGAATCTCGATATTTCCCGATCCCGTTTCCACTTGAACCGGAACCCCGCCACCATGAACCTTCCCACGCAATTCCTTGTGTCCCATGGTTCCTTGCACGGTGACCGGTTGGCTGACCGTGATTGAGCCCGAGCTAGTATGAGCGTCGAGGTCAAAACCGGCGTCGGACGCCAACTTGAGATGTATGTTGCCGGATCCGGAATCCACGGTCCACGAACCCGTCGGATTGCCCTCCGCGGTGATGGTGCCGCTTCCTGCCCGAGCATCGAGCGAACCATGCACGCCTCGCAGTTCCATACCACCGGACCCAGTATTGGCAAGCACAGAGCCCGATGCCGTCTGCTCCAGGGTAATGTGCCCACTGCCAGTACGGCCCTCGAATCCGCCCGCGATATCCGTAGCTCGAATCGACCCGCTCCCCGACTTCGTACGCACATTCCCTTTGACCCGATCGATCTCAATCTACCCCGAGCCGGTTTCAGCGCGAACCGTATCGCCAATGTCGGAAATTTTCAAACTACCTGATCCTGACTCGATCTCGATCTGTTTTTGCAGGCCTTCCACTCTCTGACTACCCGAACCGGTGTGGGAGTGCAACTGAGTCTCCGGGGGAACCACCAGATCATAGCTGATGGAAATGTTGTGCAGCAGTTCTGAGTCATCGATGTGGCCGATGCGAATGTCATTGCCACTCTGCTGGATGGGAGGGTTGGCCTCAATCCGCTTGACTCGCTCGTCGGCATTGCCGCCGAGCCAGTTCGTCGTCTTAATGTGCCCAGTTACCTGGACCTCCGACGAACTTCCCGTGCGTACATTCACGCTGCCTGATCCGGTGTCGAGGTCGAGGTTGACCGCGCCAGTGACCTGCAGCGTGCGCTGGAACGAGCCTTCCGACGATGCCGCAACGGACATGGGCAGCAGACAAGCCAGAGTTACGACAAAGACGCCGGCCAAGATCGCCGAATAATTCCTTCGGAATTTCATTATTTCCCCCCTTCAGAAGTCACCCACAAACAATTAACGCGCAAGCATGACCCTGATCAATACCTACTTGATCTATACGAATTTGCTCGAGAAAAGTTTGGTTTATTGAGGGAGTTCCTCCCCGAGCGTCGTCACTCGTAGCGCAGTGACTCAACCGGTGTCATTTCGGCTGCGCGTTGCGCCGGATACATGCCGGCCGTCAGCGTAATCACGGAGAGCGTCAGAACCGACGCTACGATAGACGCGCCAGAAACGATTGGGTGAGGAACAAAATCAGGCAGAGGAATCGCGGACATCGCCGCGCACAGAGCTAAACCAGCCGTTAGCCCCAAAATACCACTGACCACGGTGAGAATCGCAGATTCGGCAAAAAACTGGCGCAGAATGTCGCGCCGCGTGGCCCCCAGCGCTTTGCGGACGCCAATCTCGCGGGTGCGCTCGGTCACCGAGACCAGCATGATGCTCATTACCCCAATTCCCCCCAGGCATAGGGTAATTATGGCGACGCAGCCGAAAAAGATCGTAATGACGGTAAAAATGTTCTCGACCAGCTTGGCCCCGTCCATCGTGTCCCAGATAAAAAGGGCGTCTTTGTCTTTCTCGTCGAAATGATGGACGCGGCCCAGCGACCGCCGTACCTGCTGGACTGTTTCTTCATGTTCGTCAGGATTGCCCACCTCGAACACGATGTCATCCACAAAGCCGCGCACCACCCCCTTCTTTTCCGGCCGAGGAAAATCCCGAGCCACGGCCGAGTAGGGTGCGAATAGAAAATCATTATCTGGCCCGCTGTAGTTCGAATTTTGCCTCTTCTTTTCGAGCACGCCGATCACGGTGTAGGGCACACCCTTAATTTCGAAATTGGCGCCTACCGCCGGTTTACCGCTGAACAGTTGCTTACGGGCGGCGTCTCCCAATATGACGACCCGGCGGCCCTCGGACTCATCCTCCTCCGTGATCAGCCGGCCTTCGCTAAGCTGCAGGGAACGAAACGTCTGGAAGGCGGGCCAAACGCCGACAACTTCGCGGTTCGCTGAGTTGAACTGGCTTACCTCTGGAACCGCGCGCCGCAGCTCCGGGCTCACATTCTTTACCATGTAGCATTCGTCGCGGATCAGGCGGGCGTCGTCAACCGTCAAAGTGATTTCGCGCCCCGCCGCCAGCCCTCCCACCTGAGAACTGGTGCGCCCGCCCCAGATGATGACCAGGTCCTTCCCCAGCGTTTCCATGCGCTTCTTCTGATCCACGCTGAATCCGCGGCCCAGCCCCACCAGCAGGATGACCGACGCGATTCCCCAAACAATGCCAAACATGGTCAGGAAGATCCGCATCTTGTGGGCTTTGAACGTGGCGAGCGTCTGCCGTGCGATTTCCAGGAGATTCATGGATCGGGGGAGCTCCATTGAATGCTGGGAAGGAGGATACAACGTCAGGCTTCCGATTGGTACGGCTTAGTGAACAAAAAAATTAAAGGCACGGATCGTCGATTTCTAGCTTGATCACAAAATCCACGCGAGGAGCTACAACTCGTACTTCTTCATCAAATGCCGGAACGAGCGATATGAAATTTTCAGCAGGTCCGCCGCGCGAGTCTGAACACCGTTTGATTGGCTGAGCGCAGTCAGCAGAAGCGACTTCTCGATGTCGGCAACGTATTTCTCCATATCCATTCCGTCGGGGAGTGCGCTCAGGGTCACGGTCGTGGCCGCGCCTGGCAGGCCCATCCCGGCGGCCGCAGCTCGAGCCTTGGCTTTTTCCGCCGGGAGATCGACGCGCAGTTCATCGCCGGTCTCCAACGCGACCGCGCGCTCGATCGTATTTTCAAGTTGGCGGACATTGCCGGGCCACTCATAGCCTCCCAACGCTTCCAGCGATTGGGAGTTGACTCTCTGAATGCTCTTGCCCGCTCCGGGCGCGTACTTTTTGAGAAAGTGGTTCACCAGAAGTGGAATGTCTTCACGGCGCTGTCGCAAAGGCGGCACGGAAACCGGAATCACGCTGAGCCGGTAGTAGAGATCCTCGCGAAAAGTATTTTCTGCCACTTGCTTGTCGAGATCGCGATTGGTAGCGGCGATCACGCGCACGTCGATGGGAATTTCGGTCGTTCCACCCACCGGTCGCACCGAGCGTTCCTGCAGAACCCGCAGCAGTTTTACCTGCATGGTCAGGCTCATCTCGCTGATCTCGTCGAGAAAAATGGTGCCCTGGTCCGCGACTTCAAACAAGCCGCGTTTGTTCTGGTTGGCACCGGTAAACGCACCTTTCACATAGCCGAACAGTTCGCTCTCCAGCAGAGTTTCGGGGAAAGCGCCGCAATTGATGGAGACAAATGGCTCGGCGGCGCGTGGAGAACATACATGGAGCGCCCGCGCGACAAGCTCCTTTCCGGTTCCACTCTCGCCGTAGATCAGGACGGTGCTTTGCGTGGAAGCGACGGTGCGAATGGTCTGCTTCAGTTTCTCCATCGCGGGACTTACGCCTACGATGTTGTCCAGAGAGTTGCGAGTGGCAGCGTCGCGTTTGAAAGCGAAATTCTGGCGACTCAGGGCCACCTTCTCCAGCGCCCGGTTGATCGCCAGCTTGATTTCGTCGACCAGGCCAGGAGACTTGCGGATGTAATCCGTGGCGCCGCCAGCTTTGACAGCCTGAACCGCTGCCTCATAGTCGTCAACCGCTGTCATCAGAATCACGGCTGAGTCAGGCGAAATCTGATGAGCGTGGCGCAGCACCTCAATGCCATCGATCTTCGGCATCTTAATGTCAGTCACGATCACGTCGTACAGGGCGCCGTCGAGTTTTCTCATCGCGGCCTCACCCGAGTTTGCCGTCTCAACCTTGTGACCTTCACGGCGCAAGGCGATGTCCAGCATCTCGCAGATCGAGCGCTCGTCATCGCAAACGAGAATGTTACCCACGCGCTCCTCCTGCCGTGGCCGCTGCGGTGGTGTCGACGAGCGTCGCGGGGGCCTGATGCGCGGACGCTATTGGGGGCGCAGCCAAAGTTTCACCCACCACGAAGCGACGCAAGCGAAGCACAAACACGCTGCCTTGGCCCAGCTTGGAGCGCGCCCACACCTTGCCTTCGTGGGCTTGCACGATCTGGTAGACGATCGCTAAACCTAGTCCGGTGCCACCTTCGAATTGCGACTGAAACGGCTCGAATATCTTCTCGATGAGCTGTTGGCTCATCCCTGGACCAGTATCGGCGAAATTGATTTGCCAGTCTTCTGCGCTAGCCTCCAGCGAGACAGTCAGGGTGCCTCCGGCACGCATGGCGCGAACAGCGTTTTCGCAGAAATTCCAAAAGACTTGCTTGAGTTTGTCTCCATCCGCCGAGGCCCATGCTTCCTTGGCACCGTATTTCCGCTCCACCCGAATGCCAGCATTTTGCGCGGCCAGGCGATGCTCCAGCAGCGTAAGCGTGTCTTCCAGGAGCGGCAGCAAATCGACTTTCGTGAACCGGTATTGTCGGCCTCGCGAATACGCCAGGAAATCAGTGATGATCGTATTGAGCCGCTCTGATTCCCGAATGACAATCTCCAGCAGTCGCCGATGCTCGTCGCCCAGATCTGGAATTTCCGAGAGCATGCTTACGGAGCCGGCGATCGAGGTGAGAGGATTGCGGATCTCGTGAGCGATGGCGGCCGCCAGCCGCCCTACCGCAGCCAGGCGGTCCTGCATGCGAACTTCGCGCTCCAGTCGCCGGATTTCGGTCAGATCATCGAAGGTGTATACGAAGCCCAGTGTACCCCGCTCCGGCACTGCCAGCGCGGAGACCAGCACGCGGAAGGTCTTGCGATAGCCATTCGGCGCCACCCATCGGACTTCCCCATGAGCCGGTTCAGAGTCAACATGGGGAAGAGGATCCAGAAAAAGTTGCTTGACCGGCTGACCCAGCAGATCGTCCTCCGAACGATCCAATAGTTTCTGCGCGGCGGTGTTGACCAGCGTAATGTGTCCGTCGAGCCCGGTGGTGATCAGCCCTCCGGTGATGGATTGGATGATGTTCTCATGCAGGGCTTGCAGATTTTCCAGCGCGCCGCTGGTGTGCTTCAGCTTCACGTCCACCTGTCGTAACTTGTTTGCCAGCAAGCTGGCAAGATAAGAGACCGCCAGGTAGCCGAACAGGTTGACGAAAATAATGCCTTGCAGTGCCTTCAGTTCCGGATGGGTAGTCGAGTAGGAAGGAATAATTGCGAAGTAGGTGAGCTCCAGAACCGTTCCATAAAGAATGAACGCCAGCGCCGCGGTAAGATACGCCCAGACCCGCGGCAAGAGAATGCAAGCCACGATGATGACCAGGGGATAGAGAAAATTCAGCGAGCTGTCTACGCCTCCAGTCGCGTAGACGACCAGGCTCACAAGCGCCAAATCGGTGAGTACTTGCAGCACGGCCTGGACGCGGTATTCCTGCCAGAAAGAGAGCAGCAAAATGTAAAAGATCGAAATCCCGTACCACAGGACAATGGCATTGACGAACAGCCGTAGCGGTAAAGGAGTAGGAGTGAGCCGCGAGATCGCCAGCTCGATTCCCAATAGAAGTGTAAGGATGAGGATGCGAACCTTGACCAGCCAGGCCAGCCACTGCCGCTCATCGAACATGGATTGCATGCCTGATCCCAATTTTCCTGCTCTTCCTTCGGAACCGGGCTTCGATCACGTAGCCGGGACCCTTCGGAAGATCTTTCTTACCTCGGGCGGAGTTCCACAGGCTTCTTTTCCTGAAGCCCAGCGCTCCGCCCATCATTTTTCGTGACTAGCCGGCCAGCTTGGCGATCATCGAGAACAACGGCATATACAGCGAAATAACGATGCCGCCTACGGCAACACCCAGGAAGGCGATCAAGAGTGGCTCCAGCATAGCGAGCATGTCCTTGGTTGCCGTATCGACTTCATCCTCGTAGAAGTCGGCGATCTTTTGCAGCATGGCATCCATCGCGCCGGTGGCTTCGCCAACGCCGATCATCTGGGTCACCATGCTGGGAAAGACTCCCGATTCGCGCAGTGGATCGACGATGGTGCGCCCCTCTTCAATGGCCTTGCGCACCTTCAGCAACGCTTCCTCAAGAACTGCGTTCCCGGAGGTTCTAGCCGTGATGCTCAAACCCTCAAGAATCGGTACGCCCGAGGTAATCAGCGTACCCAGCGTTCGGGTAAAGCGTGCGACTGCGATCTTGCGCAGCAGCATGCCGAGGACGGGCATTTTCAGCAGTGTATAGTCCAGGTAGTAACGGCCCTTGGGGTTCTTGCGGATCTGCTTGACACCAAAAACTGCGGCCACAACGCCGACGATGAAGAACCACCAGAACTGTCCTACGAATGCGCTCAACCCCATAACCACGCGGGTGGGCAGTGGCAGAGCAACTCCCAACCCGGCGAAAAGGTTGGCGAAAATCGGAACTACCCATTTCAGCAGCGCGCCCACGACCAGGATGGCCAGACTGATGACGGACACTGGGTAGATCAAAGCAGATTTCACTGCACCCTTCAGCTTCACCGCTTTTTCGACGTACTGCGCTAGGCGCTGCAGGATGATGTCGAGAATACCGCCAGTCTCGCCGGCCTCGATCATGTTCGTGGATAAGTCATCGAAGACCTTTGGAAACTGCCGCATTGCGTTGGCCAGGGTTGAACCGCCTTCAACCGTAGTCCGCACGCCCGTCAGCGTCTTTTGGAATGCCTGGTTCTCCTGGTTGGCCGCGAGGATCTCGAGACACTGCACCAGAGGCAAACCAGCATCGATCATGACCGAGAACTGACGGAAGAAGATGGCGATCTCCTTGGTCTTGACCTTGCCCGAGCCGAATGTCGGCATGGCAAACTCTTTGCCTTTTTCCCGGATAGCCCCGGCATTAATACGCTCCTTTCGCAACTGAGCGGCCAACGCTTGTTTATTGGGCGCAACTCTCTCGCCGCTGACTTTTTCTCCGTTTTCGCTCTTCCCGGAATATGTAAAAACTGGCATGGTGGACCTCTCCTTGCTTCCTAAATCGTTCCTTCCGCAGCGCCCGTTCGTTCGCGCTACGGTTTCCTACTGCACAAACTGCTCTCTCGAACTGAAACTAAACAGTTCGCACAAAAATCGTTTAGCGCTTCCCAGTCGCTGCGCCCTTGACCGCAGTCGCGGACTGGTTGCGGTTTAATAGTCCGGCGCCGCGGTTGATCATCTCTTGCAGCTCGTCCACATTACTGGAGCGGGCCATGGCAACTTCCAGGGTGATCTGCTTCTGGAAGTAAAGTGTGGCCAGCGCCTGATTGAATGTCTGCATGCCGAACTTGTCCTGCCCCGACTGCATCGAGGAATAGATCTGATGGATCTTGTCTTCGCGAATCAGATTGCGGACGGCTGCATTCGGCACCAGAATTTCCATACCCATGGCGCGGCCCTTGCCATCCGCGCTGGGTAACAAGCTTTGGCACATGATGCCCTCGAGCACTAGAGACAATTGCGCCCGGATCTGGGACTGCTGGTGTGCCGGGAAGACGTCGATAATTCGGTTGATGGTGGACGACGCCGAGTTGGTGTGCAACGTGCCGAACGTGAGGTGGCCGGTTTCGGCGATACGCAGCGCCGATTCAATGGTCTCCAAGTCGCGCATTTCGCCGATCAGCACCACGTCGGGGTCCTCACGAAGCGCGGCGCGGAGGGCGTCAGTAAAGCTCTTGGTGTCGGCATGCACTTCGCGTTGATTGACCACGCAATTCTTGTTCATGTGCACGAACTCGATCGGATCCTCGATAGTGAGGATGTGGTCGTGCCGCTCAGTATTAATCTTGTCGATCATGGCGGCGAGCGTAGTGGACTTGCCCGATCCGGTCGGGCCTGTGACCAGTACCAGGCCGCGAGGCTTGTCGCACATCTTGCTCACGACGGCTGGCAGTCCCAACTGGTTAAACGATTTAATCTCGAAGGGAATCAGACGAAAGACGGCCGAAGTTGCGCCACGCTGGTTGAATACGTTGGCGCGGAAGCGAGCCAGACCTTTCAATCCGAAAGAGAAATCCAACTCTAGATTCTCTTCGAAACGATGCTTCTGCGAATCGGTCATAACGCTGTAGGCCAGTTGTTTGGTCTCGGCAGGCGTCATCTGCGGCAGGTCCAGCGGCACGAGGTGCCCGTGCACGCGGATCTGCGGC
>Ga0207060_10241_pt1 | contig 18181 bp, 22 predicted proteins | sample Alteio_BWMinCont_30_FD_153270 | JGI IMG/M metagenome (GOLD analysis project Ga0207060, IMG submission 153270) | Enriched cells from forest soil in Barre Woods Harvard Forest LTER site, Petersham, Massachusetts, United States -... | ecosystem: Environmental > Terrestrial > Soil > Temperate forest >...
TTGTTAAACCGCAGTAATTCAGGGACAGCAGAGGAAGTGAGTTAGTCAAGAATCTTGCCTCGCGATCTAAATGAACGAATTGTTAGTGCAACTACGCGGGGATTGGAACGCATGGGAAAGAGTGTAAGTACAGTTTCCTATTGGAAATTTAAGCAGGATACCGGTTTGGAACCAAGCAGCATCCCTACAAGATCTAAGGAATTCTCAAGCTGCATGTCAAAACTATTCGGACCCGGATATCCAATAGTCGAGATCTCAATCGCAAAAGAGCTCAAAGAGGAGTTTGAAATGCAAAAGGTTCACACCAGCAATTTCAATGAACTTGTTGCTACGATCCGAAATGACGCCCTGAAGCGTTCATTATAGCTTTCTCGTCTATCTGCGGAGCATTTTTGAAACTATCTTATCAGGGCAGAATTGAGTAGGACAATCAATTCTGAAACAATGTGAATCGAGTCCACAGCCTAATTTCTGTGATTAACGCTAAGTTTCTTTCGTGACGGAATCAAAGCAGGACCAGGTACCCTTGTGGCAGGCAACTCCTACTTGGTCAACCAGATAGAGGAGAGTATCTTTGTCGCAGTCGGTGTCAATCTTTTTTATTTTCTGCTAGCTCCGAAACGAGCGCGGGATTTTTGACCGCGCCGGTGTTGATGCTGACTTTGTCCGACCTGGATCTACTCCAGTAGTGAGCAACGCCGGTTGTAAATGACAGGTGAAGGGCTTCCTTGTTCGCATAAGCAAGCATTAGGACGTCTTTCGTCTTCTGGTCCTGCACTACGACCGGAACAAGACCTTCTCCTTTTGAGAAATCTATTCCCTCAACAAACTTTTCCACGTTCTCGTTGTTTCCTGCCATTTCTCTATTCATATCCTAACCCTAATTCGCTCTTTTCGGAGCCACTTTTTCACCTGATTGACAGTGACGCCGTCATAGTGGAAGATTGAGGCTGCCAGAGCAGCATCAGCAGAATCTCGACCCTTCAGTATTCCGACGAAATCAGAAATCTTCCCGCAACCGCCGCTAGCTATCACCGGAATAGAAGTTTCCGAAACAATAGCTCTAGTTAGTTCGAGATCGAAGCCCAGCTTCGTCCCGTCGCGATCGATCGACGTAAGAAGAATTTCGCCTGCGCCCATCCGCTCGACTTTCTTTGCCCATTCTACTGCGTCCAAACCCGCGTCTGTCTTTCCCCCGTAAGTGCAGACGGTGAATCCCGAAGTCGGAATAGAGTTTCTTTTCGCGTCGATGGCAACCACCACGCACTGGTTGCCAAAGATTTCCGCTAGCTCCGAAACGAGCGCGGGATTTTTGACCGCGCCGGTGTTGATGCTGACTTTGTCCGCTCCGTTGGAGAGAACAGTTCTAGCATCTGAAACGGAAGAAATCCCGCCGCCGATAGTGAATGGTATGTCTAATTCTTTTGCAATCCGTCTTACCAGCTTTGTCCGAGCGCTTCTTTTTTCTTGAGAGGCGGCAATGTCCAAGAATAGCAATTCGTCGGCACCTTCTTTGCAATACTTCTTTGCGAGCTCGACGGGATCGCCTGCGAACTTGAGAGATTCGAAATTTGTTCCCTTTACAACACTGCCATTCTTTACATCAAGGCAAGGTATAATCCTCTTAGCGAGAGGCAAGGATTGACTCACTCCTCCGAAAAACTGAGAGCGACATTTTTTCTTCGTATAGACCCTTACCGATTATAGCTTCGTCGACTTTGATTCGCTCTAAATCAGCAAGATCATCTACATTTGAAACTCCTCCACTTGCGATAATTTTGCCTGAATCGCCCAAAGACTTCTTGAATATCTCGAGGTTTTCTACGTCGGGGCCCTCCATCATTCCATCTCGTTCTATGGCCGTTAGCAGAAAATTTCTGAATCCCAATTTTGAAAATCTAGCTACAGCATCTAGAGCAGTTTCGACCTGCTCGGTTTTCCAACCCATGGTCTTGACGCGACCGCGAAGGTCATAATCGAGCGCGAGCACCACGGCTTCGGAACCCAGTGAATTCAAGATCTCGAGGGAAATTTCCGGACTCGAATATGCTACTGATCCGATTACAATTCTTTTAGCTCCTCGATCAATCAGTCGTCTAGCTGTTTCCACCTGTCTTATTCCGCCAGCGATTTGAAGACAAGTAGCATGCACTATTTGTCCAAGCAGGAGATCTATTACTAGTTTATTTTGGTCTGCATCGCCGCGAATGGCAGCGTCGAGATCAACGATGTGGATCACTGTGGCTCCGGAAGCGACAAATTTCTTGGCAGTTTCGAGGGGATCTCGAGAGTAGACGTGTGCGCGATTCAGATCTCCTTTTTCTAGCCTTACAACGTTTCCTCCAAAGAGGTCTATTGCCGGTATCACAATCATAGAAATCTCGCCTCAAGTCTTATAGTAGGTTTGAACGGTGTTAACAAAACTTGAAATTAGTTCGAAACCGAATCCGCCGGACTTTTCCGGGTGGTATTGAGTTCCCAAGATATTATCTTGCATCACAATCGAGGGAAACTCTGTCGAACCATAACTTGTCGTTGCAGTGATTATCGAGTCGTCCTCGGGTCTCGGATAGAATGAATGTGCGAAGTACGCCCAGCCGGCTGAAGGTAAACCTAAAGCGTGTCTTGAATTTTTTTCAAGCAAGACACGGTTCCATCCCATGTGGGGGACCTTCAATCCATTTTCAGAATCAAAACGAAGGACAGTGCCTTTGAATAATCCAATACCTGATCCCTTCCCTTCTTCACTTTGTTCGAACATTAACTGCATCCCAAGACAGATTCCGAATAACGGCAGTCCTTTCTTTGCATCCTTCGCTATGGTCTTCTTGAATTTGCTCATGATTTGTTGTGCCGAAGAAAAACTGCCGACGCCGGGCAAGATCAATCCGTCAACTGCGCCGCTCTCGTATTTGGAAGCAATTTTGATCCTAGAGCCAGGCGAAGCTTTTCGGAGAGCAGTCTGTATGCTGAAAAGGTTCCCCGAACCATAATCCAGAATTTGTATTGCTGTCGCGCTACATCGAACCCTTGGAACTTGGAATTGATCCTCGGCGGGGATCTCGCTCTACTGCGAGTCGGAGAGCAAGAGCTAGTGCCTTGAAGCAAGCCTCAATCTTATGGTGGTCATTTGAGCCGTATTCGATCCTCAAATGCATTGTACATTGAATAGAGTCGCAGAGCGATGAGAAAAAGTGAGTCGCGTCCTCTCTTGGGAGGTCTTCGATCGAATTTCTCTTGATTTCGATGTTTGTTTCAACAAAGTATCGACGCTTCACAAGATCAATCGAAGCGAAGGCTAGAGCCTCGTCCATGGGTACGAATGCGGACCCGAACCTTCTGATACCGTTTCGGTCGCCGAGTGCGTCTGAAATGCATTTTCCCAGTGCGAGGGCGGTATCTTCTACAATGTGATGCTGCAAATCTCCATCCGCTGTCAGTTCTACGTCGAAGAGGCTGTGCGTTGAAAATGCTGAGATCATATGATCTAGAAATTTAGTGCCAGTCGAAACCTGATTCTTGCCTGTGCCGTCTAGATTAACCGAAACTTTGATCCGAGTTTCTTTGGTTTTGGTCTCAACGGTCACTGAGCGGCTCTTGTCCGAAGAAGCCAAGATATTCAAGCAGTCCTCCTCAATGCGTACAAAAGTTTCCTGTTTGCCTCCGCCGATCCTACTGTTATTCTCAGAAACTCTCTCTTCTCCTTTCCGAGATCTGGGAGATACTTCACAGCGATTGCGTAGTTTGTTAGCAATTCCTCGGCGATTTTTTTTGCTCCATTTGCTTGCACTAGAACGAAATTAGTATCGGATCTAGGCATAACATGAAGTGCAGGACCAAGTTTTTGTAAGGATGAAATCAGCTCCTCCCGGAAATTCTTTGTCTTCTGGGCCCACTCGAGCACTACATCTTTTCTCCTCATTAGCTCAAGTCCCATTGAGATGGATAAACCGGTGACAGGATACGGATACTGAAAATTGTCGTTAAAGCGCTGGATGAACTCGGTGTTGGAAGATAGTATGTAGCCCAGTCTCAACGATGCGAGTGCGAATGCCTTCGAAAAAGTACGGAGCAACACCAGATTGCTGTTAGATTTCATTAGTTGTTTCGAGGCGTCATACCTCGCGTATTCGACGTATGCTTCATCGACGATTACAGTCTTTTCTTGGGCCGATTCTAGGATCTCTTGTATTTGCTGAATGGAATACTGGATCCCCGTGGGATTGTTTGGCGAAACAATAACGATCAGCTTCACGCTCTTTTGTTTCAATGATTCCTTCAATGAGGACAGCCGGAGGTAGAATGGATCTTTCGCCGTGGAAGGACCCAGCCAGATTTCTCTAAGCTTCGAGCCTTGACGTTGAGCAAAGATCGAATACATGGAAAAAGTCGGAGAAACGACCAATACGGTATCAGACGACTTTGGTACAAACATCCGGAATATCAAATCAATCAGCTGGTCACTGCCGGTGCCAATTGCAACTGATGCTGCGGAGCATCCACAGTACTTTGCTATTTGCTGGTTTAGCTCTATTGAATCGCCCTCATCTATAGCTGATGGGTACACCCTCGGATCATATTCGTCGGTACATTTTGCGAGGATTGATCGCATCACGTTTTTGGGGAAGACGATGTTCTCGTTCAGGTTCATCCTCAGCAGTTCTTTCTTACCGTAATCGATCCTTAAGGGCGATTGTAGGTAGCTGGTAGGAGATTCCTTCGTCATTATCTAGCTCAAATTCCTTGATACTGTCTCGCCAGATTTCCGAACTCGTTTCACTATCATAGTATACGGTTTGCCCGTTGTTCGAAACACTCCAGATTACCCCGGCTCCTTCTAGGAACCGTTGCCGTAAGACTCTATCTCTTCAAGAGGCAGAATTTGCCGTGGCTCATGCACTACCAGACCCTGCGAGAGCTTCCTCAAAGTAGGAACCGCCTTTATCAGGTAATCCTTATCGATTATGGTATTGACCGAGAACCAATCTTCATCAGATAATTTGCTGATGGTTGGGTTCTTTAGGGCGGGCAGCAACGCAAGCAGCTTCTCAAGGTTGTCTTTGTGAACGTTTACGAATATATGGAGCTTCTTTGAACCCTCGACGACTCCTCTAAGCATGGACATTATGTCCAAAATCTTTTCCCTCTTTTCGGAATCCGAAAGTGCCTCCGGGCTCGCAACTAGTTGCGCAGTTGACTGCAAGATTGTTTCTATCGGGAGGAGGCCATTTTGCTCCAGCGTGGTACCTGTTTCGACGACGTCCATGATTGCGTCCGCGTCTTCCGGTGGCTTGGCTTCTGTTGCGCCAAACGAGAGGTAGATGCTCGCAAGCTCGTTGTCACCTTTAGTCCACCAGGGTGTCACCTGCTTTGGAATTTTTTGTCCGAAGAAATCCGAATAGAACGGAAGCGATCTCAGATATTCTGAAGCAATGTTAAGATACTCAGTTGAGATCCTGAATTTTCTCCCGTCCTCCCAGTAGCTTTTGCAAATCTCGGCAAAGGACTTGTTCGCTATTGATTTTGGAACAGCCATGACAAGCCGGACTGCTCCGTACTCGAGATCAAGAATACTCCTGACCTTTGCACCTGTCTCTTTGATCCAGTCCGACCCCGTTATGCCTAGATCCTGATCTCCTTCAGCGACGAATTGTGGAATTTCCTGCGGCCTCAGAATCTTGATCTCAATATCCGGATCGTTGATCTTGGGCCGATAGGTCCTGTCCTGTCCCCTGATCTTGTAACCTGCCCTGTCAAAGAAAGTGAAAGTGGCTTTCTCTAGCGAGCCCTTCGGTAAGGCAAGCTTGATCAATTTCCCATCTGAACTCATTTGCTACGCTAAGCTCCAGGGTAGAAATGAGACAGAGGAAATGCTTTGAGATACGAATGGATATAGAATAGACTGGTAGAAGAAGCTCAGACAGACATCAATGAAGGCAAACACCGTGTATGAAGACAGTCACCTTTAGACAACCGACATTGCACCGGAGGCAACTCTCTTGCGGTGGACTATTAAGCCTTGTTTTCACTTGGAGAAATCGAGATCTCAAAATTCTACAGAGGGCCGTTCTGCCAGATTCCAAACACATTTCCCGCCGGATCGCGAAACTTGGCAACCCACAGTTCTCCTTCCTGATAGGGTTCTCTCACGATAGTTCCACCTTGCGTACGAATTTTTTCCATGACGTTCCTCACACTGTTGACGTAAATGTAGGGAATTACGCCCGCTTCTCCGACGACCGGAATGTCAGTCTTCCAGTGGCCGATTACATGTCCCGTTCCGTCCTCGAAGCTGGGTGTTTGAGGATCCTCCCGGACTTTCCAGCTGAACACTTTGTGATAGAATGCCGCGGATTTAGCAGCGTCAATTGCAGGTATTCTGAGATAGGAAATCCCATTCGGTCTGAAAACCGGATTAACTAAAGTCATTCCGTACACGCCTAACTTCTGTGAACATGCTCGTGATAGTGCTCGACCGGCACCAAAGACCCGAATGCGCGTTGTACAACCTCGTTCATAGCTGGATGGATGTGAATTGCTTCATCAATTATTTCTGCACTTCGCGACGGGGCATACATCACGTTGATGATCTCCTGGATCAAAACCGAGGCTTGTGGTCCGATGAGATGGGCGCCGAGGATTTCATTGTTTGATCCGTTTACGATTACCTTCACAAAATAGTCCTTCACGTTCATCGCTTCTCCCTTGGCAGTGTTCTCATATAGATAGAACCCAACCAGTACTTTCTCCTTTCCAATTTTTTGTACGGCATCCTTCTCTCTCATACCCACACTTGCAATCTCAGGATAAGTAAAGACCGCGTGTGGAACGGCGTGATAGTCAACCTTTACCTTTCTTTTCAAAACGGCATTGAGGTAAGCGATTTCAGACTCATAGTTCGCCATATGACGAAAGAGATAGCGACCTTGCGCGTCACCAAAAGCCCAGACGTTCGGCTGCGATGTCTGGAGATAATCGTCCACATGGATCCACCCGTCTTTGGTAGTTTTTACTCCGCCCCTCTCGGGATGAAGTATATCTGTAAGAGGCCCTCTGCCACAAGCGATCATGATCTCTTCTGCGTCAACCTGGATTGTCTTGCCATTCTCCCTGTTTCGGGCAATCAGCTGCTTAACTCCGCTTGTCGCCTTTGCCTCAATTACCTCGTGGTCCGTGATTATCTTCATGTATCTTTGAAACACTTTTTTTGCAAGATCTGAGATCTCGGGTTCTTCATCCGGCAGAAAGTGTGAATTTCTCCCAACGATAGTAACATCTGATCCCATTGCGCTGAAAAAGTGGCCAAACTCCGCCGCGATGTAGCCGCCGCCGACAATTGCAATGCTTTTCGGAAGTTTTGTCAGTTTGAATGCGCTGTCACTCGTAAGGTAGCCAACTTGATCTAATCCCTTGATATCTGGAATAATCACTCTGGATCCTAGCGTTAGAAAAATCATCACTGATTTGATCGTCTCCTTTCCGACCTTCATTGTGTATGGGGAAACAAACTCTGCAATGTCGTGATAGTAGTCAATGTTCTCGGACGACGACAGTCCCGTACGAATAGATTCGATGTCTTTGTCGATTAATGACCGCATCCTTTCCATTATCTTAAGAAAATCAATCTTCTTGATTTCCGTTTCAACGCCTAACTCATTTGCCTCCTCGATCAGTCTCACGAGCTCTGCTAGATAAAGAAGGATCTTTGAGGGTATGCAACCGCGAGTAAGACAAATGCCTCCAGGTTCGTCCTTGTCGATTACGGCGATCTTGATTTTGGGATTAGATTGAATCAGAGGATCTATCAGATTGGTTGCAGAACCGCTTCCGATTATTATCAGATCGTAATCTTTCAATTCAGGCTAAGAGAGGACACCAACAGCAACTTATAAGTTACCATATTCTCGAGTGCGAACCTGACTGACATTTTGAGCGCTGCGGCGGATAACTTTCCCAGGTGGACAATACCGAAGCGAGAGCGGCTTGACGGTCAGACCAATCTCCACATTTCTGCGTTCAATCTCGTAAGGAAAAGCGTCAAGGATCCTAATTCAGTGCTCTTTGTCAAAGCCGGTCCCAAGTTTCCTGTCTCCTTCAAGAGAGAAAAGTGGCTGCTTCCTGCGGCGATAATGGATTTCGGTGAGAAGCCAAGGGAAGTTGCAAAAAGAGTTCTAGACGAGCAATTGACGAACGTCGATTATCTAATTCCAAATTATCTTTCGATGCAGTCTTATTTCGGCGCGCATTGGGATATCGTTTTTATTTTTGAATCGATGCTAGATGGATCAAAGATCACTCCGGCTCCAAAAGAACCATTCATAGGCGTGACGTTCCACAATCTTGATTCACTTCCGAAGCACGAGATCGCGGAAGATCATCTTGAGGTCTTGGAAGAACTAAAGGAAGAGCCATGAGCTCTTATTGAACTCTAATTCTTCTAAATGCTATAACTGATATCCAGAACACTACGGCAGCGACGATTGCCAAGGTAATAATTTCCTCGGTTAAGAATGAAGAAAAAGAATTGAATAGACCTGCTCGGAACATGTCTGTTGTCCATGTAAGAGGATTCCCAAGGCTAACTATCCTGATAGCAGTGGGAGCAGTGCAGGAAGGATAGAAAACGGACGAAGTAAACAGAAAGACAAAAAACACAAACGTTGAAACGATCTGAAAGGTTTCTGACGATCTTAAGATAACCGAAAGTGAAATCGCGAAAGAACCGAAGAGAATCGTTCCCATAAAAAGAGCGGAAGCTACAAGCAAGACTCCTTGGAATGTAATCTGCAAACCGGCACCGAGTACCGGGAGCGCGATCAAGAATACGAGTAACGACCCAGCTATTCCGATGATAAGCGTCGCGAAAATTATGCTCAGTATGTACTGAGCCCGCGAAAATGGCGCCATGAGGATCTGCTCGAACATGCCGTTCTTTCGATCGTACCAAAGCTGAGTCCCTGCATTCGTGCCGCCATTGATGACTGTCAAGGTGACAGCTCCCGCGGCGAGATATAGTTGGTATGGTACTGTCTGACCATTGCACAGAGAAACTTGTTTTGCGACAGCGCCAAGGCCGGGTCCCTCAACAAAGATAAAGAAAATTGGGAAAATGAGTTCGAAGAAAAGTGATGCAAAATCAAGATTGGCTCGAAGGTTTCGGTAAGTCAGCCGCAAGTACACGTTCAATTTTGGGGTACCCCAGAATTAGTTTGATCGCTTTGATCCGACTCTCCGACAAGACTGACAAAGGCATCTTCCAGTGTCGTCTCCGAGATGTAAATCGAAGAAACGTGTAATCCGAGCGTCTCTGTGAGTTTATAGACTTCCGGGATGACAAGCTCTGGTTTTGCTGTGGAAATTTTGAATGAGCCGTTTTCTTGATCCTGAACAATCTTCTCAACCGCAGCGGAACGCCCTAGTTCAGAAAATAGGCGTTCAGAAGTTCCTTCGAGGATCTTGAACTCGACCGCTTTCGACCGACCAAATCGTCTCTTCAAATTTTCAGGTGAATCGATTTGAATAATTCTTCCGTGATTGATTATCGCTATTCGTTGGCAGAGGTATTCTGCTTCTTCTAGGATATGAGTTGTGAAGAAAATAGTAAGCCTCTCTCTTTCGACTTTTTCCTTGAAAAAATTAAGGACAGAACGCCTCGCAATGGGATCGAGCCCAACAGTCGGTTCGTCCAAGAACAGCAAATCCATGTCGTGCATAAATTCTCGCGCAACCTGAAGCCTGCGTCTTTGACCGGCAGAAAGATCGACGGTGGGTTTTTTTCTAAACTCCTCCATCCCGAATCTCTCCACGAGCTCTTTGATTCGCTTTTTTCTCTCCTCCACCGGAGTGTTCCATATTAGACCGTAAATATCGAGGCTAGTCTCTACCTTCAACCCTTGGTCAAAACTATCTTGCTGTTGAACAACGCCTATTCTTTCCCTGATTTTCTTAGCTTCCGATCGGAGATCGTAACCGAGGACCGACGCTCGACCGCTAGTCGGAGGAATTAGTGTAGTAAGCATCTTTATCGTCGTGGTTTTGCCTGCGCCATTAGGCCCGAGGAAGCCGAACACTTCGCCGCGTTTAACATCAAAATTGATCTTTTGGACGGCTACTTTTTCGCCGTATCTCTTTTCGAGATCCGTGGCACGTATTGCTTTTTCATCGGACAAAGTGGTGAGACTGGCAATGATCAAACTCTATCGTTTAAGACGTTCTCCTCGTAAGAAACGAAGAGCTCAATCTATGAAATCGATTCGCTTCGCAATCTTAATATCGCGAGATTCGAGCTCGCGTGCAAATTCTTTCGAGTCGACTGCAAGCTCAGGCGCTATGACGCCTTTTGGTACTTTATCGTTCGCAAGATATTGTCCGAAAATAGATCCGGCAACTCCTGTCAGATAAGCCGTCGCATTCTTAATTCCATAAGATCCAGGCTGGCAGATCAAATCGCAAGTGACTTTGGATTTCTTCCCATCGTCCGACATTCCCGTGACAACCACCTTCAATCCAACACATCGTTCTATTTCCCCCTCACCTTGACTTTTAGCGTTGAAAAATGATACAACGAAGTCTCGAGGCGATATGAGCTGACCACCGACTGGAATTGTGCGCCCCTCGGACAGCATCCCCAATTCGATTAGGGGCGCGAGAGTTGATACTAACTTCTCGGAGATTCCCAACCGGAATTCTACGTTCGTCACGCCCTTTCCAATGGAAGCTGGAAGCGTGGCAGGTTCAGAGTGGATTGAGTAATGGCAGAGTTTTTTCCCAATTGGTTCAGGGAATTCTATCTCTTCGTCGCCTGACAGGGGCGGCACTTCTCGATAAGATCCCTCAAGATATTCAACCGGCTTTTTCGTGTACTCGTCGATTACCGTAGAGACTGAAAACGGAAAAACGAGATTGTCACTGCTTCCGGTTTCTTTTGCCCCGGCGTAAATCTTGACGGATTCAACACGACTCATCTCTTCAGCTGCTAAAAAACACATTACGTTTGTAATCCCCGGGCTCTCGCCTCCCCCAACTACCGCAGATATCCCACTTGCTTTCATTTCGGTATCCAGCAAAATCTGCTTTCTCGTCGTATGAAACAAACCGCCTAGATCGTTGTAGTTGCAACCCGCTTTGACGCAAGCCCTCATAACATCCAGGTTGTTCTCGTACCAGGTCGCATTTACAACTGCGTCGTAGCCTTTGAGGATAGATGCGAGCTTGTCAACATCCGTGACATTCACTTTGTAAGTTTGGCTCGTATTCGGAAAGGAATTTGCGAGGACCTTGGCTCTTTCAAGATCAAGGTCTCCGATTCCTAGATCCAAACCATACTTCCCTGTACGAACTAGATCCTCGATAGCCGCCGATCCCATCCTGCCGGCGCCGAGTACGAAAATTCTCAATTAGCCTCTAAAGGTACAGATCCCTTAAGCGAGAAAATAGCTTTGCGTCCTTGGTCCCCATGAATCAGAGCGTAGCCGGACTACACACTGTCGACTTTCTTTACTACTGGCGGCCGCACCTTTTTCAGGACGCGATATCCGCAGTTGATGCATTTGATCTCTGGTAACTGCGAAAGCTCTTCCAGGGTTTGTCTTGTACCGCACCTCTCGCATTCGTACACAACGGAGCCGAAGACTTTGTTATCGTCGCTCATTTTTCAAGCCACTCCCGTGCTTTTTGTACCTCTGCCTGAGTTAAAGAATGCGTCGAATCTACCCAATTCATAGTTACCTTCGCCCCTGCCTCTTTCAATAAATCTTCAAGAGCGAGCGTTCCTTCCCGGGGGATCATTGTGTCGAACTTCCCTGCAGAGATAAGCACCTCTTTCTCCGAAAGATCAGGGAGCTTATCCAGTCTCAGTGGCAGCATCGCCCTAAACAGGATCGCTTTTCTCAAAGTTTCGGGTCGAAGAAGGAGTAAGCTTGCTCCGATGTTTGCACCGTTAGAATAACCGATCACGACAACCGACGCGGGATCAAATCCAAACTTATTGGACGCTCGCAATACAAATTCTGCCAGCTCAGCAGTTCTGATCCTGAGATCTGCGATATCAAACTTGCCTTCAGCAAATCTTCGGAAAAATCGTGGCATGCCGTTCTCCAAGACTTTTCCCCTTGGACTCAGAATGGCAGCGTTCTCGTCGATCGTCTTTGCCAGTGGAATCAGGTCGTCTTCGTCGCCGCCGGTGCCGTGCAAGACGAGCAAAGTTCTGGAATCATTTCGCTTAGCCGGCACGAACCTGTGGATGAAACCAAGATCTGAAACTGTTTGTTTAGGGGCGCTCATCTCGAAGCAGTACCTCTCGAACTTGCAACCTTGGTAGCCACGACTAGAGCTTCAGGGGGTGTTGAGACCTTTGGGTACTTTGGTGGCCACGTGAGTGAATTTTTGCTGTCCGTTTCTTTTAGGAAATTTTCGATTTCTTTTCGTTGTGGCTCGACCCAAGACGGCAGTACTAGCTTGGATCCTAACTTGTCCGGTGATTCGTCTGCTGCATAGCCGGGTCCTTTAGTGGCAATTTCCAAGAGATTTCCGTCAGGATCCCGGAAATACAGGGAGTGAAACCAGAATCTGTCAATCACACCCGAGTTTTGAATCCCAATATCATTAAGGTGCCTCATGATCTTTATCTGACTTTCATCGTCTTCAACCGCCATCGCTATGTGATGGACGTTTCCCTTGCCCACGAAACCAAGTGATGCATCTTCTGATACGATGTAGCGCATAAAATCTGGGCGGTCATCGCTGCCGACTTCGAGAATTGTCGTCCCTTCCTGATCTGGATTCGGTTTCGCAATCGCGTTTCGCAAGCCAAGAAGCTTGTCGAAGAATAGACTCGTCAACTTTGCGTCGTTTGAAATTGGAGTGGCGTGATTGAATCTCACCAACCGCATATCATGGGAGATTGCCGAAACGCTGGAGGGATTTCTTTCTTTTTCATTCAAGTACTCCTGAGTTATCTCGTCTCTAGGATCTGCCGTCGTGATTTCAACTGTCACTCCGTCAGGATCGCTAAGATAAAGCGAAACCCTTCCGTCCCTGGAATATGGACCGGTTACTGAAACGCCCTGCGAGACGAGCCACGACTTCCATTTGACTAGAGAATCAACGCCGGGAGCCGTGTAAGCGATATGATGTGGAGAGCCCAGCCCGACCTGTCCGCGCGGCAATTCGGGCCACTCGAAGAAAGTTATAGCACTGCCCGTAGATCCTTTTTCATCAGCATAGAAAATATGACGATGTAATACGTCGTCTTGATTTACCGTGAGTTTCACCCGGCGAAGACCAAGCACTTCTGTATAGAATCTGTTATTGACTACCTGGTTTGAAGTAACTAGCGTAATATGATGAAGTCCTGTTACGATCCCTTCGAGCTGATTTTCGGAAATCAAAGAAATCACTAAAGAGGCGCTAAGCACGCATCGCCCTAATAAATAGAGTAGTCGCCGGTAACAAAGCAGGTATCGCCTGATTTACCAGCTAATCCGGCGCTTTTAATGTAAGTCGGCTATTGTGTAAGGGAGAACGCTTGCAGAGCTTATTGATTATCTCACGAAATATTGTCCTTCTCGAGCTTGTTTCCGTATTTTTCGAGATAAGCAATTTCGTCAAGTGGCACCCGTTTTTTTCTCTTGCCGGTTATCTTCTTTGTAGGGAAGCCGAATCCCACGATAATCGTGATTTCGAAGCTGGATGGAATTGCGTAATCTATCCTCATTTTCTGTTCGTTAAATCCGGTATAAACTCGTGACGAGACTCCGAAGTTCCATGCTGTAATTTGCATGTTTTGCACAGCTCTTCCTGCATCGATCCCCCGAAAGGGCATCTTTGGATCAGTGAGGACAATAACAGCAAATCCCGCAGCCGCAACCCACTTTCCGGTCGAGCTATCGTCTGCAAGTTGCTTCAGGTTTCTTGAATCCTGAAGTAGGATGAAGCGCCAGTGCTGGCTGTTCATACCGCTTGCAGTCGATCTTGCCGCATCCATAACCTTGACCTTGATGTCTCTCGGAACAGGCTTTTTCGAATCGAATTCTCGTGTTTCTAGTTTTGTTACTACTGTCTCATAGGCATCCATGTAAAACCACGCATCCATCGAATTATAGGCCTTCGTCTGCATTAAAACTAAATCGTTACTGGTACTTTTCCGCGATCAATTTTCTTTTTTTGCTTGGGCATTCTGGCTTCCCTCAATCAGGACAGTCGAGAATCTTTTGTACTGAATTGATCATGATTGATTCATGGTCAAGCCGCTTGTCTTTGTAATTCAAAAGCACAAGGCAACTTCGCTCCACTATGATTTTCGACTTGAGATCGGCGGAGTTATGCCGTCCTGGTCTATCCCTAAGGGGCCTTCTCTCGATCCGAGCGTGCGGCGCCTTGCCATGCCAACGACCGATCATGCTATGGAGTACCGGGACTTTGAAGGAGTCCTACCGAGAGGTGAATACGGGGCGGGTCCAGTAATGATCTGGGACGAGGGTACTTACAATGCGGAAAAAGAATACGAGAAAGGCGTCAGGGAAGAAATCTCGGATCCGAAACTGGGAGACGAGGTAATGCAGGAAGGATTGAAGGAAGGCAACCTGAAATTCAGACTTTACGGCAAGAAACTTCAGGGGTCCTTTGCTCTGGTCCAGACAAAGGGCATGGGCAACTTGAAAGAAGCATGGCTCTTCATCAAGCACCGCGACTCTTTTGCTAAGAAAAGTTACGACGCGAAGGATTTCGATTTCTCCGCAAGGACAAACAGGTCTATTGCAGAAATTCAATCTTCGGAATAACCTTTTGATGAAGCCATTTCGGTAAGCAATAGTATCTAAACAAGTTAGGGCAATCTACGTGAAAGAGGTAGCTCCACTTTTATTCTATCGTATCAATTTTCCATGGTTTGAAAACCGAAGATAGAATGCGATCTAAATCCTAGATGAAAGAAAAGACAAAGGTGTAAATGCGAATCAACGTTATGATCGAAGCAATTGAAAAGGCGTAGCAAGCGATGAGTGGCCGTAGAAATGGAATCCTTATCGCAGGTCTCGCGGCCGGTGTAATAATTGTCACTCTCGCCGTCTCGATCGCATTCCTTCCTTCGCTTTCTTTGCCAAAGGCAGGAGCTGTAGCTTCAACTACCACTGTTGCAATGAACAATCCAAACTTCTCCTCATCAGACGTCACATCAAGCTCAATTGTAGGGAGCACAAGCGGCGTGTCTTCTTCGGTTACTCCTTCGATCGAGAACTCTACTTCGGTGACCTCGCCAACTTCACAAACACTTACAATGAATAATTCAACTACCGGAAACAGCACCAACTTCACGAACTCGACAGGCTGGACTGGCATCGGTGATATTGGTACGGGCGGCCAGTCAATGATGATTTGGGAGCACATCAGTGCATTAGATCCCGCGGGTCGAATTTACTGTGAAAATAATGGAGGCGGGACGTCGCAATCTTTTGTCGCTGGAACCTTTTGCAATCAAACAATTGTGGGTAGCGCAAGCCCATCGGTTCCAGCTGCCGATTTCGGCCTTCTCGTTGGAACGAACGCGAGCAATAGTTCAATCTGGCAGTTCAATTTAGGAGTAACGATGGGGAATGGACCATCTAATTACATCTGGAACTTTGGGGACGGCTCAAAAACAATCAGTGTTTCAAATCAGACGATAAGCCACGAATACAACAAGTCTGGCATATATGCAGCGAGAGTAAGTTTACTAATCACTTCGCCTTCAAACTCTTCAAAGTGGGAGCTGAATGCTCAAATTTCGATTAGTGTTCTAGTCGGCAATCAAGCTTCTCCAAATTCTAATCAGGCCCTCGATTCACAAACCGGTTCGAGCGTCTGCTCCGATCTGTTTGACGGGACTGTCGGAACGGGAGGATGGAATGCCACATCCAACACTTGCACGCTTACTGGGAACCCGATTGAATCTCCAACCTTTTTGATGGACAGTGGTTCCACTCTGGTAATAGGGAAAAACGTCACCCTGATACTTGCCAATTCCGGAAGCGGATTTGCCAATTACGGAACGATTGAAAATAATGGCACTCTGATCATCCAAAATTCCTTTAGTGATTACGGTGCCATAGTCAACCACGGAACTCTGATCAATCAGGACATTAATTTTCAGACAATGTCGACTTCTAGTGGAAACGAGACGGGAACGTTAAACAACACTGGATTGCTCGAGAACGTTCAGGGGGCGGCAATTGAGAACGGCGGGACTATAAATAACAACGGAACCATTGACAACATGAACAATTCTACGATCTACAATAACCTCGCAAATACAAGCGTGATAAACAATTATGGCACTATTAATAACCGAGGTACATTACAAAACAAAGATGTGATCAACAACTACGGTAACATAAACAATCAAGGGATCATTGTAAATATTTGCGATGGAAAGATTAGCGGCAACACACCTGCTGGAAACACCGTAACGAGTCAGGGTTGCAATTGACCCCAACTCGATCCAAAGCTAGTAATTAGTTCAATTTCTGGATTTTTCTATTTTCCGGGAGCACGATACTGCGGCATCTTCTTTGTTGCTTGGTCTACTTCCTCGACTGTCGCAAGCGGGGTGAGCTTTATCATCGTCGTTCCGCTTGAATTAATTACTCCCGAAAGCGCAAGAGCGCTGATTTGATCGGGGAAATCTACTATCCCGATCACATCATCTTCACCAAATGCATAGTAGAAAGACTCGAGTTTACCACCGGCACTCTTTATGGCTTGATCGGCCGCCTCGCGGCGCTTGGAACCTCCCTCTTTCATTACTCCCTTCATACCGTCTACTGTGTACTTTGCTGCGAACAGATACTTCGTCATGAATTTGTTTGGAATCGGCGGGGCGCTTTAATTATTTGCGGAACTTTTTCAGATCCACCAAATTGATTTCCGAAATTGATGAAAATATCTTATCAAGTATGCCATTGTTAAGGAGTCTTCGCGTTAATCACCAGGTCTTTGAATACAACCTGAATAACAGAACCTGACTGATTACCGAAAACAGAAATTACTGTTGCACTCCCTGATTGAGTTGATCATAGGATGTCCCCTAGAATGATTGCACGTGCGTGCAAGTTCAGCACAGAAAAATAGTAGGCACCGAGTAATCCTCACAAGGCCTTTGGAATAGAATAAAAATCCCTGAAAATCCTTTGTCCCAATTGTCTGCTGCGTCATACCGAAGCCGAAATACGGTGACGAAACGCAGTAAGGCAAGCTTTCCGAGACCGAGGGCCTGACTAGAATTCAATACAAATGGGTAGCTCTAAGCGTTACAACAGTCGGTACCGTCATGGCGGGCGTCGATGCTAGAATAGTTCTCGTCGGTCTCCCAACTATTGCCCAACAGCTCCATGCTGGAGTCGCGGACGTAATCTGGGTAAGTCAGGCGTATCTATTTGCAAGTACCCTTAGGACTCTTGCTCATCGGACGGACTACGGATCTTGTCGGACGGGTGAAGATCTACAACTATGGCTTCATCGTCTTCACAATCGGCTCTGGACTAGCCGCAGTATCGTTTACCTCCATCGAGCTCATCCTCTCAAGGATGGTGCAGGGCGTCGGGACATCCATGATCTTAACGAATGCAGCAGCAATTTTGACCGACGCCACACCGCGAAACGAGCTCGGGAAGATACTCGGTATGAATAGTGTTGCCTTTCGAATGGGTTCGATCACCGGGCTCACACTATCGGGAGTGATACTCTCAGTAACGGACTGGCGTGCGCTGTTTTACATCAACATACCAATCGGGATTTTCGGTACTGTCTGGGCTCACTACCGGCTCAAGGAAATTTCAACGCGAGATTCTTACAGAAGTATGGACTGGGTCGGGTTTGTCTCGTTCTCAGTAGGTCTCGGACTCGTATTACTAGCGATGACGTATCTGAGTTTCGGATTAACCGGATACCTGCCCGGATTTGGGCTGCTTAGCGCAGGAGTCACTCTGTTACTATTCTTCATCTGGTACGAGCTTCGTGGCAGAATTTCTGCACAGCCGATTCTCGACATGAATCTTTTCAAGATCAAGGAATTCGCAGGTGGGACAGTTGCTATGCTATTCAACGCAATAGCCTGGTCGGGAATCCTTATCATGGTCTCGTTTTACCTTCAGGTGATCGTGGGCTACGCTCCTCTTCAGGCAGGTCTGAGCCTTTTACCACTTGACCT
>Ga0207060_10242_pt1 | contig 18060 bp, 16 predicted proteins | sample Alteio_BWMinCont_30_FD_153270 | JGI IMG/M metagenome (GOLD analysis project Ga0207060, IMG submission 153270) | Enriched cells from forest soil in Barre Woods Harvard Forest LTER site, Petersham, Massachusetts, United States -... | ecosystem: Environmental > Terrestrial > Soil > Temperate forest >...
TGCTATTCCTGGCGGTTTTCGTCGGTGCCGTTGTTTTCAGGCCGAGACGCGATTCCAAAGAAGATTCCGGAAGCACTTTCGATGCTCTTACGAAGGCGATCGAAGATAAAGTATCTGGGACAAATGAAATCCTTTCTGAGATTAAAACCAAAGGTACGGCTGTTTCTCGCAACGATTTGACCGTCGCAAGGTCCCGAATTGATGACTTTAGGATAAAGACCAACTCGAAAGTTGGCACTCTTCGAACACAGCTTGCGAGCACTACAACAGGTATCCAAGCAGGATTCAACGAGGTCCTATCGATCGACCGCGATTTCGACCGTGTCGTGAAAGACATGCTCAATAACTATGATCAGTTATTTTCAAAGAGAATGAAAGAAGAGACATTTACAAGACTTCAGCATAGCAATGAGCGCAGACTTCAGGGAATCACGAATTCCCTTCTCGATAGAATTAACGATCTTCGAGAAGAATACGAAAGCGAAACCTAGTCGATTTCTTCTAGCTGACCTTTTTCCCTTCCCATCATAAACCGAACAGTAAATAAAGGCAGGCCGCTCTTTACTCAGTCTCCCTCTTACAGAGAGCAGAAAGTCTTCGTTGCCCATAGGAAAGGAACTACTCCGCGAGCGCTTCTCGGCAGAGCCGGATAAGTATTACAGGGTTCAACTCTTCGACGAATTAGGTTTCGAGAGAAAGAAATGTTCGAGCTGCGGGTCGTATTTCTGGACTCTTGATAGCGAAAGGGAGGTTTGTCCGGACCAACCCTGCCAGCAATACGAGTTTCTCGGCAATCCTCCAACTTCAAAACGATTTGACTATGTTAGAGGCTGGAAAACAATTGAGAGCTTCTTTAGGCGGAACGGCCACGAATCAATTGCTAGATATCCAGTTGTTTGCAGGTGGAGACCCGATCTTTACTTTACTATTGCATCAATAGTTGATTTTCAAAGGATCGAATCAGGAAAAGTGGTCTTCGACTTTCCAGCAAATCCCCTGATTGTGCCCCAGATGTGTCTCAGGTTTTCAGACATTGCGAATGTTGGAGTCACGGGCAGACACCTGACGTCTTTCTGTATGGTGGGACAACAAGCACTGGCAAATTCGACCGGATACTGGAAAGACCGGTGCATCGATCTCGATTTTCGACTTCTCACTTCTGAATTTGGAATTCCCAAAGAGGAAATCACTTTCGTAGAAGATGTCTGGCTGGGCCCAGGCGCATTCGGATACAGCCTGGAATATTTTGTAAGGGGCCTCGAGCTCGGCAATGCGGTCTTTACTGCGTACGAAGGTACCCCGGAGAATTACAAAGAGTATGATGAAAAAGTAATAGACATGGGCGCTGGACTTGAAAGGCTCGTTTGGTTATCGCAGGGAACTTACAATTGCTATGATTCCGTATTTCCGACAGTTCTCAGGAAGATGAAAGAGAAAAGCGGACTGGAACTCAAGCCGGATGAAACGCTAAACGAGTATTTCCGATTGGCTGGTTCGCTGGACATTGATCAATTTCGTGGAGTTATCGGAGACTATTCAGACCTAGCAAGGAAGCTAGGGATCTCAGAGCCAACTTTGAAAACGAAAATCCGAGAAATCCAAGGAGTTTACTCGATAGTAGATCATACCAGGACTCTGCTTTTTGCGATCGCAGATGGTATGTTGCCAGGTAATGTCGGCGGCGGGTACAATTTGAGGGTGATCCTCCGACGGGCTCTAGATTTCATTGCAGAGCTAAAGCTCGAAGTCGATCTAGATGAACTGACTTTGTGGCATTCTGAAGATCTCAAAAACATGTATCCCGAACTGCTGGAACACGAAAAAGAGGTCAGGACCATTCTTGATGTCGAGAAAAGAAAGTATGCAGTCACAAGAGAGAGATCCTCAAAGATTGTTGATAGGCTACGAAGCCGAAAAACTTCTGTCGGCGAAGAGGAGTTAACAAAGCTTTACGACAGTGACGGGATCACCCCGGAATATCTTAGGGCATCAGGTCTTGATGTTTCTTCTCCGCCTGACTTTTATTCAAAAATCACTGCGCGGCACTCAGATGATTCTGGTGAAACGGAAAAAATGATCCTGGGAGAAAAAGGCATTCCCGGATTTAATCTAAAAACGACCTTTCCGACAAACTTGATATTCTATGAGAATCGCGATCAATTCTCATTCAGCGCCAAGGTCCTCGAAGTAGTCTCGAAAGATTGCGTTGTCTTGGATTCAACTGCTTTCTACGCCCGAGCTGGTGGTCAGGAACCTGATCATGGCACGATCAACGAGATGTTCGTCGATGACGTTTTCAAGGTGAACAATGTCGTTATCCACCATATTCCTGGACTTTTGGATAGACTAGCTATAGGGGATCAAGTCGAGGGGCTGGTTGATTCGCGACGCAGATCTCTCATAATGCGCCATCATACTGCCACCCATATTGTAAACGGATCAGCCCGCAAGGTGCTCGGTCCTTGGGTCTGGCAAAACTCAGCTTTCAAGGATGAAGACATGGCCAGATTGGACATCACGCATTATGCCCATCTTACAAGAGACCAAGTTCTAGAGATCGAGAGGTTGGCTAATGACGTGGTGAGGCGAAATCTTCCAGTGGTGATAAAGTGGATCCCAAGAAGGGAAGCAGAACAGGAGTACGGGTTCCGTCTGTACCAAGGAGGAGTCGCACCTGTGAAGGATTTGAGAATTGTCAACATTGAAGGTTGGGATGTTGAAGCTTGTGGGGGAACTCATTGCTCCCGCACGGGTGATGTCGGACTGATCAAGATTATCAAATCTGAAAGGGTGCAAGATGGAGTCGAACGTCTAGAGTATGTTGCAGGAGACGCTGCTGTCAGATTCGTGGAAAAACAAGAGTCGATATTGATCGAGTCAGCTGGCAAGTTAGAAACGCCTGTCGAAAAATTGGAACCATCAATCATCCACCTTCGAGAAAACGAAGAATCTGCAAGAAGAACCTCAAGGCAGCTAGCAAAGAAGCTCGCCGATTTTATGACCGCAGAGATTCCAAACACGAGCAAACCTCTCCGAATGAACCTGAAGTTCTATCTTTCTTCGTTTGAAGAAGGACTAGATTCAGAATATCATACAATCGTGGGAGATCGCCTGGCGAGATCAAATCCGTCACTAATCTATGTCGCTCTGATAGAGGAAAACTCGCGTGTGAGAATTATGGTGTTCTGCGGTGAAGTAGCTCAGAGAGTAGGTGTAAAAGCTGGAGATGTCGCGAAAGAAATTTCAAAGCAACTTGGCGGATCGGGCGGAGGAGATTCTCGGTTCGGGCAGGGAGGCTCAGGTCTAAAACCTGCCAACTTGCCAGATGTCGAAGGGATTCTGTTAAAACGAATCCCGGACTAAACGATTTAGATAATACGAGAATTTCTTACATTTAGGGCAGAACAGGACATGGATCGAGCAGTCGAAGAAAAAATGGATGGCTAAATGGGCGGAAAGCCGGATCTTTGAACCCGAGCGAGAGCTTTCCAAGGACAAGAAGATGGTCACGGTTCCTTTTCCATACATGAACGGACCGCTGCATCTGGGACACGCGTTCACTGCAACTCGGGTCGATGTCTTTGCTAGATACAAGAGAATGCAAGGGTTCAACGTCATTTTTCCGTGGGCATGGCATTGGACTGGGCAGCCTATTGTCGCAGCCGCGGAACGACTTTCGAATGGCGATCAGTCAATGATAAGGGAGTTTGTCGAAATTGATAAAGTGCCAACCGAAGAGCTTCCAAAGTTCTACGATCCTAAATTTATGGCGCAGTACTATACTGACCTGAGTCGTTCAGCTCTCAAGCAATTGGCTCTTTCCATAGATTGGCGAAGAGAGTTTCACACCACTGATCTTGAACCGACCTTTAACAAGTTTGTATTATGGCAATACAATCGTCTAAGGGAGATGGGATATGTCACACGCGGGACTCATCCAGTTGTCTGGTGTCCAAGAGACCAAAGCCCTACCGGAGACCACGATAGGCTTGAAGGTCAGGGCGTCCAGTGGGAGGAATTCACGCTAGTGAAGTTCAGACTGGAGGGAACAGACAAATTTCTGCCTGCAGCTACCTTCAGACCGGAAACAATCTTCGGCGTGACCAACCTTTGGCTGAACCCCCAATCCGAATACGCGGATGTGATTGTTGATGGGAAACAAGAGTGGATCATCAGCGTAGAAGCAGCGGATAAGCTCAAAGATCAACTGCATACTATCAAGATTCAAAAAACGTTTCCGGGCAAAGAGCTCATTGGCAAAAAAGTCATACTTCCAGTGAAACATGAGGCATTACTCCCCATTCTACCTGCCGGCTTTGTCGATCCAAAGAATGGAACCGGGGTCGTCTATAGCGTACCCGCTCACGCGCCCATGGACTATATTGCCCTCAGAGATCTCAAGCTCAACAAGAAACAGCAAGAAGAATTCGGTCTTCAACCTGAATTAATGGAGTCAATAATGCCTGTTGCCCTAATTGCCGTCCCTGGAATGGGAAAGTACCCGGCTGAGCAGGCTATCGAAGAGCTCAAGATTTCAAATCAATCTGATCCTAAGGTCCAGGAGGCGACAAATCTCGTTTACAAAAGAGAGTTTCATCAGGGGGTCCTGAACGAAAACACTGGCCGCTTTAGGGGGATGAAAGTATCCGAGGCGAAACCGCTGGTCATTCTGGAATTAAAACAGACCGGCCTCTCGGACTTTATGTACGACCTGCCGGAGAAAGTGGTCTGCAGATGCCTGACTGTGTGCCGGGTAAAGGTTCTTGAAGATCAATGGTTTCTAAAGTATTCAGATCCTGAATGGAAGAAACTTGCCCATGAATGCATTGACGAATGTCAGATGTATCCTGAAAGTACTAGGCGCTGGTTCCACGATGTAATCGACTGGATCAAAGATTGGCCGTGCGCCAGGCGTGTAGGTCTCGGAACCCCTCTTCCGTGGTCACCTGGCTGGATCGTAGAGACTCTCAGTGACTCTACAATCTATATGGCATTTTACACCATACGGCCGCTCATCTTCTCAAATAACGTGGGACCGGACTCTCTTACTGACGAGTTTTTTGATTATGTTTTTCTAGGTAAAGGTGACCGGAAGACTATTTCAGAGAAAACGAGTCTCGCTCCTGAATTAATTGATGAATTCAGGCAGGATTTTCTGTACTGGTATTCGGTAGATCTCAGAAATTCAGCCAAAGAACTGATACCTAATCACCTGATGTTTTTCGTTTTTCATCACGTTGCTTTCTTTCCAAAGTCTCTATGGCCAAAGGGTATTTCCGCTAACGGGATGATGATGGCAGAGGGCGAGAAAATGAGCAAGAGCAAGGGCAATGTAATCACCCTTAGCAACGCCCTAACCAATTTTGGAGCGGATGTCATACGATCATCCCTGATGGATGGGGCAGAAGGACTGGATGATATGGACTGGCGAGAGAAAAATGCGAGAGACATTCAGGGAAAGATCAATGAACTGCCGGGTTATGTGTCGACTTTTGCGGGCGCAAATTCCCGAGAATCTGCCGAGGAAACTAAACTAACTTCTATAGACCTGTGGCTTGAAAATCAGGTTCAAAAACGGATACGAAGTGTTTCGTCAAATCTGGATCTGATGAAAACCAAATCAGCATTTCAGGAAGCGTTCTACTCCTTCTGGAACGACCTCCGCTATTACGAGTCTCGTTCGGAAAGGCAGAATCATGATATTGCACTTTACGCGGTCAATATCTGGCTCAGGCTTCTTGCGCCATTTCTTCCATATACGGTTGAGGAGATTAACGAAAATCTGGGCAATCGTAAAATGATCTGCAGCTCTCAGTTTCCCAAGGTTGAGGAAGGAAGGCTTCATGCCGAAGCTGACTTATCCGAATCCTTGGTTCAAAAGTTGATCGAGGATTCGAATAATATTCTGAAGCTAATGCCGCAAAAACCAAAAAAACTTTTCATTTATGTTACACCCTCGTGGTCTTACGATCTTTTCAACAAACTTGCAGAAGCGAGAAAGACGGGGCAAAAAACTAGCGATATCCTCAGAGAATTTTTCGAGGCTCATCCTGACATCGACAAGAAAACTGTCTCAACGATGATGACCAAAATTTCGAAACTGATTAATGAACTCGGACCTGATTTTCTAGATAGCTACAGCAAAACCAAGAACTTTGATGAGAAATCAGTTTACTCGGAATCAATAAAGTATTACGAGGACCGTTTTGGAGCGGCCGTCCAAGTCAAACAAGCGGGCGTTGAAGTCGGCTATGACCCAAAAAACAAATCCGCTTTCGCTCTGCCGTTCAAGCCTGCATTGTATTTCGAGTAATTGCACTTCTGCGCCTAATTTTCTCATAAATAAACAACTGCGCGTAACCGGCATTGCTTCCGAATTTTTTGCGCATGATTTCGCCAATGCTCTTGTAATTCTTCCGTGAAAGCGATTTTCCAACTGCCTGATTTTCTCCGTAAATTTCCTGGACATATTTCAGTATCCAGACATCGAGTGGGAACGCTTCCTTCAAGTGAAACGAATATAGAAGAACACAGTCTGCGACTTTCGGTCCTACCCCGAAAGTTTTTCCCGAAACCTCGCTGATCAGCTCGTCTACCGCTTCGGAATAGTTCATCGATGAAACCCGATCTAGATCGAGTTTTCCGATTTGCACTTGCTTCGCGATGAACTGAACATACTTCCACCGGAAACCCAGCTTACACGAAAGAAGGTCTTTCTTTTCAGCCCGAGAAAGAGCTCTCGGAGAAGGGAATGAATAACATTTCTCATCCATGCCCGTATGAATCTTTTCGCCGAACATCTTAGAGAGATTCTCAAGTTTCAATTTGATGGAGGGGATATTGCAGTTAATAGAACATACAAATGAGATCAAACATTCCCATGGATCTTGGGTCAAAAGGCGTAATCCGGGAAATTCGGAAATTGAACTTTTGAGAAACAAATCATCTTGCGGAAAGGAAGAGAGGATCTCCGCCAGATTGTCTGCAATTGAAAAGTACCTTGGGACGAGTTCACCGAAATCCGAGCTGTTGGTCGCCTGTCCGAGGAGCAAAACATCTCGATTTTTTATCCTGATTACATTCCCCTCCACAACTCCTAGCCAATCTTCATAATTGTCATTAAGTGACTTCCAGCGAAAGACCTGCCCCGAATTGAACGTAAAAGCTGGATTGAAGGACTCAATGTTGAGCTCTATTTGGCAGTTGCGCATCCCGTGATTTGTGAAAGTGGATTTAGGAATCAAATGATTACACAAATTCAATCGGAGGCAAAAGATTCGGAGATTTCGATTCTCTGATTGCATTTATCTCGAGGTTTCCAAAAACTTCTGGGTTTTGCAATGCTCTGATCATCTGCCGAGGAATGTCGAGTGCTGCGGCATCACATTGAACAGCTATAGTTCTCGGACTGGCAAAATCAGATCTTCGGAGAACTATCTCCTTATCATCGCTCAACGTCAAGTCGGCTGAGCCGTATCCATTCAGGCTAAATGTCATTTCTGCGACCTTGATTACAAAAGCAATTTTTCCAGCAGATTTTATCCACTCTGCCAATTTCAGGTCCAGCTCCGCGCAGCTCTTTGTAGCAGAAACTCCAACTATGCAATCTGCTCTTCTTGATATCTCGGCTTCCTTGGTGATCTCCAAAGTATTTCTGTGAGTGCCGAGAATATTTTTGTGTCCACGAAATCCAATGCTTTGAGAAAAAATTTTCTCAGCAGTTACTAAACTATCTCGAGACAATCGAAGACTTGGAAATTCTATTTCTGGACTAGTTTTATTCCCTTTGCCTAAAACCGGATTTCTGTCTGTAAGGTTTAAATTCACGGCAATGACCATTTGACTTCAAAGGTTTTTACAAAATGTTTCCCGCAGCTGCTGGTTATGACAGAGCCATCACGGTGTTTTCGCCGGATGGTAGATTGTATCAAGTTGAATATGCAATTGAAACTGTTCGCCGTGGTACTCTAGCCGTCGGTGTAAGGACTAAATATGGCGTCATTCTTGCGGTCGAAGAAAGACCTAGAAAATTACAAACGCCCGGCGAAACCCAGAAGATCTTTCAGGTTGACGATCATTTGGGCGTTGCTGCAGCTGGTTATATTCCGGATGCGCGAGTTCAAGTTGATCAGGCAAGGATTGCGGCTCAGAGCAATAAACTAGTTTACGACGAACCCGTTGATGTAGAGTCGGTAGCCAAAAGACTGTCAGACCAGTGTCAGCAGTACACCCAGTATGCTGGAGTTCGTCCCTTTGGAGTTTCATTGATTATCGCTGGTGTTGATTCGAATGGACCTCAGCTTTTCCTGACTGACCCGAGTGGGACATATGTCGGTTATTATGCAATCGCGATTGGTGCAGGAGATGATCAGGTGGGAGAGTACTTGGAGCAGAGATATCGTGAGGATATTTCCATTGATGACGCCCTAACTCTTGCCGTCGAATCTATTTACCTAGTTAGTGAAGACAAGATCGGCACGAGACACATCAAGATGGCAGTTGTGCCTGTTGAAACTAAAATGATGAGAAGGCTGTCTGATCCTGAGATCGACAGTTATGCTGACAAGGCAAAACAGAGATCGTCCAAACAACCTCCGGCCCAGTAATCAATAGCTAGGAATTTGAAAAGGGCGCAACACCGATCTAAATGCTCAGAGACAGGAGAGTCTCTGAGACCAATCTTTTTTGCTACTCTCAAAATTTAGGTATTCAACCGTAGACTGATCCCCCTTTGTCTTCAAAGTTTAGTATTGTCAGGTATGCCACTGGTGGTGAACATTTTGAGATCCTGGTTCATCCTGACCCCGCTCTTGATTTCAAATTCGGCCGTAAAGTAGATGTTTCGCAAATAGTAGCCGTGGACGAAGTTTACTCCGACGCAAACAAGGGACTACGCGTTCCAGCTGAAAAGCTCACGCGCATTTTCAAGACAAACGATTTTCTTCAAATTGCAGAAACAATTTTGAGAAAGGGAGATCTGAATCTAACCACCGATCAGCGCCGGCGTCTTGTCGAGGAAAAACGCAAGCAAATTGTTGCTAATATTTCCCGAAATTACGTCGATCCAAGGTCAGGGTTGCCTCACCCACCCCTTCGTGTTGAGCAAGCGATGGCGGAGGTCAGGATCTCAATTGATCCGTTCAAAGACGCGGGCGAGCAAACAAAAGCAGTTGTTGATGAACTAAGAGGTATATTGCCTCTGAAATCTGAGAGAATCAAGATGCTAGTAAAAATTCCCGCGCAGTATGCATCGCAGTCCTTTGGAGCATTGAAAGGCGTAGGTGACATCGTGAAAGAGGAGTGGGGAGCTGACGGAGGCTTGACAGTTGTCATTGAGATACCTGCAGGCGTTCACTCTACCCTGCTAGATCGTCTTGGATCTCTTTCCAAAGGGACGGCGCAGGCTTCAGTACTTCGCTAGCCTCAAAGTTAATCTACTATTAAAATTCAGTGTGAAAAGATGTGCCTGAGATAAAGAGAAAATATGTTATTCCGGGCGAAGTCGTTGCCGAGGGCAATGTTCGCGCCGATTTGAATGTTATGAGGGTAAATGATCAGTTAATTGCTACCCGTGTAGGCATGGCCGAGATTGGTCACGACGTTGTCAGGGTCATACCACTTTCTGGTCCTTACATTCCGAGGATTGATGATCTGGTGGTTGGAAAGGTTATCGACTACAGTGCCTTTGCCTGGGAAGCTGACATTAATTCGTGCTTTTTTGGGATTCTGCCGGCAGCCTCAGTTTTTGGGAGAGATTACTCGCCGGCCAAGGATTCCCTCACTGACAAGTTGAAGGTTGGCGATATGATCGCTGCTAGAGTAATTGCTTACGATAGGTCACGAGATCCACTGCTTTCGATTTCGGGCTCAGGTCTGGGTAGAATTCCAAGGGGTCAGGTTGCAAAAATATCCCCTGCAAAGGTCCCAAGATTAATCGGTAAAAAAGGCTCGATGATTAAAACAATTGAAGCGGGGACCAAATCGAGAATGCTCATAGGTCAAAATGGAGTTGTCGTGATTGTTGGTAGCCCGGACGACACTATAAGGGCGATCCGTGCAGTACACCTAGTTGAAGAAGAGGCCCATTCAGCAGATCTGACTGAAAGAGTACAAAATCTATTAGGCATGACTGTTGAACAAAGGGAGGAAGCCCGCGAAGAATCTGGCGAGGATAAAGCTCCCCAAGAGGTCTCGAGCGAAGCCACCCCAGAGACCCAGGAACATAAAACGGATCAACCGGAAATGGAAAGTGCCGATCAAACTCCGTCGGGAATGTAGAGTAAATTAGCGGTTTTCAAACTATAGTGAGAAACAAAAGGATTAAGGGAAAAAAGGAAAATGGGAAAACAAGGTGGAGACAGCACCCGCCTAATTGATGAGCAGGGATTGCGTCTCGATGGAAGAAAGCTGGACGACCTTCGACCGATAAAGATCGAAGTAGGAAATTTGAAGAATGCCGACGGATCCGCATACATTCAATTTGGCAAGAACAAGATCATGGCCGCGGTCTATGGCCCGAAAGAGGTTCATCCAAAACACAGCGCGCTTCCAGACAGAAGCGTGCTTCGGTGCAGATATCACATGTCGCCATTCTCGACCGAAGAAAGAAAGAATCCTGCGCCTTCAAGGAGGGAAATAGAAATTTCAAAGGTTATCCGGGAAGCGCTGGAACCGTCGCTAATACTGGAGGATTATCCAAGAACAGCGATAGATGTCTTTGTCGAGGTTCTCCAGTCTGATGGTGGGTCACGTTGCGCTGGAATAACGGCAGCTTCAGTTGCACTTGCTGACGCAGGAATTAACATGCGGGACTTGGTCTCGGCGTGTGCCGCGGGCAAGGTCGCGGGTCAAGTCGTTCTCGATGTCGACGATACAGAAGACAAAGAGGGACAGGCGGACCTGCCGATCGCAATCATGCCTTCCACCAATCAGGTAACGTTGCTTCAATTGGATGGACAGCTAAACAATGAAGAATTCAACAGAGCTTTTGACTGGGCTCTGAGCGGTTGTAAAAAGGTCTACCAACTCCAAAGGGAAGCCTTGATTGGCAGATACTTTGGTAAGAACGAGCGGCCAATGGAGATAGAAGCGTAATGTCAGCGGTAAAGAAAATCTTCGTAGTCGAACAGTTACGAAGGACACAGATGAGCGAACTCCTGAGCCGAGGGATCAGGCTCGATGGAAGAGGATTCTCGGATGCTCGAGAACTTTCTATTGAAACAAACGTGATTGAGAAGGCAGAAGGCTCTGCTAGAGTAAAGCTTGGAAACACGGAGCTGATCGCTGGTGTCAAGGCAAATTTAGGAACTCCTTTTCCTGATACTCCGGACAAGGGCCTCCTGGTAGTGAGCGCCGAAGTGCTTCCGCTCGCATCCCCGTATGCGGAACCGGGTCCGCCGGATGAGAGTACAATAGAGCTGGCAAGAGTAGTAGACCGGGGCGTCAGGGAGTCGGGAATGATCGATGTATCAAAGCTTGTACTCGTTGCAGGAAAGCACGTCTACGCGGTGTTTGTGGACGTAAGCATACTCAATGTTGACGGCAATCTTTTCGACGCGACTTCATATGCGGTTGTTGCCTCCTTACTTACTGCAAAGATACCAAAATACATTCTCGATGAGAAGGGTCTGCCAGTCAAGACTGATGAAATGGTGCCACTTCCGATTCAGACGGTTCCGGTTTCAATGACGATGGCGCGTATCGGGGATCATCTGTTGCTCGATCCAACTACCGAGGAGGAAGCCCTCATGGAGGCGAGAATTACATTTGTTTCGGACGACCGGGGGAACATTTGTGCCGGACAAAAAGGAATGCCGGGAAGTCTCACTACAGACATGGTACTGCAAGCTGCAAGTACAGCTAGACTTAAAGGAGAAGAAACAAGATTGCTGATAAAGAGGGCCGTTTCAAATGCCTAAAGCTTCCGAACACAATAGCATGAAGGGGCTTGGGGTCAAGTACGGTTCCACCGTGCGGAAAAGATATGGCCGAATTATGGGAAATCTAAAGCGTACGAGACGTTGCCCTTCTTGTGGTTCGACTAGGTTCCGGAGGAGCAGTGTTGGAATTTGGGGTTGTTCCACCTGCAAGTTTAAGGTCGCCGGCGAAGCTTACAGCATTTAGCTAATCTTCTCTAACAGCTTTTCTTCTTGGTATCTCAATGGTGAGCTCGACTCGAGCTTGACGGATAAACTCAAGACCATGCGACTTACAGTTGAGCTTGACGATGAGAAGAAAGTAATTTCAGCTTTGTTGAAATCGCTTCAACCCGAAACGATCGCCTCGAAGCGTTTGAATTTCTCGGTCTCTACCAAAAACACTGGTAGAACTCTTCTTCTGACTTTCGTCGCGGAGGATCTCGTTTCTCTGCGTTCGGGGATGAATACGATACTGAGACTGGTCCTGTCTGCTCTAAAGAGCATTCGGGCGATCGAAATCATCGATCGAGTAAAGTCAAGCGGAGCTGTTCACAGAAAGACTGAATAGAGTAAGTGCGTTTCTGCCTCGTAAATAAGGCGAGAAGATGAGCACATCCAACGAAGTTCCTCCTTGGCTAAGGGAACAACTGGTGAGATTTGAGCAGCTCCAACAGAACTTGCAAGCAATCGTGATGCAAAAACAACAGGTCGACCTTGAAGCATCGGAAGTTGAAAGAGCGCTGGCTGAGCTTCGAAAAGCCTCTGACGCGGATGCGGTTTACAAGAGTGCTGGGAACATTTTGGTTCGGTCTAAGAAAGAGGACCTCCTAAAAGACCTCGACGAGCGAAAAGAGCTTGCCAATACTAGATCGACGGTTCTTGCAAAGCAGGAAGGCAGGGTTCGCGAAAATATCAAAGATCTTCAGACGAAGATAGAAGATGCCCTAAAGGGCAAGACAGCTAATCCTGCATCTCAAGCTAGCTAGGCAGTCTACGCACGTACTCCTCCTCTTGAATACTGATACAAGTCACTCCTGTTATGTCTTTCGAGGATCGAGCTGAACATGAGCTCGTCTATCAGGCACTAGTGCATCTACTGGGGTCTGTCTCCAACAAAGTACGAGCAAAGATACTGATTCTCTCGCACCGGCAGGGAGATCCAGACGCTTTATGTTCGGCTGGCGCCCTAAAGCTTCTGTTAGAACAAATGGCGGTAGGAATTTCAGTTGTTTCGACGATCTTGGTACCTCAGGGTTCTAGCCTTTTAGGTAGACACGTAAGCAAAAGTTTGAGAATAGACTTTGTGGAAGGGATAGATGATGAAGCAATTGGCGATTTCGATCTCATCATGATTGTCGATACCGGCGATCCCAAACTTTTGGAACCCTACGACAGCGCCATTGCAAAAAGCAGTTCCCGTAAAATCTTGATCGATCACCACTCTTCTAGTTTGAACGATGAAACCTGGCAACCTGAAGTAGTTCGAGTAGTCTTACCTAATTCTACTTCAACATGCGAAATAATAGCCCTAGGCTTTCCGACGGAAATGATCTCAAAGAAGGTCGCAGATATTCTATTGACTGGGTTATTGTTTGACTCTCAACATCTGGGACTTGCCACAAAAAATACGCTAGAAGCTGCATTGATTCTGGTAAATGCTGGTTCCGAGATTTCCACGTGCAAGAAAATTCTGCGACATGAACCGGACAGATCAGAGATCTTGGGAAGGTTGAAGGCTGCCCAAAGACTCCGGTTTGAGGAAGTCAATGGAAAAATAATTGCGAGAAGTGAAATATCCAGTTTTCATGCTGCGGTAGCCAGGATGCTAGTGGATATGGGTGCTGATGTTGGAATAGCATATGGCGAGACTGACGGAGAATCAAGAATGTCTGTGAGGAGCTCGCAAACTTTTTTCAAAGAAACTGGCATCGATCTCTCTGAAGAAATCAAGAAAATCGCAAGTTACTTCGAACTTGTCGGCGGTGGACATGCGACGGCAGCCTCTGTTTCTGGGAAAATTGATCCTCCGGTTCTGGCAGATCGTCTTTTGCAAAACGTAAAATCGATTTTACTACAAAAGTAGTTATTACAATAAATTTATTACACTATTTCAAGTAACTAATTCTCTATCAATGAGTCAAGCCGGAGAAATTCGAGAAGTCAAGGGACGCTCTAGAACACAGACAATTACTGGCATTGGCCTGTTTGCAGCGCTTGCTCTCGTGCTGAATCTCGCGCACATTCAGGTTCCCGCGCCTTACTTGGGATTCTTGATCTATGAGATATGGGAAATTCCAATTGTTGTTTGTTTATTCCTCTACGGCCTCCGCGCAAGCCTTGTCGCCTCAGCAATAAACACGATAGGCCTGATATTGGTTAATCCCGGGGGCTTGCCAACAGGACCCATCTACAATCTGATTGCCGTCACAGTAACGCTCGTTGCAATAATTTTGGGTCACAGATTGTCCAGTAGTGGACTTCGAATTTCATTCGAAATTCTCATTGCTACGGGCTTAGCAATCATAGTGAGAACTGCGGTAATGTCGATTGTAAATTATGTTCTGCTTCCGTTTCCAGCTCCTCTTGGATTCCAGATACCACAGAACCTCGTTGTAGGTTTCCTACCCGCAATTGCTTTCTTTAATGCAACTCTTGCGCTTTACACGGTTCCACTTGGTTACGCCGGGGTAAGGGCAATTTCCAGGCGGCTGCCATTCAGGCTAGCCTATCCTCTTTCATCTCGAAGCGCAAAGAATTAACTTGCTTTGCGAATTAGGTTTCAATCAAAGAGTCCTCCAGACGCTGAATGGAAATCATAGATCACGGATCGTTTGGCAATGATAAAACAGGTCCTGAAAGCTTAATTGACATAAGGAATCTTACTTTCAAGTACTTTGGCTCGAAGGACCCGGTTTTAGAAAATGTAAACCTCCAAATTGCTCAAAATGAAATTGTACTGATTGTGGGTCATTCCGGATCCGGCAAAAGCACGCTACTGAGAGCAATAAACGGCTTGATTCCGCATCAGCATAACGGAGATTATTCGGGCGACGTGATGGTTGATGGATTGTCGATACCAAGAACTAAAATGAGCCAGATCGCTCTTCGCGTCGGATACGTATTTCAAAATCCAGAGAATCAGATCTTCATGTTTTCTGTCGAAAGAGACATCGGCTTTGGTCTTGAAAACTTGGGACTCCCAAGGGAAATAATCAGACAAAGGGTCGATTGGGTCATGGATATTCTGAACATTCGAGACCTAGCTCTCAAAGCGCCTCATGAACTTTCAGACGGCCAAAAACAAAAGGTGGCGATTGCCGGGGTCTTAGTAATGAGACCCAAGATACTGATTTTAGACGAACCTACATCGCTTCTAGATCCTTTCACCGCCTCGGAGCTCGTTCAGCTAGTTCTGAAAGTTAGAGAGGAGCTTGGAATGACGATCCTAATAGTCGAACATCGATTGGATCTGGTAGCAAAAATCTGCGATCGGATGATTGTAATTGATAATGGCCATCTGATTCTCGATGGTACTCCAAGGGAGGTATTGTCACGTGCCGATGTTCAAAGTTTTGGAGTGACGGTTCCCGCGGTAGTAAAGCTCGCAAAAGGACTCGGGCTCTCCGGAAATGATCTTCCACTGGATCCCGAAGAACTCAAAGCAAGACTGTCGTTCAAAGCTGTACAATGATTTCCAAGGATATGTTCACTGTGAATCCTGAGGGATTTTCTAACCCTGTAGTTGAATTTGAGCGGGTGGACTTCAGCCACTCAAATGGTACTATCGCTCTTCGGGATATCAATTTTCAGATCTACCCTTCGGAGCTAGTCGCAATCCTGGGTACCAACGGAGCCGGAAAAAGTACACTCGTCAGACACATTAACGGTCTGCTAAAGCCCACGCACGGTAAGGTTCGGGTTTTCGGGGAGGATACTAGCTCGACCACAGCCGCAACTTTGTCGAAGCGGGTGGGTATCGTGTTCCAAAATCCAAACAATCAATTGTTTGCTCAAACTGTTTCAAAAGAAATCGAGTTCGCACTGAAGAATTTTGGATTTGGAGACGATCTTGTAAGGGAGCGTGTAAGGTGGGCCTTGGATTCTTTTTCGCTGTCGCAATATTCCGAAAGATCCCCAATGGAACTAAGCGGTGGAGAGAAGAAGAGACTCTGCATCGCACTTGTTCTCGCCTGGAACCCCGATATACTAATTTTGGACGAACCAACTGTGGGTCAGGATTCGGAACAGAAAGAGAATCTATCGTTAATCATTCGTCAATTCTTGGATCAAAAGAAGAATGTTATTCTGGTAACTCACGATGTTGAGTTCATTTGGCCGTTGCAACCTCGCACTATGCTGATGTCGGGAGGATCAATCATCGTAGACGGATCTTCACAGGAGGTACTGGGCAACCCGAGAGTTTCGCAATCCGCGAGAATAACTGTGCCCCAGCTCGTCGACTTTTCGATCAGGTCGGGATGGCAAATGCCTTTCCCGGTTAGCACGGAAGAAGCGAATGCACGCATTCACGGAACCTGATCGATGATATGCAGTGGATTGCTTCAGGGTTTCTTTTCGTTAGAGGAAACACCCCATATCATCGGCTAGACCCTCGGGTAAGACTTGCGGTTTCCCTTTGCATATTCACCGTCTCTCTCTTGAGCCAAAGTATCCTATTCCTTTCTGCCCTCATTGTTTTGACAATTTCGATAGTGGCAGTAGCGAAAATTATCAAAAGGTTTGCAAGGTCGATGATATTTACTGCGGCAATTTCACTTATTGCATTCGTACTGAACTTTTATTACAGCCCAGGCTCGCCGCACCAGGCGGTTGTTTTCGGAGTAAGGCTTTTCGCAGTAATTTCTTCAACCTCACTATTCTTCCTTACCACTACTCCAGACGAACTTGAGCAAGTTATGAAGTGGTTTAGACTTCCCCCAGATTTTATCATGATATTCGTAGTCGCGGTCAGGTTCGTCCCAGTTCTAATGTTAGATGCATTACAAATAATGGACGCCCAACGGGCAAGGGGACTAGAATTCGACAAAGGGAGCTTTGTGAAAAGGCTACGCAATACGATACCCGTTCTGGTACCACTTATTGCAGTGGCCCTGAATAGAAGCCTAGACCTCGCTGAAGCAATGGATTCGCGAGCTTACGGAGCAGTAAGAAATCCGACCTCTCTTTACAAACTTTCCTTTCAGAAACGTGATTACGTAGTTTCTTTGATCTTAGGGGTCGGATTCGCTATCGGAATCTATGTAACTTTTTTTGTTCCGCTTATCTGAACGGCAAGAACTTTAATGACCCTTTGATCAAAGTATGATCCCGAGGCGTTTTCATTTTTGCAATTGAAGCCAGAAAGGACTAGGATTCTCCTTGCCAAAATCTATGCTTCGGAGTTTGCATCAGTGGATTCGCAGATTGATTTCATCTCACAAAGGATGCTTACTGGGGCAGAGGATCTGAAAAGAGAGCTCCAAGAACTGCTAGAAAGAGGTCTCATTCAGGAAAAAGGGACCAAAATCCGGCTGAGTTCGTCCGGCAGGAAAATGATTGTTGCAGTAATGTGTGGTGGTGCTTTTGACATCATACACCCCGGTCATTTAGAGACGCTCGAACAGGCCCGATCTCTCGGGGATGTTCTGATTGTTTCAGTCGCTCGTGATTCTACTTTTCAAAGAAACAAGAAGCGTTCGCCCAACCATGGCGAAGAGCTCAGAAGGGGGCTCGTCTCTTCTCTACGTATTGTTGATTGTGCTATCTTGGGCAGTGAATCTGATATTTTCGAGACTGTTCTTTTGCTCAAGCCGGATATTATCGCACTCGGTTACGATCAGTTCCACGAGGAATCAAAGATCTCGGAGGAAATAAGAAAGCGAGGACTAACTGCAAAAGTAATCAGGTTAGAAAGTTCAAACCCCGAGATCAAGACTTCGGGAATAATTGCGGCAAAACCAGACGTTCTATCCGGAATCTGAACTTTCGGGAGATATTTCTACCTTCATTTCGTCTCCGTCTTTGAGCTTGAACTGTTTTCTCAAATTAATTGGAGAAATTATTTCCAACACTGTATCATCGTGAATGGTTCTTTCAATAACAAGAACGGCTCCGTCCGCTTTCCCGTTTAGGATCGCCTTAA
>Ga0207060_10233_pt1 | contig 17914 bp, 18 predicted proteins | sample Alteio_BWMinCont_30_FD_153270 | JGI IMG/M metagenome (GOLD analysis project Ga0207060, IMG submission 153270) | Enriched cells from forest soil in Barre Woods Harvard Forest LTER site, Petersham, Massachusetts, United States -... | ecosystem: Environmental > Terrestrial > Soil > Temperate forest >...
TGCTCGAGCGAGCTGAAGGCGGCATCAAAGTGCCGCTCATCCGCCACGTCTCGTGATGAACCCATGTGCTGCACCAGATAGCGATAGGGAATATATTCGGCCACATCCAGCGCGCGCTTGATTTCGTCCACCGCCTCCAGGCGGCGAACGCGCTCGGGATCGCTGATTGAAAGCGGGGTGCTGCTCTCGTGAGTGAGATTGAAATCCCGCTCTGAAGGAGCGTGCAGCGCGTGCAGCGTGAGGTTGTGGTCGCGCAAAGCGCCGGCAATTTCGCGCACCACATCGGCGGATTGATAGTTAAAGTGAGCCCGGGAGCAGAATATTTCCACTGCGGTGACGCTGTACCGCGCAATATCCGTGAGCAAGGCGGGAGTGAGCCTGCGCCTCACGAACACGTAGGTGGATAGGGTCCGCACCATAGCCGACTCTCAGTTTCCTGGGGCACTGCTCCGCGGACTCGTGCTGGATGCGTGCAGTCTATCCAGCGTCGAGACGATTGAAGATGGCCTCCGCATGGAATCAGCGACTCTAAGCGAAAGCCCATGAGGCGTCAAGCCGCGCAAAAACTGCGGTTGTGGGCCAGTTACCAATAGTGCGTCTCTCGGGAGTTGAGTTGCTCCTGTACGGAGGTAAATGAATCTCCCAGGGATACTCGCCGTTTCTGATTCCGCCGGGTGAACTCGGTCGGTGTTGTATAATCACCATAAGCCTTGAATCGCAGATTATCTCTTTCCTCTCCCGAGGTAGCGGTCCGCAAAGGTGAATGGTGTAGCGTGATTTTTAAGCAATTCTTTCTGCCCTGCCTGGCGCACGCTTCGTACATGATTGGCGACGAGGAGACAGGCACGGCGGCTGTCGTCGACCCACAGCGCGACACCGACCAATACCTGGCGTTTGCCGCCGAACACCGGTTACACATCAGGCATGTGTTTCTATCTCATCTTCACGCCGATTTTGTTGCTGGTCACTTGGAGTTGCGCGATCGTGTGGGCGCGACCATATATCTCGGCGCTGCGGCGAAAGCGTCGTATCCGTTTACCCCTCTCTGCGAGGGCGACATTCTCGAATTCGGAGGCGTGCGCCTGAAGGTGCTGGAAACGCCGGGGCACACTCCGGAATCGATCTCCGTCATCGTCTACGACCTCAAGGCAAGCGACATGCAACCGTATGCCGTACTCACCGGAGATACTCTGTTCATCGGCGACGTGGGGAGGCCCGATCTCCGTGCGGCACTGGGCTGGTCGGCCACCGAACTTGGCGGCCTGCTGTTCGATTCGCTGCACAACAAGCTGCTGGCGCTGCCAGATCCATGCCTGGTCTATCCGTCTCACGGTGCGGGCTCGCTCTGCGGGAAGGCCATCAGCAAGGAGACCGTATCAACTCTAGGAGAGCAGCGCCGCTTGAACTACGCGCTGCAACCCATGAGCAAGGAAGCATTCATTCGCGTGGTGACGGCCGATCAACCCGACGCTCCGGATTACTTCACTTATGACGCCGTGCTGAATAGCGAAGAACGGCCGACGCTGGACCAGGCTCTGGCTCGCGAGATGAACCCGCTGACGCTCGATGGTGTGCTCGAGTTGCAAAAGCAAGGCGCGCAAATCCTCGATACGCGCGATCCCACGGAATTTGCTGCGGCGCATCTCGGAGGCAGCATCAATATTGGTCTCATCGGCCAGTACGCCACCTGGGCCGGAACCGTGCTGAATCGGAAGCATCCGATCGTCATCATCGCGGCCCCGGACAGCGAGAATGAATCGGCAATCCGCCTTGGGCGCATCGGGTTCGATCACGTAGCCGGCTATCTGAAGGATGGATTGCGCAGCCTGGAATCGCGCCCGGATTTGACGGTCACTACGGACCGCCTCAGTGCGCCGTTCGCCGCCGATCTGTTGTCAGGGCCTCAGCCGCCGCTGGCGATTGACGTCCGCACGCCGCCCGAGCGCGATCAGAAACACATCGCCGGAAGCCTGGGCATCCCGCTGAATCATCTGACGGAAAATCTGGAAAAGTTGCCCAAGGACCGTCCCCTGCTCGTCTATTGTGCCGGGGGTTACCGGTCGTCCATCGCCGCGAGCTTGCTGCAAAGCCGAGGATTTCGCCGCGTCAGTGAGATTGCCGGCGGAATCCTTGGATGGGAAGCCGCAAACCTGCCGGTTCAATCTGCTGAGGTTTTGTCATAGAAGGTTGGAAGTAGCCACGAGAATTTTGCCACCGCCAGGTTTTCACGGGTGTAGCATGCTGCCGAGGTTGGCGGCATGAAGCGAATCTCCGGTGCATAACGGCGGTACTCTCGGGCCTGAAATGAAAGTTCCGTCTGAAAGGGGACAACTCGAATGAAATTCTTGCTGACGCTGGCAACGTTGTTGACGATGGCTGTTTTCCTGACCGCCGCTGCGGCGCCGATAGGCGGTGGCGTCCCGGCGGCCGTCCACTACATCGGGCACGAAAAAGTCTCCGCCGTGATGGCCAAAGGCGGAGAGATCGTGAATGACCCGGGCCTGATCGTGCTCGCCAATCGCCGGGAAGCTGGTCAGGTGGAGTACCACGAACACACCAACCACATCTTCATCATGGTTGAGGGGGAAGCCACTTTCATTACTGGGGGGACTATGGTCGGCGCCAAGCGAACCAACGCCGAACAGATAGTGGCAACATCCATTGAGGGAGGCGAGACTCACCACCTCAGCAAAGGCGACGTCATCACGATTCCAGCCAAGACGCCGCATTGGTGGAAAGAGATTCCCACGAAGACGGCCGCCTATTACGCGGTGAACATCGAGAGCCAATAGCGTAGAGCCCGACGCAGTAGATTTCGCCTGCACTCAATCGTCGGCGCGTTCGTAATTCAGGTGCGGGCCAAGCCAGCGTTCGATGGCGCGCAATTCCAGCCCCTTGCGGCGCTGATAATCGAGCACCTGATCGCGGCTGATTTTGCCCACGGCAAAATAGCGTGCCTGAGGATGCGAGAAGTACAGGCCGCAGACCGACGCGGCCGGCAGCATGGCGAAATTTTCCGTGAGCTCGATGCTCGTCGCGCGCTGCGCGTCGAGCAGGGTGAATAGAGTGGCTTTCTCGGTATGGTCGGGCGAAGCCGGATAGCCCGGCGCCGGGCGAATGCCCCGGTAGCGTTCCTTCAGCACCTCCTCGAGGCTCAGCTTCTCCTCGCGCCCGTAACCCCATGCATCGCGCGCCTGTTTGTGCATCCATTCGGCGAGCGCCTCCGCTAGTCGGTCCGCCAGAGCTTTCACCATAATCGCGTTGTAATCGTCGTGCGCTTTTTCAAATCGCGCCGCCTGCTCAGCAGCGCCTACGCCCGCGGTGACAGCGAAGGCTCCCAGATAGTCGGGAAGCCCGGTCTCTTTTGGAGCGATGAAATCCGCGAGCGCGTACTCGGGCTCCCCATCGGGCTTTTGCATCTGCTGCCGCAGGGTGAAGAAAGTGGCCAGAGGCCGCGTGCGCGCCTCGTCGGCATAAAGCTCGATATCGTCGCCTACACTATTGGCTGGAAAGAAGCCGGCGACGGCGCGTGCTGTGAGCAGATTTCCGTCGACAATTTCCGTCAGGAGCTTCTTGGCATCATCGAACAACTCCTGGGCCCGCGGTCCGACGACGGGGTCTTGCAAAATTCGCGGGTATATCCCTTTCAGCTCCCAGGCATGGAAGAAAGGCGTCCAGTCGATCAGCGGCACGAGATTTTTCAGCGGCACATGATCCCAGGTGCGGTTGCCTGTGAACGATGGTGCCGGAGGCCGATAGCTCGTCCAATCAATCGGCGCTTTTCTGGCGCGGGCCTCCTGAAAGGAAACGAGAGGAGCAATTCGCGGGCCGCTGTATTGTTGCCGTAGCTTTTCCTGCTCTGCGCAATTTTTACGGGTGAACTCCGGGCGCTGCGCTGCGCTGCTCAGACTCGAGACGACGCCGACCGCGCGTGAGGCGTCCAGCACATGAACCACCGGCTGGCGATACCCGGGCGCGATCTTCACCGCCGTGTGAGCACGGCTCGTGGTTGCGCCTCCGATGATCAGCGGAACGGAAAACCCCTGTCTCTCCATCTCGCGCGCCACGTGCACCATTTCATCAAGCGAAGGGGTAATCAGCCCGCTCAACCCGATCAGATCGACATTCTTTTCACGCGCCGTCTGCAGAATCCTGTCCGCAGAAACCATAACGCCAAGGTCGATGACCTCGTAGTTGTTGCAGCCCAGCACCACGCCCACAATATTCTTGCCGATGTCGTGAACGTCGCCCTTGACCGTAGCCATCAATACGCGCGCTTGCGTCTCGCGCCCGCCGCTGGCCAGTTTTTCCGCTTCGAGATAAGGCAGCAGAATCGCCACCGCCTGCTTCATCACTCGTGCGCTCTTGACCACCTGCGGCAGGAACATCTTTCCGGAGCCAAACAGGTCGCCCACGATATTCATCCCGGCCATCAGCGGACCCTCGATGATGGTCAGCGGTACCTTGTATTTCTCGCGGGCCTCTTCGACATCCACTGGCAGGAACTCCGTTATCCCGTGAACCAGCGCGTGCGACAGGCGTTCCTCGACGCTTCCCTGGCGCCAGGCGTCTTCGCGCGCAGCCGTGGGGCCGCGCTTTTCCACCTTCTGCGCGAATTCGAGCAGCCGCTCGGTGCTGTCTGGCCGCCGATTCAAGAGCACGTCTTCCACGCGCTCCCGCAGGTCGGGGGCGATCTCTTCGTAAATCGCCAGTTGACCGGCGTTGACGATGCCCATATCCAGGCCAGCTCGAATTGCGTGATAGAGAAATGCGGAGTGCATGGCCTCGCGGACGACGTTGTTGCCACGGAACGAAAACGAAATATTGCTGACGCCGCCGCTGATCTTCACCCCCGGCAGCAGGGCCTTGATCTGGCGCGTCCCCTCGATGAAGGCAAGTGCGTATTGATTGTGCTCTTCGATGCCCGTGCCCACGGTGAGAATGGCCGGATCCATGATGATGTCGGTAGCGGGCATTCCCACCTGCTCGGTGAGAATGCGGTAAGCGCGTGCGGCAATGGCCACTTTGCGTTCGGCGGAATCCGCCTGCCCTTTTTCATCGAAGGCCATGACCACTACGCCGGCTCCATAACGTCGGATCTTGCGTGCCTGCTCGCGAAAGGCCTCTTCGCCCTCCTTCAGGCTGATGGAGTTGACGATGCCCTTGCCCTGCAGGCACTTCAATCCCGCTTCGATCACGCTCCATCTCGAGCTATCCACCAGAATCGGCACGCGAGCGATATCGGGTTCGGAAGCCAGCGCATTTAGGAAAACCGTCATGCACTTCTCCGAATCCAGCATGGCTTCGTCCATATTCACGTCAATCATTTGCGCGCCGCCCTCTACCTGTTGGCGCGCAATTGCCAGGGCTTTCTCGAAATCACCCTTGCGGATCAACTCCGCGAATCGCGGCGAACCGGTCACGTTGGTTCGCTCCCCGATGTTGACGAAATTCGTGTCGGGACGAATCACCAGTGTTTCGAGGCCGCTGAACCGCGAATAAGCCTCGATCTTTGGCGGTACACGCGGCGTCACGCCCCGAATGGCTTCGCCAATCGCGCGGATATGATCCGGTGTCGAACCGCAGCAACCGCCTGCGATATTCAGCCAGCCGTTGCGCGCGAACTCGCCAAGATCGGCGGCCATGCGTTCGGGAGTCTCATCGAAACCGCCGAAGGCATTCGGCAAACCCGCGTTCGGATAGCAAGTAATGGGAATGGGCGCCAGCCGCGACAACTCTTCGAGAAATGGGCGCATCTCCTTGGCGCCGAGCGCACAGTTCATCCCCACGCTGAAGAGGGGCATATGCGAGACCGAGGTCCAAAAGGCCTCCACGGTCTGCCCTGAAAGGGTGCGCCCGCTGCGATCCACAATGGTCACCGAGACGATCACGGGCACGCGCCGTCCCGAAGCCTCGAAGTACTCCTCGATGCCAAAAAGCGCTGCCTTGGCGTTCAGCGTGTCGAACACCGTCTCCAGCAGCAGGAGATCAACGCCGCCCTCCACGAGCGCCTTGGCCTGAGTTCCGTAAGCCTCCCGCAGTTGGTCAAAAGTCACCGGCCGCGACGCCGGGTTGGACATGTCGTTTGAAACCGAGGCCGCCTTCGACGTCGGACCCATTGAGCCGGCTACAAAGCGCCGGCGTTGCGGATGCGAGGCCATGTAGCGCTCCACCGCTCTTCGAGCGATCTGAGCCCCGGCAAGGTTGATGTCGGCCACTCTGCTGTCCAGGGCATATTCGGCCATGGAGACGGAATTGGAGTTGAAGGTATTCGTTTCTAAAATGTCAGCGCCGGCTTCGAGATAGTGCCCGTGAATCTCCTCGATAATCTGAGGCTGGGAGAGGTTCAGCGCGTCGTTATTCTGGCGCAAATCCTTGCCGTGCCCGGCAAACTCCTTACCCCGGTAACCCGCTTCATCCAGTTTGTAAGTCTGGATCATCGTGCCCATGGCGCCATCGAGCAGCAAAATACGCTCGCGCATCAGCGCATTGAGTTCGTCACGAATCTGTTCGCCCTGGCTCATCGATCGAGACACCTTAATCCCACCTGGGGTGGCGCGCTTTTCAGACACTTCTCACGCGGAATGGATCCTGAGGTCTTACGTTGGTTGGATGTCGAAAGCCTGTTTAGAGTGAAAGTGAAGGTCAGCCTTTTTGTACTTAACTACCTATATCTAACGATAACTCTGATTATAGAACAGAAGCCCTCCGCCGTGAAGCCCGCCTGGCTATTGCGCAGCCTCGCTCAAGAATTCCGCTTGAGCAGGTCCAGGAATCAGGCCGGCGTCAAAGCCGCGATTTAGCAACTCCTGCACCGCCAGGCGCCCGCGTTCGCCATAGCTCAGGGTCAAGTTGTTTACGTACATACCGACGAATTTATCGGCCAGATCCGTATCCATATCCCGGGCAAATTGCATGGCGTAGTTCAGCGCCTCGTCCCGGTGCTCCAGCGCATAGGCCACGCTTTCGCGAATCGCCCTTGAAATCAGCTCGCCCGTCTCCTGCCCCAGGGACCGCCGCACCGCATTGCCGCCGAGCGGGAGCGGCAGCTTCGTTGTTTCCAGCCACCACTGACCCAGATCCACCACGCGATGAAGACCCAGCTCCGGAAATTGGAGCTGCCCCTCATGAATGAGCAGGCCGGCGTCCACGGTTCCCGCGCGAACGGCGTCGATGATCTGGTCGAACGGTATCGGGACAGGCTCGAAAGTGGGCTCATAAAGCCGAAGTGTCAGGTAAGCCGATGTGCGCAGCCCCGGAATGCCAATCCGGCTGCCCATAAGTTGCTTGCGCGTCATCGGGTGATTGGCAACCACGATCGGACCGTAGCCTTCGCCGAAACTTGCGCCGCAATCCAGCAGCACATATTTTTCTCGCAGGTAGGCGTAAGCCGAGAAGCTGATCGCCGTGACATCATAAGTTTCGCGGTCGGCCGCTTGATTGAGCGTCTCAATGTCGGAAAGAACGTGAGTGAATCGCAACCCCGGAACTTTGACGCGGTTTGTTGCTAAAGCATAAAACATGAACGCGTCATCGGAATCCGGAGAATGCGCCAGCTTGATCTCTTGCATTTTTGTCGTAGCTTGCCGGGCCGGCATGCGCCCCTCGATTCTGTCTTCCAACGTCTGCTACGCCCTGGCCGAAGATCGCCTTCCGATAAGCGCCTGCATATGCCTCCGCCAAAAAAGGGCGTCAATTCTCAATAGGCTCACGTGGCCGAGGAAGGGAATCCAGTCTTGGACCTTCGGAAGATCGTAGCTGAGCCGGCAAAACATTAGCATACTTGGGCTGCCGATCCAACTGGAGCAACGCAGCACCCATATCGCTTCAGCGAAGTTCGTGGTGACTATTCTCCCCCCAGTTTCTGGCGCAGAAGTTTGACTTCGGACTCTGTGAGCACCTGTTTGCTGGCGAGTAATGCCAGAAGTTCGTACATTGCCTCAAGCATCCCTCCAGGTTTGGCCGAGGCATTCGGCTCAGTAGCGGGAGGACCAATAGCCTCCACAAACTCCCGCTCCGTTGGTGGTTCAGGCACTTCGCCACCCAGTTCGCGCAGCCACGCGGACAGTTTTTCCTTTTGATCCGCCGCCATTTCCGTGAAAGCCAAACCCATACCCATGCCCGAAACGGCGTAAGTAACCTTCGCTTTCGCAAGGAAACTATGACTTTCGCTCTTCAGACTAATCAGGAGGGGCGCACCTACCGGAAACGGACTCATCGTGTCGATGTAGCAGCCGCCTACTCCGAGATCGGAGGCGCGGCCAGTCAGGCGCGTTCGGGTGCGCAATTCCTGCATCTCCGCCGTCGCGGAGGTGGGAAAGCGCACGCTGATTCGCCGCTCGTCAAGCTTGGCCGAATTGTTTGCGCTCGGCGCCGGTTCCGCCGATGAACCAGCGATGAGCTCTTGCTGTTTCAAAGCAAGCTCCCGCGGATGATTGGGAAAGGTATTTCCACGCCGGATAAACACCAGCGCGGATCAGGAAGGGAGTTTCATTTTCTCGATTTTAAAACCGGGAATCAAGCACGGAGTTCGTCAGTGTGCCGTGAAGAAAACACTAGGGTTGCAGCCCATCTCTTGCGTCACGCTGATCATCCGCTGTGGCTACCGCCCCGTTTTTGTCCGCACTTCGAAGCGTACCGCTGGCATCGAGAAAAAACGATAGGCGCCCGTCTTTTCCGTATTTGATGGGTGTCGCCGCGAGCGTAAATCCCGCTGCCTTATCTCGTTCTGATTCGTCTTCTCCGCCGGCCGGAACGATTGAATAGCGGAACTCATAGCCTCCCCACGCACCCGTCGCCAAATCAGGATCGAGTAGTCCCGCGCTTTCTGGCGAGATGCCGCCCTGCTCCGGCGGCCCCAGTTCATCGAGCCCTTCTGGCAGTTTCCCGTAGGCAGTTTGGTAGGACTTCAACGCCCTGGCGATGGTACGCAGCGCATTGACTATATTTTTCTCTCTCGACTGTAAGTCGCCCGCTTCCCACTCACGCGCCATTGCCGGAATATCCAGCAGGAGCAGCCCCACCGACAGCACTTTCCACTCGCCGGATTCCCGGATGAGCCCAAAGCGCACCGATTGACTCTCGACTCGATTCGGGCCGCCCTGCGGCACTGTGACAGCAATAAACGCAAGATTCTCGTGGACTTCGGTCGGGCCAAAGCGCATCTCTGAGGTCATGCCACTCGCCTCACATCGAACGACCGTATGTCCGTCCAGAGCCGAAAGCAGAGGTTTGCCCGTATCTTCCAGGAGCGCGAAGCGCCTCAACATAGCCAGGCGCTGCTCTTCTGGCAGGGCACGATACGCCTGCGCATTATCGCTTGTAAGGTGGCTCGCGAAGGCGGTTTGCTCTTGCCGGCAAGCTGCCGTCAAGGCATCCCCAAGAGCCTGCGAGGGATCAGAGACCGTTGGCACTCCTCGCTGTGGCGCCGCGCCGCGCTGTGCTGCGAAGCCGTATGCCACGAAACCCGGCGCCGTGAGACTCAGCACGCTCATTGCCGCCAGCAAAGCGCCCGTTACGCCCACGCGGCCTCGGAGATGAAGTACGTCAGATATCACAGTTTGACTTGGCGTAGGATCTCAGACAGGTTCGCCGTGAAACTGGACCTCGGCAGAACCTGGCTGCAACCCGCCGCCCGCGCCCTCTCGGCTAAGTCTGTCTGTACATGAGAGAGAAAGCCGATAACGGGCACGGGGTTGCCTGAACTGTGCAGGCGCTCCACCGCTTCCACAGCCCCTTGCCGGGCATTCAGGTCCACCACGACGAGCCGTGGCCGATCGCCAAGCGCTGCCCCTGTCAGAATCTCGACCAGCGCGTCGCCAGTCGAAACTGTCTTCAGCACAACGCCAAGCTTGCGCGCTGTTTCCGCCAGCTTCGCCTGGAAGAATAGATCGTCGACCAGTGCCAGCACCTCGGTACCGCCGTTAACTTTCTCGTTTGGGTTTACCATAGGTCATCATCGTAACAAGGCGCCCCGCTGGCGGGAAGGAGGCTGCTTGGATTCCAAAGACGACAACCTGCACGTGGAGCCCCTGGAGGTTACGCTCTACACGCGCACCGGCTGCCACTTGTGCGATGAGGCCAAATCGCAAATCGCGCCGGTGCTCATGGAATTTGGAGCTCGACTGCGCGAGGTTAATATCGATGCCGATCCCGTGCTGCGCGAGCGTTACAACGTGGATGTGCCGGTGATCTTTCTGGGAGATCGCAAGATCGCCAAGCATCGCATCGATCTCAGCCAATTCAGGCGGCAGATTCTGGAGGCTCGCCGGCGGTCTGACAGCCGGGACTGATTCGGCCTAGTGATCCTTATTGCCGGACTGGATGCCTACCGTGCTGTCGGGAACGTCTCCTGGCTCACCCTGAACGCGGTCGTAAGTGGTCACCTGACAAGTTGAGCCCAGCGCCTCGTTGTAGTAGGTGGAGACGCCCAGCGCCGATCGCAACTCCTCGTTGAATCTGCGCATTTGCTGGAGCGCTCGCGCCAGTGCGGGGACCTTCCGTTCGTCATCCGTAATGAAGAATTTCTGATAGCCGGCATCCCAGAGCCGCGTAAACTGGCCGTCTATCAAGAGCGCCGGCAGAATGGTCATTTGAAAGCGCCCATCCGGCACGCGCCGAAATTCCGCCCCGCAATCGTATTTTTCCACGCGCACCACGCCTCTCGTGCTGCTCACCTGAAAGCCTTTCGGCGGTAAAGTTTCCAGCTGGGCGGCGTCGAATCGTTCGGTAACATTCCACATGACCCCAAGGATTCACAGTTGCGCCCCGATTGTCAAACGTTCTCAGCGGAGGCGAGGCCCGTCGTCCTGCACCCAGCCTCCGACGCGGGGGCCTGAACCTGTGTTTGGGTGGCGCTTTGCCCTCCCGTTTGAATACATTAGGGGTCGCCGAGCATCTATTCGGTCTAGGCGCTAGGCAGGATTGGTTCGGCTGCGCCGGGCCTGGGCGCTGTAGCGGCGGTTCAAATTTGGCAAAACTATTGTAAACTCATGGTTTTCGCGAAGAGCCCGGTTTTGACCACGACGCCTCAGAACGTCAGGAAGATAGGTGTCGGCGTGCTGGAGCGCGTCGGCCATACGCCCTTGCTCCGCATGGAGAAGGTAGGCCGCGAGTATCCCGGGGCGGAGTTTTACGCCAAGGCCGAATGGTTTAATCCCGGCGGCTCGGTGAAGGATAGAGCCGCGCTCAGCATGATCCGCGAAGGGGAGCGCACCGGCGCCCTGCGGCCCGGCAAGACCATCCTCGACGCCACCAGCGGTAACACAGGGATCGCTTACGCCATGATCGGCGCGGCCCTTGGGTATACCGTGATGCTATGCCTTCCGTCGAATGCCAGTGCTGAAAGGAAAAGGATTCTATCGGCCTACGGAGCGGAAATCATCTTGACGGCGGCCGACGAAGGCTCCGACGGCGCCATTCGACGAGCGCGTCGGATTTACGCCAGCGCTCCCCAAAAGTATTTTTATCCCGACCAGTACAGTAATCCCGCAAACTGGCAGGCGCACTACCACACGACCGCGCTCGAGATTTGGGAGCAGACCGAGCACAGCGTCACCCACTTCGTGGCCGGCCTCGGTACGAGCGGCACCTTTGTCGGCACCGCGCGGCGGCTGAAGGAGCTGAATCCTGAGATTCAGTGCATCAGCCTGCAGCCGGATGAGGCTTTTCACGGGCTCGAAGGCTGGAAGCACATGGCATCGGCATTGGTTCCGGTGATCTACGACGCGCGCGTTGCGGACCGCGATCTCGTAATTCAAACCGAGGACGCCTACCGCATGGCCAAGCGGTTGGCCCGCGAGGAGGCCATGTTGGTCAGCCCCAGTGCCGCCGCGGCTCTGGTGGGCTGCCTGCAAGTAGCGGCTTCTCTTGATCAGGATAGGCACAAGCGAGCCGTGATTGTGACCATCTTCGCGGACGCAGCCGAGAAGTATCTAAACGAACGTTTCTGGGACGAAAGCGAGGGCTCCTGACCCGCTTCGCTCCCAGCGGCCAATCTCATGCTCATCGTTAACAAAGAGATCGCTCAAGCGATCCGCGGCCACGGCGCCCGGGATTATCCCAACGAGACTTGCGGAGCCATGCTTGGCCTTGATCGAGCCGAAGGACGCGAGGTGCGCACGCTTTTCCCGCTGACCAATCGGCGCGACGACTCTCCGCGCAATCGTTTTTCCATTACGGCTGAGGATTTTCGTGCCGCCGAGCGCGCTGCCAAAGATCAGGGATTGGACCTCGTCGGCTGGTATCATTCCCATCCCGATCATCCGGCCAAGCCCAGCGAATACGATCGCGAGCATGCCTGGCCCTGGTATAGCTATGTAATCGTCAGCGTGGCCAGCGGCGAGCCCCGCGATATGACTTCCTGGCTTCTCTCCGAAGACCGCTCGCATTTTGAGCCTGAGGAGATAGCGTCGCTTATGAGTGCCCCGCCGGGTACGGCACACAGATGACGGGCGCGGAAGTATTAGCCACGAGTTCGGCGTTGAGCAATTGCGGTGCTCGTACTGAACCAGAATTTGGCGAGTTACACTGGAGGTGAGTAACTATGGCGGTAAAGCTCGAAATTCCGACTGCCCTGCGACAGTTTGCGGGCAAGCAAGCAAGCGTGGAGTTCAATGCCGCAACCGTCGGCGACGCCCTCAAGCAATTGACGGGAATCTACGCGGATTTGCGCAAGCATCTTTACACCGACGACGGTCGTATCCGTAGCTTTGTGAATATCTACGTCAACGACGAGGATATTCGCTATCTGCAGAAGGAAAATACGCCCATCAAAGACGGCGATACGATCAGCATCGTGCCCTCGATCGCCGGCGGCGCGAACTTATGACCAGGGTCGAAGGAGAATATTATGCCGATCGTTACCGGCACGCCCGCTGTTCCTGAAATGGGGCGCACACTTTCAAAGCAGGAGATCCAGCGTTACAGCCGGCACTTGATCATGCCCGAAGTGGGTATGGAGGGGCAGCTCAAGCTCGCCAAGGCCAAGGTGCTCATGATTGGCGCCGGCGGACTCGGCGCGCCGCTGGGCCTTTATCTGGCCGCGGCAGGCGTGGGGCGGCTGGGCATCGTCGATTTCGACGTTGTCGATTACACCAATCTGCAGCGACAGATTACGTTTTCTACCAGCGATGTAGGGCGTCCTAAGATTCAAGCCGCCAAAGAGCGCCTGGCCGCGATGAATCCGGAGATTCGCATCGATACCTACGAAACGCGCCTTACCAGTTCCAATGCGCTCGATCTTTTCCGCGACTACGACGTCGTTGTCGACGGTACCGATAATTTCCCCACGCGTTATCTCGTCAATGACGCGTGCGTGTTGCTCGGCAAGCCTAATGTCTACGGTTCCATCTTCCGCTTCGAGGGGCAGACGACAGTCTTCAACTATCCAGCCGGACCGTGCTATCGCTGCCTCTATCCGGAACCGCCGCCGCCGGGACTGGTGCCTTCCTGCGCCGAAGGGGGCGTGCTGGGTGTTCTTCCCGGCATTGTGGGTTCGCTCCAGGCAATGGAAACCATCAAGCTGATCCTGGGAATCGGCGAGCCCCTGGCCGGCCGCCTCTTGCTCTTCGATGCTTTAGCCATGCGCTTCCGCGAACTGCGATTGCGCAAGAATCCGTCTTGCCCGGTTTGCGGCGACCACCCTACAATCCGGGAGCTCATCGATTACGAGGAGTTTTGCGGAATCCGCGGCGAGGAGGTTATTCCCGTGAACACAGGCATTCCCGAAATTACGCCCCGCGAGCTCAAGACCAGGCTCGATCGCGGCGACGATATCTTCATCCTGGATGTGCGCGAGCCGCACGAATACCAGATCTGCAATCTAAATGGCCACCTCATTCCCCTCGGCGATCTGCCCAGGCGCGCGGGCGAGCTCGATAGTTCCCGCGAAATCGTGGCCCATTGCCGCAGCGGAAAGCGTTCCGCCGATGCCGTGGAGTTTCTGCGTCAGGCTGGCTTCCGTAAGATATGGAACCTCAAAGGCGGCATCCTGGCCTGGTCGGATGAGGTCGATCCTTCTGTGCCAAAATATTAAAACGAGCGGAAGGCGCGAAAAGGCGGGAATCAAAGCGAGCGTAGTGCGGCACGCTACAGATAACGAACTTCATTGGAGGTTTATCCATGGCACAAGTCAAGGTTACCGTAAGAAAGAACGGGCCCTTTCGCGTCGAAGCGCCCGAAGGCTCCATCGAGCTCGTCGACGCCGATGGCCAGAAGTATGATTTGACCGGGAAGCCCGCCTTCTCTCTCTGCCGTTGCGGAGGCTCGGTCTCTAAGCCTTTCTGCGACGGCACGCATAGTCGCATCGGCTTTCAGGGCGCGGAAGCTGCTGTCCGCGCTGAAGGCCAGCAGAACGACCCGCAGAAGCCAAAGCCCTGAGCCCCTTATTGTTCCGTTTCGGTGCCATTTCGGCCTTTTATGGGCCCTCGGCGGGTATCACTCCTCTCATCCCGTAACATTTTGAAACTCCACAGCGGCATTTTCGGGATTTTGATCCAGCCTTAATACGCCAAACCTCCTTTCGAAGTTGAGTATTTCCAGCAGCTTGACCCCAATTCGGGGTTTGGGGCCAATTGGGCAGCCGGCGTGCTCTATCAACCAATACCAGCGTTTCTTTCTGGGCATCTTGGAGATGGAGCTGGGATACGGTGCTTGTCGTGCAAAAAGTCGGCCGGTGGTTCTCCCGCTACCAATTGTTGCTGGGCCTATTGGCCCTCGTCGGGGTATCGGGGCTTTCCTTCTGGCTGCGGCAGCGCGATTTTTCCTCTGGGTTTGTACTCTTTTGCTATCTCGAAATCGTTGGCAGCTTGCTGTGCTTCACCTTCGTTGCCAATGCCCTGGTGCATTTTCGCGGCACGCGTGACCGCCTTACTCTGGTTCTCGCGCTCGGATTTCTCTTCGCCGGACTGATCGAAACTTTTGCCATTTGGGGACTTTACGGCCCTGCACTTCAGGGAGCGCAACAAGCGGGCGTCTCGATGACCTGGATGGTCGGCCAAACGGCGCTCGCGGCGCTGCTCGTGGCTGCGCTGGCGCTTGAGCATCGCGTGCCGCACTCTCGTCATCCCGGCCGCGATACGACGGTTTCTGTGGTGTTGGTCGGCCTAGTCGCGTACCTCACCGCAGCCGCCTACCTGAGCGGAGTTATCGACACATCCACTCATCCCGCGGCATGGTTGGCTCGCGCCTCGGACCTGCTTCCCGCCGCGCTATTCCTAGTGGCTGCAATTGGTTTTGGGCGCCGCGCCAATATGGCGCGATCCGGCTTTAACCGCGCTCTTTGTGCCGCGCTCTGGATTAATGTGGCTTGCCATCTTGCGGCCACGCAATCGGTGCGCCTGTTTGATGCGCCGTTTACTCTGGCTCTTGGACTGCGCACGGGAAGTTATGCGTTGATCCTGGGCGGCACGCTGCTGGATAACGCCCGCCTCTTCGAGCAGGTGCGTCATCTCGCCGTCAGTGATTCACTCACCGGCCTGGGCAACTACCGGGCCTTGCTGAATGCGCTGGAAAACGAGATCCAGCGCTCCAGTCGCAGCAAGCGGAACTTCGCCATCATCTTGATGGATCTGGACAATCTCAAGCAGATCAACGACCGCTACGGTCATTTGGTGGGTTCGCGCGCCATCTGTCGCCTGGGCAATGTACTCCGGGTGCACAGCCGCACGATCGATACTGCCGCGCGCTATGGCGGTGACGAGTTTGCTGTTGTGTTGCCGGAAGCCGGCGCCCAAGCCGCGCAGTGTGTGGGCGAACGCATCCGCGAGCGGCTCAGCAGCGATGGCGAAGAGCCTCACATGACTGTAAGCGTCGGCACGGCCGTATTTCCGCAGGATGGCCAAACGGTTGAGGAGTTGCTCGATGCCGCTGACCGCAACCTTTACGGGATGAAGCGCGGCAGCCGGGTTATGGGATTGTCGCGTATCGCGGCCTGTTTGTAGCTGGTTCTGTGCTCGTTTTGGGAGAGAGCGTGCCGAAAACTTATACCGCTTCGCGCCTGGAGAAAAGAGTTCCGATGGCCGTTGCCGTACACATCTCGGGCCACCGGGCTGTGCCCGGTGTGGAGACCACTTTTACGGAGAACGTCAGCGCTCGTGGCGCTCGCGTCCTCTCAGTGCGTCGCTGGAACATCAACGACCATCTGTCTTTCGAATCGCTTCCTGGCGATTTTCGCGCCAAGGCCCGCGTCGCTTATTGCGTGCGCCTGCGCGACGACGGCTATGCCGTCGGTGTCGAGTTCCTGGAACCAGTGGGCCATTGGGTTCTTGGTCCGCTGACTTCTTTGGGAAATAACCTGCACGGATAGGGAGGACGAAGGCGAAAAAACTGGCGCAAAATATTTTCAGAGATTAGCGCCGGACGCCCTGGCAGAGGGTATCCGGCGCTTTTTTCTTTTTTGCAAGCGAAACTATCTACTGCTCGATATACCCGAAATCAAGCGTTCGAAAACATGCGCCGTGGCATCGACCATGCGTTCAGCGGAATAATTCGCCGCGGCGGTTTTGCGGCCGCTCTTTCCGAGCCGATCCATCCGTTCAGGATCGCGCAGCATGCGCGCCGCCTCCGCAGCGATCGCCTCGGCGGTCGCTTCTTGCACCAAAACTCCGTTTCGTCCATTGTCGACGATCTCGGCAACGCCGCCCCGCGCCAGCGCCAGCACGGGCAGGCCGAATGCCATGGCTCTAAGCAAAGAGCTGCCCGCACCCTCCTGAAGTGACGGGAATACAAATAGATCGCACGCGGCGTAGACAGACTCAACATCAGGAAGAAATCCCGTAAAAATAATCGCCGATTCGAGACCTGCTTCGCGTACTTGCCCCTCGAGTCGCGCGCGCAGCCCTCCTTCGCCGGCAAGCAGGAGCCTGCAGTTTGGCACTTCCCGCCGAAGCTTGGAAAACGCCTGGATGAGCAGCGCGTGGCCTTTTTCTCCCGTCAGCGCGGCCACCAGCGCCAGGACTCTCTCTTCCGCGTTGAATCCCCATCGTCTGCGCGCCTGCGCGCGCGTCTGGGCATCGATCGGGTCGGGAATTTCAATCCCGTCCAGCACCACCTCGACGCGGTCTTCACCAAACCCGGCGGCTGCGAGCGCGTCCCGCACAGCTTGAGAGATCGCCAGGATGCGCGTTGCCGCGCGATAGCGTGCCAGCGAAATGGGACTACGCGAGAGGGGAAAGGTGACTCGCCGCACTGCCACGAGCGGCACATGGCGGTGGCTGCGCGCCAGCCACGCCGCCGTTAGCGCGTGCGCTTCATTGCCATAGACGAGGTCGAAACGCTTTTGTTTGACCAGACGGCACACCGCGCGTGCCGCGCTGATACGGCGCGCTCTGTTGGAGACTTCGTGCACGTGGATACCGGCAGCTTGAGCGCGCGCTGCGATGGCGGAATTACGCACCGCGACGATTTCGGCGACGTGTCCCCGCTTTGCGAGGCCCACTACCAGCAGGAGCGCTTGCTCTTGCCCTCCGCGCCACACTCGTTCCAGGTCCACCAGCAGGATGCTCGCCACGATCAAGCGTCCCGAGCTTGCGGCCACGCGCGCTCTTCGAGCTTTCCGCCGCGTGCCAGCACGCCCAGCTTCCGATACTTCAGCCAGACATAGCGCGCCGAGGTCCAGGCGATCAGCGCGCCGCGATAGCCGTCCAGAAAGCCCAGCTGAAAAAAGAATCTTTGCAGGAGAGCCCAGGGAGCGCCCAGCCACATTCCACCGCGCCAGTGCCGCCGGCCTTGGGAGTACAGGTCCCCCGCCGCGCGCGTCGTGAACGCTTCCATCTTGGCGTAGTGCTCTCTGAGCGAACCGATGGTGTAGTGCAGGATTTCGCCGTGCAGGCGGCCGGGGCGATCCTGCAACTTGACGCTTTCGTGCAAAGCGCCCACAAAGCGCGCACGGTCGCGCCGGTAGAGACGTATGCAA
>Ga0207060_10065_pt2 | contig 17677 bp, 17 predicted proteins | sample Alteio_BWMinCont_30_FD_153270 | JGI IMG/M metagenome (GOLD analysis project Ga0207060, IMG submission 153270) | Enriched cells from forest soil in Barre Woods Harvard Forest LTER site, Petersham, Massachusetts, United States -... | ecosystem: Environmental > Terrestrial > Soil > Temperate forest >...
CGTAACTGGGGACCGAGAGCTAGTTTCTAAGAAGAGGTTTCTCCGAGAGCTCGACCAAAGACTGGAGCTCGATAACCTTGAGCGTGCGGAGCGAATCGCCAGAATTACGCTTTATCTTATGAGTAAACGTCTATCTCCTGAGCAGAAAAAACAGCTAAAGAAACACTTGCCAGCCGGGATCAGGAGCCTCTGGGCAGTCGTAGAGCAACAAGGCTCTGAACAATATTTTGACACCTGCGACTTTCTCGGCCCGATTAAGAAACAGGGCAAGTTTGAGACGATGGAGGAGGCTTACATTGCAGCCAGGGAAGTTTTTTCGTCTCTGAAGCGGATGATGACCCCGGTGGAAGCTCTTGAGCTCTCCCGGTCTCTACCCAGAGGATTGCAGGATATCTGGGAAAGCGCTCCATAGTTTTCGAAACTGACCTCGAGCTTCAGCTTTTCTTAATCCTTTTTGGGAATCTATAGGTTCAAGCATAGGCCTGAGCCGAACAAGAAAATTCGGGTCGATCCGTATCCAAACGGATGCCGAGCCTAGTCGGAAGTTTAGAGCCGGCTTAACCGACTAACTTTGACGTGGCCGTACGCCGCGATTTAATAAGCGGATAAGCTCTCGATCCATGAATCAACGAGCCTGACCCACGGGAGAAATATTCCACGAGTCGATTCAAATCGCGCGAGAACTGCGTTTTGTTCGAGTGTTTAACAGCTGGCAAAAAAATTTATCGTAAACAAATGATTTTTCCGTTGTGAAATAGAACTATGTTTTGAAAAACTCATAAGACTGACTAATTTTCATTTGATCAAAGTCCCAAAGTGTCAAAAATTTGTCGCGAGAATTCAAATTACCTGATCTTGGCGAGGGCGTGGCAGAAGGTGAGATTGTAAAGTGGCTTGTCAAAGAGGGAGAGTCGATAAGCGAGGATCAACCAATGGTCGAAGTTATGACAGACAAGGCTACGGTTCAGATACCATCCCCTTCAACCGGTAAGGTTGCTAGGATTCTTGCAAAGGAAGGTCAAACTGCGAAGGTCGGCGACGTCTTGGTTACTCTTGATGAATCTAATGGATCTTCAAAGAATCAATCTGAATCCTTGAAAAAAACATCCGAGGTCAGCTCATCAACGACCAGTAATCAGTCCATTCCGAATGTTCAGACACCGAGTACGACAGGATTAGGAATTGTCGCCACGCCTGCTACAAGAAAATTGGCTAGAGATCTTAATGTTAACCTTGAAACTGTAAAGGGATCAGGTCCGGCCGGGCGAATTACGGAGGAAGATGTGAAGAAAGCCGTGGGTGGACAGGGTTCGAAGGCATCATTTGAGCAGCAAAAAACGCCTCAACCATCACCGCAACAACAGCTGACGCGGACTCCTCCGACCGTCTCGACTACAACATCAAACGTCGTTACAAGTCAGATCTCAATGACTCCGAGATCAGCAGGTCAAATGGAGGAGAGGATTCCGATTCATGGAATTAGAAAACGTATTTCGGAAAAGATGACGAGGTCTCTCAGGACAACAGCTCAGGTAACCCACATTGATGAAGTAGATTTCACCCAGCTAATGTCCTTAAGGGAAAAAGCAAAACCCCTCGCTGAACAGCAGAACGTGAAGCTAACGTTCATGCCTTTCATCATGGAGGCGGTCGCAGCCTGTCTGAAGGAATTCCCCAACTTTAACGCATCAATTGATGACGATAAACAGGAGATTGTGGTAAAGAAATACTACAACATCGGATTTGCCACAGATACGCCAAACGGCCTGATAGTCCCGGTTGTTAAAGACGTCGACAAGAAGAGCATATTCGAAATAGCAAAGGAGTTAGGCGATCTGTCCGAAAAGGCACGAATTGGAAAAATATCTCTTGATGAAATTCAGGGCGGGACATTTACGGTTACAAACATTGGTACCCTGGGTGGAATAATGTCTACTCCGATCATTAACACGCCGGAAGTAGCAATCCTGGGTGTGCACAAGATTCAGAAAAGACCGGTCGTCAGGGACGACCAGATAGTAATTCGGGATGTGTCCTTTGTTTCGCTTTCATTCGACCATAGAATCGTTGACGGCGCTGACGCTGCAAGGTTTACGACGAAATTAATTGGGATTCTCGAAAATCCTGGTTTGTTAATGGCTAGCAACGTCCGTCTGATCTGATATGTTCAGTGAAGCGGTACTGCAATTGTGATTGCAAGCATAAGCGAGAAAATCCAATTAGAAAGCAAGGCATTGACAGTAAAAGGAACGTAATAGGGAGGCGCTTCATGCGATTTCTTGAATGTGCCAGCCTTTCTCGAAAGAATTAGTGCTGATAATGCTAGTGCTAACAAACTTTGAAGCGGTAGCATTCTTTCTGCTACCAGCAGCACTACTATGACGTAAGAGAAAATCGTAAGAATTAGAGAAGCCTTGAGTGCTTTAGGTCTGCCTAAAACAGCACCGAGACTAAGTTTTCTAGCTTTTTGGTACACTTCATAGAAAATCATGTCATGATCTATCAGGATCGTTACCGTCATCAACCCGATTGCAATAGAGTCGAGAAAAGCCGAGAGACTCAACTCGCCGGTTTGAACGTAATACGCACCCATCACCGGAATCGGTCCGAACGCCAAGAGAATCGCAATCTCGCCTAGCCCCTTTCCTAGATAGTCCAGTTTGACCGGAGGCGCTGTGTAGAAGATCGCGAGAAGGATCCCAATTACTGCGAAAATTAGTGACCAATAACCCACTACAAGTGAGAAATAAATCGAAATCAAAAGACTACCAAGGAATAGAATTGCGGAAACGATCTTCGCCATTTTCAATGATATCAACTTTCTCGGAAGCGGCTTCCATCCACCAAAGTTAGGTGGAAACATCGAGTTGGCAATAGCATCTACGCCATTCTGGTAATCATAGCAATCGTCTATCGCGTTTGCACCTAAATGGAGCAATGCTACCCCCAAAATCACGAGGAGAAAGTAGTCTAGCCTGAAAGATCCTGATCCATGATAGGCTATGGATGTTCCCACCATTGCAGGAAGAAGGATCAGCGGAAGAAATTGGGTTCTTGTCAGTCGGAAGAATATTTCGAGCTTGCTGATTTTACTTGCCGGAGCAACGCTTTCAATATCGCTAGCCAAAATGAGTGCCTCCTTGATCAGAAATACTACAGTTGAGTGGTAATTTCTGATGGATTAGTCTAAAGGTTTGTCCCCATTGGGACTTCGACTAACTAACTGATCTCGAAACTTGTCCCGAACCTTTTCGAAAATGACCTAACTATCTCTCGCTTTACTTCATCCATTTCAATCGTATGGCCGAGCTCTTTTGCAAATGAGGTCATCACGCTGGAATCGAATCCGCAAGGTTTGATTTTCTGAAAATAGGAGAGGTCGGTACTGACGTTCAGCGCCAAACCGTGATATGTTACCCAGTGCGAGCACGCAACACCTATGCTTGCAATTTTTCGCTTTCCATCGACCCATACGCCAGTTAGTGATCCAAGCTTACCTTCACTCCTTATATTGAATTTCAGGAGCGCGTCGGAGATTACATTTTCTAATAATTCTACGTATTGTCTGACTCCCAACCCTCTTTCCGTTAGTGATACGATGGGATACGCTACAAGTTGACCTGGGCCATGATATGTGACGTCGCCACCTCTTTCAATTTCGTACTTTGGTAGATCCTGAACCAGAATGTTTTCAATGTGCGACCCTCTGCCTGTCGTAAGGACGTGATCATGTTCTACAAGGATTAAAGAATCTGGTATTTCTGATCGAATCTTTTTTTCGACCAGGGATTTTTGAAAGTCCCAGACTATTTGGTAATCGTTCGAAAAACCCAGGTCGTAAAGCAAGCACACAGAATTTGGGTGTTCCTGTTTTTGTTGAGATTCTACCAATCCGGGTTGTCAACCTTGTCATGAAACGGGTTTGTTTGTTATGTGGATAGCTTTTCCTAATGCGTTCTCGGCTGCCTCCATCATAGTCTCCGGAAGAGTGGGATGAGGATGGATTGTCAATGCGATATCTTCAAGGGTCGCTCCCATCTCAATTGCAAGTGTAGCCTCGCTAATCAGATCAGAAGCCTCTTGACCTACAATACCGACGCCCAGAACCAGACCGGAATCCTTCTCTGCCATAATTTTGGTAAAGCCCTCTGATTCGAGAGATGCCAGAGCCCGGCCGTTTGCAACAAATGGGAATTTCCCGGTTCTCGCCGCAATGCCCTTCGACGAAATTTCAGCAGGCGGCATACCTACGATCGCAATTTCAGGATCGGTGAAGATCGCGGAGGGCATAGCGACATTGTCAAAGGAGCTATTAAGACCCGAAATAACTTCTGCTGCAACAATGCCTTCACGGCTCGCTTTGTGAGCAAGCAAAGGGCCACCAACGACATCGCCTATGGCGTAAATGTTCGGGAGATTGGTCCGCATTTGTCTATCTACCTTGACAAAGCCTCGCTGGTCAATGACGACTCCTGTGGATTCGAGGCCGATGGCGGATGAGTTCGGTTTTCTTCCGACGGACACTAGCACATTGTCCACGTCAACAGATGCTTCCTTTCCATCACTAGTCTCGAAAATCACTCTAGCTCCATTTGAGATCGGGTTGGCACTTTTTACCTTGCTTTTCAAATAGATTTTTGCATTCATCCGTTGAAGCGATCTCGAAACAATATTAACGAGCTCTAGATCGACCCCCGGTAGCAGCTGATCCAGGAGCTCGACTATCGTAAGCTCACTACCAAACAAGTTTGCGTACGCCATTCCAATTTCGAGACCGATTACGCCTCCACCAACGATCAGCAAGCGTTTAGGCGGGATTGTAAGACTGAGTGCCTCGGTGCTTGAGATAACAGATTTGCCGTCGAACTTTGCCGAAGGGATTTCAATCGGCGACGATCCTGTAGCTATAATGGCTTGATCAAAGCTCAACTCAAGTTGATCGGTTCCCTCTATTGAGATCTTGTTAGGACCGAGAAACTTGGCTGTGCCGTGGATAACTCGAACCTTGTACGATTTTAGGAGTTGAGAAACCCCGCCCGTTAGTTTTGCAACTACACTTTGCTTCCATTCCTGCAATCTAGAGTTGTCAACTCTAACCGTTGCATCAATCCCCATTTTCGATGCATTTCTGGCGTTTTTTACGAGCTTGCTCGCCGTGATGAGAGCCTTGCTTGGAATGCATCCGACGTTAAGGCACACTCCTCCGATCTTGTCCCGTTCAACGACGGCAACTGTTTTTCCTAGTTGCGCGAGCCTGATAGCGGCAACGTATCCTCCGGGTCCAGAACCGATAATTGCCACATTTGGGTTTTGGTCAGAAGAATTAGTGCTCATATTTGAGCAACACGATCCCTTTTTCTTTCACGGTTATTACTGGCAGTTGTTGATTTCATAATAACGATTTTGGAATGGAAAAATCAAACAAAAAAGGATCTTTTGGACAAGAAAATCCTCCTTCAAATTACTGTCAGACATCCTTCGTCATAACGCTTTTTGGTTTTTTCGTCAACGTAAGAAATCCTCAATCTCCCACGAAAATGCTCTTCCATGGGCCATGTGATAGAGCCAAATGGCGCGATCTCCTTGCCTATGGTTGATTTACCCAAAGTCTCCAATTGTGCCGGATGTGCCCCAACGTTTTCGATTAACAACGAGGTCTTCTCAGGAAAACTCATTATGTAAGAGCTCGACGCTGCTCTCTCACAATCATGTCCTTTGAGAAAATAATTGATTCTGAATCGCGAAAGTGGTGTCTTTTTCTCACTTCCCGCCAGCCCTCGAAAATCTTGCTCAACGGTTTTTGATTGCTCTCTCTTTTTTCTCGAATCTGCAATCGATCCCTTCTTGGCAAGGATTTCTGATTCAAGAAGCAGAGCTCTGGAAATGGCTAATTTCACTATCGCGTCAATTGGACGAATTAGAGGGTGCCGTTCATCTCTGAAACTCAGTGCAATTTTGGATTGTTCGAAGAGTGCGATTGAATTCTTGTAGCCCTGGAATTTTTCGTCATCGTCCTCCAGATCGGGAGCAGTTTCCAGAGATGCGCAGCCAGAAACGTAGCTCGCCATGAAACCAAAATGGATTGTCGCGCGCATTATTTCAGAAGCTCGACTGAAGCTATCAAGAGCTTTGTCGAACTGCGATAGGCTCTTGAACATTCTTCCGTCCTGAACTGTAGCGAACGAATCCATCAGTGTAGAATACTCGTAAAATGCACGACTCACGTCAGGTTTGTTCGAAGCCTCATTAAAGAAAGATCGAGCAGCATGTTCAAATTTTAGTTTTGAATCATTAAGTAAAATCCGAGCATCGAGTACAAGCGCCTGCTTCCAGAGCTCAAATCCCTCAGAGACCAAGAGACGGATCTAAGCGCATTCAACACGACTATTGAGTGTTTACACTGACAGAGAATCCCCACGGGACTGAAAAGCGCAAGCGGAATCTTTTTTTCATGTATGTACTATAATTGCGAAAGGTTCGGAAGGGGGAGCTCACCAACTTCAAGATGCAGTGCCACTACTGTGGACAGGAGAAAGAGGGTCTCCCTTTTCGCTGCAATTATTGTGGAGAATCTTACTGTTCTGATCATAGACTGCCGGAAAACCACTCTTGCCCACGTGTTGGAGGACCTAAGCAACCCGGTCACTCAGTAGTACGTCGGTATACTCCAAATAGCAATACCGAGCGAAGAGGTCTTCCGTACGTTCGCTCAAGCCGTTCGCGGTTTAGACTTCGGTATGGGGGAATTTTTTCGAAGGTCGAGGAAAAACATATTCTAGTTGCGAGTCTCGTCGTGGGTTTCGCTGGCATTCTGACCAACTTCGCTATGACGACGGGTTCACCTCTGGTATCTCCAACTCCCCTGTTCTTCGTCATCACGATACCCGCTTACTTGCTGTCGTTTCTTGGTCACGAGATTTCTCACAAATTTCTCGCGAGGCGCAACGGTCTATGGGCGGAATTTAGAACTAATCTTTACGGCTTAATGTTAACCGCAGTTAGCTCGGTTTTTCTAGTCAAATTTCTGGCGCCGGGGCAGGTTATTATCCATGGAAGTGGAAGTAAAGAAGTACTGGGTGGAATTTCTCTCGTCGGACCCGGTTTCAACATCGCAATCGGAACTTTGGTCTTCTTTCTGTCTCGGTTCACCGGACACTTTTTTGGTTCAATTTTCGTCCAGATTGCTTGGTTCAACGCATGGATGGCCCTGATCAATCTAATTCCCTTCGGCTCGCTTGATGGAACGAGAATATTCGAGTGGGATAAGACGAGATGGGCAATAGCTCTAGTTGGAGCAGTTACCCTTGTGGTTCTATCGTATTACTACCTGTGGCACACCTAACTCCTTGGCACCGCTTTTTCAATGCCTTCCTTAAGGTCCTCTGTCCTCAAGCCTGCGCCTGATCTGCCGTCTCGTCGGAATATGATCTGACCATCACTGAAAACAACCAACGTAGGAACAATTCTGATCGAATGCTCATCCCAAAGAGATTCATCCGGCTCGTCTGCATCAATCACGGATAGCAGAAGTGAACTCTCAACGGATTTTGCCTGGGCTATGAATCTCGTGCAGAATCCGCACCACCTTGCAGCGAATACAACGAGGTGAGGACCGGGCGCGGCGATTATCTTCTGAAAATCGGACTTATCCTGCCAATCACTGATGTTCAATTTCGAGTAAGATCAAATTGAGATGCCCGAATGTTTTATCCGTTTGCAATGGAAAAAAGAATCCTATGATAATTTGAACAAGGGTTATTTCTTGGGAGGCCAATAAAAAGTCAAGATGAGCTCCGGTCAGTATCTGAGGGTCGAGACAATCGGTCGAAAGACGGGTCGACCGCATCAGGTACTGGTAAGGTACATCGCAGAAAAGGACAGAATCATCGCTTTTCCTCAGAATACCGGTAAGCAAGATTGGGTAAGAAACATCGTTGCTCATCCGGACATCAAGGTTTACTATGAAGATAGTATTTCAACTGCGAAAGGTTCAGTCAAACAGATTTCCGGAATAAGAGATCCTTTACTATCGTTCTTCACCAGAAAGTACGGATCATCAACAACTAATAGATGGTATAAGGGACAGCATTTTTACGTTGAGATATCTTTACTCAAAGAGCTCGGGTCAATCGGTTACGATGAAGTAATCTACGGAGATCTAGAAGCTGCATTTGATTCTGTCGCTGAAAATTATGATCATCATATTTTTGACAACCCGATCAACACTTGGCTTCGAAATGTCTCGATAGGAACTATGTCAGATATTTTCAAGCCAGGGCAAACAGTTCTTGAGGTAGGCTGCGGAACGGGAACCGAGACCCTCAGCCTTGCGAGAAAAGGAATACGAATAGTTGCTGCAGATATTTCTCAGAAAATGTTGGACGTCCTGACGAGAAAAGCAGCACGGGCCGGCCTCTCAGAGAGGATAATCCCGGTTCACTGTAGACCTAATGAGTTGAAAGAACGCCTCTCAAAACTCGGGATAGATCAAGTAGACGGAGCTTATTCCACCTATGGTGCAATCAATACCGAGCCTAATTTAGAATCGATGATCATTAACCTGCATTCGTTGCTGAAAAAGGACGCGTTGCTGTTGTTGGGAGTTTGGAACAAATTCTGCATATACGAAATGGCAGGTTATCTTCTCCGCCTAAATCCTTCTCTTGCTTTTGCAAGACTTCGAAACCCGGTGCCGGTGGGCAAGTCAAGATTCTGTGTTGCCTCCAACGCTTTCTCTGTTGGAGAGCTAAATTCGTATCTAGGTCCGAAATTCAAACTTCTTCGAGTCATAGGAGTGGTCATAACTCTACCTCCATCAAACCTTACGAAATATCTTCCAAGGGGGAAATCCTTCGACCTCTTGAAATCAATAGATTTGAATCTAGGATCCAGTTTTCCTCTAAACAGATTGGGCGATCATTTTCTCGCTTTGTACAGGAAGGTTTAGTCGTTTATTTTGAATCCCGAATTCGACTTTACGTTCTGTGTTTGCACATTCAACTCGGCAAAGACTTTGACAAACTGTCTGCAAAGCATTCGAAATGTGGCTCCCATGTCGAGAATCCTGGTTATAGATCATCATAGTAGCGACGCGACAAGACAAATTGCCACCGGCTTCGGAGCTGACATCATTTTGGAAAACATCGGTTTGGGTAGAGCTAGGCAGCTTGCTTTCGAGAATGTTGCGACAAAGTACCTGGTATTCATTGATGGTGATGTAGAGATCAAGAGCCAGGATTTCATAAAGCGCTCTACGACTGCTCTTTCCAACAGTAAGAACGGCGCCGTGGTCGGAATGGCAGTGGGGCATAGGTTTGCGTATGGATTGCCTGCTAGCCTGCTTGTTCTAAGGAGAATTGATTTTAGCGGGAAAATTGTCCCTGATTATATTGACGCACGCGAGACATTTTTTATCCAAAAAAGACTTGATTCGCTCGACCTCAAGACAATATACTTGTTCGGCGCGATGAAACACGATTCACAATTTAGAAAGTACAAACCAGAGTGGGAGGGAGCTAACACAAGGATACTTCCAAGTTCGATGGCAAAGGAACTTGGCTTCACGGCAAAAGTAATTATCTTGCTCAGCCTTAACAGTCGGAACGGTACGAATATCATTTACATTCCGATATTCTATCTCAAGTTCCTTCGTGGATTCCTAGACCCAAATCCTTGGCTGAAACTTAGAAGATCCTGGGAGTGGTCTAAACAATGAAATTCATCAACGAGAGCACTCTATTCAAAATACTGGTAGAGCGACACGGCATTTTGTTTTCAATTACTTTCAAAACAAGGGCGTTCTTTTTCTTCCTTTCCTCGGATCTGATCGGAATCAGGGTCGCGCCCACGACAGATCCCCTTCCAGGTATAGTCGAAATATCCGATTATGAAATTAAAAAAATTGTTAGAGATTGGGATACTTTGGCAAATATCAAGCTGCCGCATAAGATACCGAAATATGGATCAGTCTGAATTTATTCTCAAAACTATGCAATACCCGCCCCCGGATTCTGAATCTTGAACAGACTTAAAGAGCTGGAAATAAAGAATGGTCTTCGCAATATTTTGCGGGAATACTTCTCAGGAGTGAATGGGGAATAGTGAAAGACACAGTTGACCGAGCTGAAACTGCACCGCGTTCTGAGGAGGAGCAGCGTCCTGGAACGATGACGAGCGTCCGGGAGAAATACTGGTCGGGAAAATACGTTCTGACAAACGTAATCATCCTCCTCATAGCCGCGATTGCCGGATACCTCCAATACGTCGCATATCCTGCTCTAATGACTGCTCCTCCGCCTCCGAATGGTAACGGGTTCGGCGAAACAAACGTCGTTTTGGGTCTTTCTTTTCTCACTTTTCAATTTTCAGCGACGAATCCGAACTGTCTTAATCCCGGTTGTATACTCAAAGGTGTCCCTGCCTTTGATTTTTGCCAAGCTCTGGTTTACCTCGTGATCTTGATAAATCTCATTCATTTCGTTCGGCTCCGAGGCAGATGAGATGTCGGGCGCATCTTGGCGAGAAACTTCTAGGTCGATCCATTGGAACAAGCTGACTAGGTATGTCTCAAACTGATTCAGACTCGAGCAGGGACAGAAAACGGCTGTTATCTGCCGAATGCAATGTCGGGGGAAGGGTTTTCGAAGTTGAACTTCTATTGCTTGCAAACGGATGTTTCTCAAGTATATCGGAGGACAAGACACCACGGATGGGTGCCATAACTGTCGCTGTTAAAACCGGGGAACGGTCGACATCTTCATCATTGATTCCGGAAAGCAAGGGATCGATATTCGCCGGTATGGTGGGAGAAATGCTCGCGGAAAAGCTTCGTGGAATTGCCGTCGTTTCATTGTACATCAGGGAAGAATTAGATACTGCTTCCATGAAAACACTGATAAACGAAGTCAGAAAATTGCTGAATTAGGGATTTGGTCGCCTAGTTTGAAGGAGTTTCTCAGCTCCCTCAAAGAAAGTGGATCACTAAACGTCATCGGCGAAAAGGTATCTCCGGAATTTCAGATTTCTTCTGTACTTTGCAAATTTCAAGAGCGCCCGTTTCTTTTTGAAAATGTGATGGGATCTTCCATCAAGGTTGCCGGGAACTTACTTTCAACTCGCGAAAACGTGGAACTAGGTCTCCAAATCGAAAAAGGTAAACTTTTGGAATCTATGGAAAATGCGATGAGACATCCTACTCCAAAAGGACGCGTTTCAAGCTATAAGAACTCAGATTGGGAATTCACGGGCGAGCCTGACCTCTCCAAGCTGCCCGTACTCACCCACTTCGAAAAAGAAGCAGGAAAGTACCTTACCGCGGCGATCGTGGCAGCAAAATTTCCCGAAACCGATTATGAAAACCTCTCTTTTCACAGAATGCTCGTACTGTCCAAGAACAAAGTTGCCGCAAGAATAGTACCCAGGCACCTAAATCAGATCGGCAAAGAATCAAAAGGAAAAGTACCCATTTCTGTCATAATCGGACCACCACCGGAAGTGTTTGTCGCTGCTTCATTGCAAGTTCAATATGGATTGAGCGAGTATGAGATTGCAAATACTTTGTCTAAAGGAAAGCTAAAATTGATTTCTTCAGAAGAAACTGGAATTGCGGTTCCAGCAGACAGCGAGATCGTTCTCGAAGGGCTCATCGATTTCAATGACCTAACTGACGAAGGTCCTTTCGTAGACCTGACAGGAACATACGATGACGTTCGAAAACAACCCGTAATCACATTTGAGCGAATGCATTTAGCCTCCGACACAGTGTACCAAGCGGTAGTCGCCAGCACGCGAGAACATTCGATGTTTATGGGTCTTCCCCAGGAACTGAAGATTCGCGATGTGCTTTCCAAATCTATTCCGAAGATTCGGGGAATAAACCTGACACCCGCGGGAAGTGGTTACTTTCATTGCATAGTAAGCATCGAAAAATCGAACGATGGCGACGGCAAAACCGCAATCACAAATTGTTTTGCTGCTTCTCATCCGTTGAAACTTGTCGTCGCAGTCGATTCAGACGTAGATCCTTTCGACCTTGCCGCCGTAGAGTGGGCCCTGTCTACGAGATTTCAATCTGCAACTGGCGTTCTTATGATAAATGGGGCCAAAGGTTCAAGCCTTGATCCGTCAAGCGCAAAATCCGGAGTTACTTCAAAGATTGGTCTGGACGCCACGCTTACCGTAAACCACGACCGAAAAAAATTCGAGCGGGCTACGATAAAACAAACGCGCGAGACTGAGATTCTACTAGACTATCTCCAGAAGATCCTGTCCGCCGCTGGCTAATTGTTTTTTTTGTTTATTCCAAAGTTGATGTTTGCACATTGCTCCTTACAAAGTCAGAGGAGAAGGCCCTTGCAGGTGAATACGGCGAGTCTCTTGAGATCGCGTACAGGGTTTTAGTTGCGATCGGTAAGATCAGCAATGCAAAGAGACTTATCCCAATAAAGTGGGCTCATGTTTCGGGAGTCGCCTATCTTACAATAGGCGAGTTTGGGTTGGATTTTCTCAAGAAAATTAGCCGAACTCGAGGAACTAAATTCCGCGTATTCACGACGGTGAATCCCTGCGGAATGGACATTGAAAACTGGGATTCTCTGAACATTCCTGCAGATTACGCAGACAGACAACTCAAGATTATCTCCTACTATGAGAAATTGGGGATTGCTAACTCATTTACCTGCGTGCCGTTCCAATCTTACAAAGTACCCAAAAGAGGAACCAGCCTAGCATGGGCTGAATCTTCAGCAGCGATCTTTGCAAACTCGATACTAGGATTGAGAACAAATAGAGAAAGTGCCGTCAGTGCGCTGGCAAGCGCCCTAACTGGAAAAACCGTTTATTCTGACCTCCACATGCCACGAAACCGAGTCCCATCCAAGAATATCCGGATCATGATGGAAAAACGGGATCGCAAAGGACTGTCCGGCTCGGTTGATTATGGCGTGCTAGGTTATTACGCCGGAAGAACCGTGCCCGGAGTAATCGGATTTCAAGGGCAGAAACTAGATCTCGGGATGGCAGAAGCTAAGGCACTTTGCGCTGCCATCGGGACTACTGGGAGCTCCGGTATGTTTGTCCAGAACTCAAAAGAGAAACTTGAGACAATTGATTTTACGGAGAAAGAATATGAGGACGTATTCTCTGAGCTCTCGCAAACAGGAGAGGGCGAGGCGATCGTCTTTGGATGCCCTCAGATGACAATAGAAGAGCTGTACGAGCTTAGCCGAATGCTGGGCGGAAAACACTTCCGGAAAAAATGTGTAGTATTTTGCTCTTCCAAGATTTACGAGATGGCCAGGACAAGGGGTTATGCACAAGTTGTCGAAGAAGCTGGAGCCACATTTGTTCGTGATGCGTGTGCAGATTTTACTCCCATGATCTCAGCTCTGAATGTGGATTCGGTTGAGACAGATTCTTGTAAAGGAGCTCATTACATGCGAAAAGTACACGGGGTAAACGTTTCTCTCAAAGACACAGGAAGGATAATCGAGGAGAATGCTTTGTGATGAGTCTCAAAGTTAGGGCGATCGTGAATGGCAGAACGAGGGGACTCGTAATTTACTCCTCGCAACCAATTGCTTTTTTGCAGGGGGTTGATCCCGAAAAAGGCACAGTATCAGACGCCAAAAGTCCAATTTACAATCAGCCCTTCGCAGGAAAAATTTTAGTGTTTCCGAATACTGTCGGCAGTTCCGTTGGAGCATATGTAATCTATCGGTTAAAGAAAAATAAGACGGCTCCCAAAGCCATTGTTAATCAGACCACAGATATAATCACTGCTTCTGGCTGCGCCATTGCTGGAATACCCCTGTTTGATTTACCCGAAAATGATATTTCCGAACTGAGCCATGCAATAGAGATAAGCCTCGACTCTAACAAGCCGGAGCTGGTGATTGTAAAATGAATTCCCCCAGATCAAACCCAAACCAACGTAATGTAGAGATAACTCGGAAATCCATGGTCGTTCTCTTTACTGTCGGAGCGATCTTGCTCGTGGTTCCGGTCGGCACTGTGCTATCGGAGAATTCAATCTGCTCAGCCAATCCATCCTCTTGTATACGTTCAGATTCATACAGGTACCTCGTTTCGGCATTCCCGTACCTAATGCTAGGAGGAGGCATTCTGATAGCGTATAACATGAAGAGAATCTCGGATTCCATCAGCGCAAAGGAAATTGACGAGGAGGAAAACGAAGACGATGGAACTTTTTCTTACAGATGATCTTAGAGAAAATGTCGCTGATTCTTTTTGGAGAGTAATTTGAGTACCAATGGTAGGCGTTCGTTAAGAAAAGCTAACCTTAGAATCGAGGCATTCGTGGTTCCGCCTCTCAATAATAACGTGTTCATACTTTACGAAGACGGTTCGGATAAAGCAATTGTAATAGACGTCGCTCAAGGAGCTAAGCAGCTGTTAGACCGGCTGCATGAACTCGATCTTCGCCTTGATATGATTGTTAATACTCACGGACACACTGACCATACAGCCGAGGATGAGATTTTACGAAAATCAACCGGCGCTAAACTTGCCATTCATGAGCTAGATGCTTACCGCCTTGCTCTGGATGACGAGGCATCTGAACAACTTCATATTGAAAAAATTCCAATAGAGCCAGACATACAATTGGTCAGCGGATCTGAAATCAAAGTTGGCACCAACAATTCACTCAGAGTCGTTCACACACCGGGTCACACTGAAGGATCTATTTGCCTATATCAAGAAAGACTCGGTCAGCTTTTCGCCGGCGACACGATCTTCTCAGGTGGTTACGGCCGGTTGGACGGGCGAGGAGCTGATCCGACAGCAATGATTCAATCTTTGAAACTGCTAATGACTTTCCCGCCTGAGACTGAAGTGTATCCAGGACACGGGTCATTCACGAAGATCGAGAACGAGTCATGGATTAATGAGGAACTCAAAGAGCCCAATCACGCTCAGTAAATCCGCGAAAGCTAGATTAGAAGGAAAGACGCCAAGATGTTCAAGGGGAGATAGATTATCTTGCCTCGAAAAAAATTCAACAAGGAACATGCAGACAAACTCTGGAAGAGTTACACTGCAAATTTGATAGAGTCAATTACTGAAACAGAAAAGGAAGGATTGGAAAAAGGATACTCTTCATACGAGATTGAAGTTCTGTGGCAAACGAAAACCAAGAACCGGATCTCAAACGAAGTCTCTGAAGAAGAAAACCAGGCTGAAGATAAGAAGTAAAATTCAATCTGCAAATCCTCCGGGAATAATTCTTGAACGAGCGATCGCCTAACAAAACGCACGTTTTTGATTTGACTATCCGAATCGCTTCGCAGGAGTTCCTAAAGTCCGCATTCGGGGTGTTATCGACATTGCCCGAACGATAAGAAGAGTATTCAATCTCGGAATAGGATAAACTAATGTCTTTGTTTGACAATGAAGGTTCCCTCGATCGTCATGACTTCTTGTTGATTTTGGATTGAGACCTTCATGGCAAGAACTACTCTCCCTCTACCCTCCACCGGGGGATTTTTTTCCTTGACCAGAACTTCAACCGATAAAGTGTCACCGACAAAAACGGGTTTCAAAGCCTTGAAGGTCATACCTGCAAGGGCGATGAATCCTTCACCGAACGGCCCCGATGGTAGCTGGTAAGTAAGCCCGGTTGCAATTGAGAGAGTTAGCAATCCTGGTGCGATGCGCCTTCCGAAAGTAGATTTCTTCGAAAACTCTTCATCCAAGAAAAGCGGGTTGTTTGCACCAGTAATTCCTGCAAAGATTACGATGTCAGTCTCTGTTATCGTTCTTCCGAAAGTAGTCTGTTTCGATCCTGTTGTAAAGTCCTCGTAGAACATGATATTTGTCGATATTTGGCATGATTTGCCTATTTCAAATCTCGTTTTGGGATCTGCCCCATCCAGTTATTCATAACAATAGAATTATGAGTCAGAGCCAAAAAGATAAGTGATCTAAATTGACCCAGACCATCGAAAACAGCGTCGCTCAAACTCAAAACCCGGCATCGGGAATTAGATGGAATCTCGGTGACGTTCTTCCCGCGACTTCTGGAAAACTCTTCCAATCCTCGGTCTTGGACAGACTAGAGGGAATGCTTGTTGAATTTGAGAATTCAAGACAGGATCTCGTAGAAACAATTTCAGAAGATCGCTTCCTCAAACTATTGCAAGATTACGAAGAGATTTCGCGCTTGATGGCAAAACTCGGGAGCTATGCCTACATGTATTTCTCTCAGGATACAAAGTCGCAAGATGCGCGGACGTTCAAGACGCGGGTTGAAGAGATCGAGGCAGATGCCGCAAACAAAATCCTATTCTTCGAGCTCGGGTGGAAATCGCTTGATACGAAGAAATCTTCAGAACTGATTTCCATTTCCGGCAATTACACCTATTTTCTGAGACATCTAATTCTGACGAAACCTTACACATTAGCTGAACAGGTTGAGCAGGCAATCAACCTGAAAGACGTCACGGGAAGGTCTGCCCTTTTGCAGCTCTACCATCAGATACGCGACTCTTTCACATATGATGTTACTTTAGGTGGCTTTTCCAAGAAATATACAGAAGAACAAGTCCGCGATCTGTTTTACAGTACTTCCGCTGAAGTAAGGAAGGCTGCTTATGGCGCGACGATGGAGAAGTTTGAACACGATAAGGATGTGCTTGGCGAGATTTACAAGTCTCTGGTAAACGATTGGCGAAATGAAGGAATCAAACTCAGAAAGTACAGCAGTCCGATCTCGATAAGGAACATTGCGAATGACGTACCTGATGAGGCCGTCTCCGCGTTACTTGCCATTTGCAAGGACAATGCGGTCTTGTTCCAACGATATTTTCGGTTCAAGGCAAAGACCCTGGGTCTAGCTCAGATGTCTAGAACTGACGTGTATTCTCCACTGCCGCTTGAGACTGAACAAACTTTTTCATGGAAGCAGGCTAGAGACCTGATCGTCAGCGCCTTTCAAGACTTTGACGAAAGTTTCGCCTCGATGGCAACGAATCTTTTTGTGCAGTCTCATATTGATGCAGAGCCCAGGGAAGGCAAGATAGGCGGCGCGTACTGCATGAGCGTTACTCCTGATATCACACCTTACATCCTCATGAGTTTTACCGGTAAACCGCGAAGCGTATCGACACTCGCGCACGAGCTCGGTCACGCAATTCATTCACAGCTTTCTGCCAGGAGAAACTCCAATCAATTAACCTATGAAGCTCCATTACCTCTCGCAGAAACCGCTTCGGTTTTCGCGGAACTACTTTTGACGGACCGGATGCTTTACGTTGCGGATGAGAAAACTCGCAAGAGTATCCTTGTCGATCTGATAAATGACAGCTACGCTACCATATTAAGACAGGCATTCTTCGTACTCTTCGAACTCGAAGCACATGAGAAGATATCGCAGGGAGTCAATGTGGACGATCTAAGTGTCATGTACCTCGAGAACCTCAGGTCCCAATTTGGTAGTTCTCTCGAAGTACCTTCTGAATTCAGTAACGAATGGCTCTCGATTCCGCATATCTTCCAGAGTCCTTTCTACTGCTATTCTTATGCGTGGGGTAATCTTCTAGTGATGGCCCTGTACGCCGAGTTCAAAAAAGCAGGCGCGAGCTCGTTTGCACCAAAGTATATGAAATTGCTTTCATATGGTGGATCAGAAACACCTGAAAAAATATTAAACGAAGCTGGT
>Ga0207060_10248_pt1 | contig 17514 bp, 9 predicted proteins | sample Alteio_BWMinCont_30_FD_153270 | JGI IMG/M metagenome (GOLD analysis project Ga0207060, IMG submission 153270) | Enriched cells from forest soil in Barre Woods Harvard Forest LTER site, Petersham, Massachusetts, United States -... | ecosystem: Environmental > Terrestrial > Soil > Temperate forest >...
ATCGTCCAACCGCTCGGATCGGTGATGACAGGGTTGAACGTCAGCCAGAGAGCCTCTGGCATTCGCGTGGCAAGCTTGTCGAAATAATAGAAGTTCAAGTGCACGACGGGTTCTGCATCGGGCATGATGAGTTCCAGATACATCGTGCCGGGAAATGCTGCGCGACCACTTTGCAAAGCCTCTGAATCGTCGATCTGCATTCGGGCAATCACGCGATGTCCCGCGCTGATGCGCTGCACGTGAACCTCTGTGAGCTTCGGTGACCAGCTCTGGCTGCGTGCACCGAAGCGTTCGATGTTCGGCTTGCCGAAATCCTTCCACGCCCAGTCGGCTTTGGTCGTCAGATAGGTGGCCATAAAGTTGCGGTAGTCGGTCTGAGAAAGTGTCTGGTAGGAGAAAAGTGCGAGGGGGTGATCTGGCGAAGCCCATTCGTGTCCCGTTTGCCGGTTGCGCAGCCGGTGAATGGCCCCCGTATTAGGGTCGAACTTAAGGATGAAGTGCTCAGTCTCGATGTCTTTGTCCGTCTGGTGTAGCAGACCAGTCATTTCCGGCCGGGCAGGAGCCAGCGCAGCAATTGAACTTTGCGCCTCATCGCGCAGCGGGGCGGGCAGCGCGGCGATTCCGTCGAAGAGATCCTGGCGCTTCTCCTGCCAGCTGAACTCCACCACCTGGTAGTTCTTCGTGTTCAGCATCGCTTCGAGGCTTTGGGGCGTGTAATGCTCGAAGTCGAGCCAGGTCTTCGTATCCGTTCCCCAGGTGTGTTCGGCCTCCAACAGCAGGTGCCGCAGCAGACGCAAGTCAGTCTCGTCACCCACTTGAAACTTGTTCGCTGAGATCCATGACTCCCGCAGGCGGCAGAGCTCGCGATACCGCGCCACCTTCAGCGGGTCGCTGGCTACGCCGTAAATCCAGGTGTCGCCGATCTCCCGGGTTTCACCGGGAAGGTGATTGCGATAGGGCTGAATAGCATTGCCGATTTCGGTCAGGTTCGTGGCGACGATCTTTGCATGCGGAAAGCGCTGCCCGAGATCGGTATAAATATCAGCGATTTCCTGCGGAGTATGAGGGCCGCTATTATCACCACGTACCACGACGGCCATGGCCAAGTCTGAGCCGGGCACACACGCGATGCTGCCGTACTCATGGTGATACATGACGACCATCGACGCTCCGTCCGGATCTTTCCACACAAACAGCGGAGGCAGATCGGCTGGCGTGCTGCCGCCATTCACACCGATATCGAGGAAATTGACTCCATGGTCGGCAAGCGGAGAGATTAGGCCGCGAGTGTGACCGGGAACGTCGGTCATCTTTGCCCCCGTTGTGGCGCGGCCAAAGCGGTGATCGAGAGAATGCGAGAGAGACAGGCTGCCGGAAATCAATGAGCGATCCAGCATCTCCGTCTGCCAGCTGAAGGGCAGGGCGTGCCAAGCGATGTCACCATCAGAGATGGCTTGTTCCATGCGACGCCGATCTTCAGCCCCAGCTTGCTCAAGATACTCGTAGAGCAGCCACGAACCGGTCGTCCAAACGTAATGATCGGAGCCCGCTTGCCGCATTTGTTGGGCTGTGCGAATAGCCTGAGGAAAATACTCGGCAAAATAGCGTCGCACGACGTGCGCCTGAGTATCGATAAAGCCCGCGTCGAAGTGGCACTTGAACATCACGAGCACGCGGTTGATGGCGGGATTTGGTGGCGCCGGCGGTGCGAGGGCTTGAGGAGAAAGTGCCGCGAGCGGCCTGGTCAGCAGGGCACTCCCAAGCGTAAACACTGATGATTTAACGAATTCTCGCCGCTGCATGTCACCTCGGATTCATGGATGTACGGGAACGCACCATTCTAACGTGCCGGCCGGTCGATCTCGCGGGGTCCTTAATCGGGTTGGACCGAAATCCTACTGACGGAACAGCGTGTCACCCTTCTTCTCGAGGCGAAGCAACAGGGCTTTGGTCTCAAGTCCGCCCCCGAAGCCGGTTAGTCTTCCGGACGATCCGATGACACGGTGACAAGGCACGATAATGGGTATCGGGTTTCTTCCGTTCGCTGCGCCAACGGCTCGCGTTGCCCGAGGCTTACCCAACTGTTTCGCAAGCTGTCCGTAACTTCTCGTCTCACCAAATGGTATGGCAAGCAGGGCCTCCCACACATGTTTCTGAAAAGGAGTGCCTCTGATATCGAGAGGAAGGGAAAACTCCTTTCGCCTCCCGGCAAAGTATTCGTTAAGCTGCCGCTCGGTCTGAACGAGAACAGGATGGGGCTGATGTCCGCTAGTGGATTCCGGGATCCGTTCACCCAGGCGCACACGATGGGGACGGTCGTCCTCCCACAGCACGGCCGCAAGGCCTTTGTCACTCGCGACGAGTTTCAACTTTCCCACGGGAGATTCGATCGTCTTGGAGGCAAGACTCATGCCGTTGTCTTTCTCGTTTGCGACAGGGCGTCTTCCGCGCTGATGGCCAGGGCGCGAAAGAAAGTATACAAAGCGCCTCACCAGAAAGGGATGTCACTGAAGGTTCCGGTCGGCAGCGAAGGCGCGGAGGCAAAGAGGAGTTCAAGTCGGCAAGGGAATTGGAGCAGCCGGCAGGAATTAAAATTGCGATTCCTGGACTTGCGTGGTCTACATCACCTGATTGCAATTGCTTTAGCCAGCGTACGTTGCAACCTTAGTCCTTCACTTTCGACCGCAGCCAATCGGACGAGTGTTTTTCAATCGCAATTCTCACGAGTTGACTGCGTGTTCTCACACCGGCTTTGTGAAACAACTCCTGAATGACAGCCTTGACGGAGCTTTCAGAGACCTTAAGATTCCAGGCGATTTCTTTGTTTGTGAGCCCATCGAGGATGCCTCTCAAGACCTCACCTTGTCGAGATGTGAGAGGTTGAGTGCGCTCGAATCGTTCTCTCCACGTACTTGTGCCGCCGAAGAGAGAGTGCGCAGCTGCCGAGTCCAACCAAATCTCACCTTTCGCGACCCTCTGAATGGCGATCACCAACTGATTCAGACTACTGTGCTTCAGGAAGACTCCGGAGGCACCGGCCTCCATGGCCTGAAAGACGGTTACATCCGACATGCCGGCCGTTACCATGAGAACCTTTGCCGCACGAAGGTGAGTCTTCAATTCGGGGAGCAGACGAGACCCTTGTTCTTCGCCGAGATCGTAGTCAAGTAAGACCACATCGATTGGAGAGTCAGAATATGATGTGATGGCCTCGGTGACGGTGCCGCATTGACCCACCACGACAAAGCCAGGATCGCCTTCAAGCAGCCTGCTCAGGCTCTCCCGGAAGAGGCTATGGTCGTCCACCATCAGGATGCGAATTGCGGACATCGACTAGTCCTGTCCTGATGGTGTCGGAGTGAGGCTAACCACGAAGCACGCCCCGCCTGGAATCGACACGTAGTGCAATTCTCCGCCGAATGAACGCATGAACGCGCGTGACAGGTAGAGTCCCAAACCGGTCGCTACTGCCCCGGCCTGAAATGGGCGGAAGAGGTGCTCCGGATGGGACACTCCGCCCCCATTATCGGCAACCTCCACGAGGACCTGGTTCCCCTCATTCCTTGCGTTTACGGAGAGTATCCGATGCCCACGATCGGAGAGCGCGCGGACGCTGTTGGTAATCAGATTGAGAAAAACCTGCATGAGACTTGGACGGTCAGCCCACACGAGCGGTAAACCAGGTTCTACGATCCACTCCCCTTCAATATTCTCCTCTTGCAATGAAGGTGTAACCACTATTTTCAATTCATCGAGCAGAGCCGATAGATCGACCTCAGTAGCCTGATCGCTCGACTGTCGAAGGTTGACGCTAGCGATGCGTTCAAGCGCACCGATGAGATTACCAAGCGCTTCGAAATCCTTATTGCCGGCAAGCGATCCGTCGTGTGCGAGATTCTGATGTACGGCCCCGATGGCGCTCGAAACGTTGCGAATTTCATGGGAAACGGCGCTCACGGCGATTCGGGAGCCCGCGAGCAGTTGATGCAGCCCGGACACCTCATGCGTCCTGAATTCTTCGGAGCCGTCGAGCACCATTGCCGTAAGGCGCGATCCGGCGTTCGTGCGGTAGGTGGAGAAACAGATATCGGCCAGGAAGGTCTCTCCATCGTCGCGATGTCCGCGAGCCTGCATGACACTGCGAAAGTATTGCTTCGAATCTTCATGCCGGGAAATGTTCGTCAACGAAGGGAGGTAACGATGAATCGTCTTTCCCGGAAGCGTCCCCTGCGACAATGCCAATAGCCGGTGTGCCGCCTCGTTCGCCATCAATACGTTGCCATTGGCGTCCGTGGTCACAATCGCAGCAGGGCTGCTTTCGATCAGGATCTTTAATTGTTCTTCTGCTTCCCGTCGCGCGTCCATCTGAAGTTCGATTTCATGAAGATGCTTCAGCGCACTCCTTCGATTGATTGCAATCGCGCGAACGTACAGTCCGGCGCCTATAAAGGCGGCGAAGTAGAGCACGTCGCGCGACAAGCCTGTACGCAGATTCCACGGGAGATCGTCGAAGATTTCAGCGAGAAAAGTGCACAGAACTGCAATCACGCTGATCTGCCAGGGATCGAGCGAGGCGCCCACTACAAGCATAGGCGCCAGATATAGGAATCCCAGAGGAATCTCGCCAACCACCAACCAGTCGACAAGCGCGACAGCGGCGATCATAATGCCCGCTTTGAGCAGGGCTGACTGCTTTTCTTCCTTAAAGAACATGCATGCGCGTATGCCTGTCGAGAGACGTCCGCGACAGTGCTAGTCCAATTCTAGACATCTGTAGATGTTTCTCACTTCCTAAATTGATCGCGGAACAGCGTTTTTGACCAAAAGATAGGCCGTCAGACTCAAAGATGAATTGTGGTGACTGAAAGATGGGCTCAACGCCGGCAGTGAGCGCTCTAAGCTGAAACCATCCGCATTTTTGCGGCTCTCCGAATGGTTGGCTTGGAATGGTCCGGGCGTTCTTCGTCGGGAGTTCAAGAGTTCTCGCATGCAAAATATGAAATCCCCTCTCAGGACCATATGCGGCCCCGTAGTCCTGTGTCTCTTTTTGGTTTCGGGGTTCTCAGCTGCCGCGCAGCAGAGTCTTACCTGGGACCAAGTCAAGGCGAGGTTTGAAGCGGCAAACCCGGCTCTGAAGGCTGATGCCTTGAACGTGGACGAGATGCGCGCTGAAGAGATCACCGCCTATCTTCGGCCAAATCCGCAGTTCAACTTCGCCGTGGATGGAACCCAGTTCCCCCCACATACGGGAGGTTGGAGGCCTCTAGCTAGCGTTCAGGAACAAACCACCTTCAGCTATCTCCACGAGCGTCAGCATAAGCGCGAGTTTCGCCTGGAAAGCGCAGTAGAGGGCACGCGCATCACTCAGTCTCAGCATGAAGATCTGGAGCGAAACATGATCTTCAGTCTACGCGATGCATTTGTGCAAACGCTGCAGGCCAAGGCTGTGTTGGAACTGGCCAGGGCCGACCTCGAGTACTACGACAAGATCATCGAGATCAGCCGCGACCGTTTCAGGGCGGGCGACATCGCCCAGATCGACCTGGATCGGATCGAACTGCTGCGTGTCCAGTACGAGACCGAGATCCAGACGGCAGCCGTGAATCTGCGCACCGCGAAAATTGAGCTCCTGCAATTGCTCAACGATCGTACGCCCGTCGATCAGTTCGACGTGACCGGCCCCTTTGACTTTTCCGATGCGCTCCAACCGCTGGAAGATTTCCGCCAGGCTGCACTCGATTCACGTCCAGATCTCCGCGCAGCACTTCAGACGACCGAGCAATCGAAGACGAACCACAAACTGGCGATATCAAACGGTTCAACCGACCCCACTTACAGCGCATGGTGGACACACAATCCGTCGTTTAACAACATCGGTGTAGACGACAATACCCTCGGCCTCAGCTTCAACATACCCTTGCGGATCTTCGACCGCAATCAAGGCGAGAAGAAGCGGACGCTGATCGATATCGATCGCAGCCAGGAGTTGACCGATGCCACACGGGCGCAGGTTTTCAGCGATGTGGATTCCGCTTATGAACAGGTGCGAAGCAATATCGCACTGCTCAAGCCATACAGAGACAAGTATCGCGATCAGGCGACGCGCGTGCGCGACACGGTTACGTATTCCTACCAGCATGGCGGAGCTTCATTAATAGACTTTCTCAACGCACAAAGCGATTACCGCGTCGTTCAACTTGCCTACTTGCAATTGATCGGTTCATATCTGACAGCCGCCAGCCAATTGAATCTTGCCGTGGGCCGCGAGGTAATCCAATGACAAGAAAATCCGTTGTGAAATCCATTTGCTGCCTCGCCGTATGCGTTTTACCTGCGGCATGCGGAAAGAAGTTCAACCCGACAGATGGCGCGGCGCCGCCGGCTCAGACCATCCCCATTGGCGACATGAGCCTGGTCACCGTCGACAAGCCAGGCCAGTTCCCGTTGGTGAGTGCGGACCAGATTGAAGCTGCTTCGGAGTTGAGAGTCACGGGATCGGTCAATCCGGATATCGCGCGCGAAGTTCCCGTCATTTCGCTGGCCAGTGGACGTGTCGTTGACATCAAGGCCCGCCTCGATGACCACGTCAAGAAGGGCGATCTTCTTCTCAAAGTGCAGAGCCCAGACATCACGAATGCTTTTGATACATATCTGAAGGCTGTAAACGATGAGCAGCTGACCAGCAAGGCTTACCTGCGGGCGAAGGATCTTTTCGCGCATGGCGCCATTTCTCAAGGCATGCTCGAGCAAGCCGAGGACGCTGAAAAGGACGCAAAGGCGGACCTGACCGCGGCAGAGGAGCAGCTGAATACTCTCGGCGTGAGTAAGGACCATCCATCGAGCATTGTTCCCGTCTATGCTCCCATCTCCGGGGTAATCGTTGCGCAGAATGTTACGAATTCTGCCGCGGCAGGTGTGACATATTCAGGTTCTTCAACTGTCTTCACTATCGCTGATCTGTCCGTCGTCTGGGTGATCTGCGATGTCTATGAAAATGACATTCCGAAGATCCAGCTCGGACAGTCCGCACAGATCAGGCTCGATGCATATCCCGACAAAGTACTGACGGGGCGCATCAGCGACATCGGTCCAGTGCTCGATCCGAGCATACGCACGGCAAAGGTTCGCGTCGAGGTTCCAAATCCCGGGATGCTCAGGCTGGGCATGTTTGTCACCGCCACGTTTGAGAGCAGGACGGTGGATGTCCACCCTGTGGTACCCGCTTCCGCCATCCTGCACCTGCACGACCGGGACTGGGTATTTATCCCTGCTGACGGCAACCGCTTCCGGCGCGTGGAGGTACACGCCGGTCCCATGCTGCCGGGAAAGAAACAGGAGATTCTCTCCGGCATTTCGCCTGGCCAGCAGGTGGTCTCAAATGTGCTCCAGTTGGAAGCGACTCTGGAGGCGCAATGATTCGGCGGATCGTCGACTTTGCGCTGAACAACCGCTTTCTTGTTCTTGGTGGGGCGATCCTGCTTTTCGCGTGGGGCATAATATCGTTCCACAACCTTCCCGTCGAAGCCTATCCCGACGTCGCGAACAACTACGTCAATATCATCACGCAGTGGCCGGGTCATTCCGCAGAAGACATTGAGCAGCAGGTCACGGTCCCGACCGAAATCCAGATGGCGGGTATCCCTCATCTCGAGCATCTGCGTTCCACAACGCTGGCCGGCTTGTCCAGCATAATGCTGATATTTGACGATTCCTCCGATAACAACTGGAATCGCGAACGAGTGGTCGAAAGAATGGGCATGGTTTCGTTGCCTGCGGGCCTTGTCCCGCAGTTGGGTACGGACTGGAGTCCCGTCGGTCAAATCTACTTCTACACGCTCGAAAGCAAGAATCCTGAAATCGACGTGATGGAGCTCAAGTCAATCGAGGACTGGACGCTCGAAAAGCAGTTCAAGCAGGTCCCCGGCGTCGTAGACGTTTCCAGCCTCGGAGGCGAGACGAAGGAATATCAGATCCGCCTCGATCCGGATAAACTGGTCTCGTACGGATTGAACATAGCTCAGGTTGAACAGCAGCTAGCGAACAACAACACAAATGCCGGAGGCAGCTTCATCGTTGCCGGAGCACAACAGATCAATGTGCAGGCGGTGGGACTCGTTTCCAGGGTTCAGGACATTGAGAACACCGTAATCAAAACGCAGACCGGAACGGCACTTCGCGTAAGAGACATTGCCGTTGTTGAGCAAGGTCCGAAAATCCGGCTGGGACAGAACGGCAGGACCATTCGCCGCGTGGACGGAAAACTCGTCGATAACCCGGACATTGTCGAAGGCATCGTCCTGCTACAGAAAGGCGACGACTCCGACCCGGTGCTCCGCGGAATCGAAGCCAAGGTGCGGGAACTGAACGATCGGATTCTTCCCAAAGGCGTGAAGGTCGTCCCCTTTCTCGATCGCAGCGATCTGATCCACTACACAACGCATACGGTGTTGCACAATCTGACTGAGGGAATCGTGCTGGTTGTGATTGTCCTCTTTCTTTTCCTCGGGAACGCGCGTGGCGCTTTGATCGTGGCGCTCACCATCCCTTTTTCGCTGTTGTTCGCCTCCATTTGTCTGGATCTGCAGCACATTCCGGCCAACCTTCTTTCGTTGGGCGCACTGGATTTCGGCATGGTCGTGGATGGCGCTGTGGTGATGGTCGAGAACATCGTCCGCCATCTCAATCGTAACGGTCACGGCACACAAACTCCCGTCGAACGAATCCGCGAAGCTGCTCATGAAGTACAGCGGCCGGTCTTTTACGCCATCGGCATTATCATCACCGCCTACCTGCCCATCTTTACGCTCCAGGCGGTTGAAGGACGCCTCTTTAAGCCCATGGCGTGGACTGTGGCGTTTGCGTTGCTGGGCGCGCTGATTTTCTCGATGTTGCTTGCCCCTGTTCTATCCAGCTTCCTTTTCCGGCGTGGCGCGAAGGAGTGGCACAACCCGCTCATGATCTGGCTGATCGATAACTACAAGCCCGCAGCCGCATTTGCCATTCGTAACCGCTATCTGACTGTGGGGGGTGCCGCCCTGGCGCTTGCAGTCTCGGCCTATCTGGCGTTTAGCGGTGTTATCGGGTCGGAGTTTCTTCCGCACCTGGATGAGGGAGCCATCTGGGTTCGCGGAACGCTGGCGCCAAGTACCGGACCTGACGAAAGTGTGTCCATCGCCAACAGGACGCGGGTATTGCTGGCGTCATTCCCCGAGGTAACCGAGACTACGAGCCAGGTAGGACGAGCGGATGACGGCACCGACACAACCGGATTCTTCAATACGGAGTATTTCGTCGACTTGAGGCCAAAAGAGGAGTGGCGTCCGGTCTTCCACCAGAGCAAGGAAAATCTCATCGCCTCCATGAATGAGGAACTGGAGAAAATTCCCGGGGTGATCTGGAATTTTTCGCAGCCCATCTCTGACAACGTGGAAGAAGCAGTCAGCGGTGTGAAAGGTGAATTGGCGGTCAAGATATATGGCGACGACCTGAAGACGCTGGAGGAAAAGGGCAACGAGGTCGTCAGCATCATGAGCAAGATCCGGGGGGTTGAGGATCTGGGTCTGTTCCGGGTAATCGGCCAGCCAAATCTAACGTTTACTGTGGACCGGCAGGCTGCTGCCCGTTACGGCATCAACGTCGCTGACATTCAGGATGCGATCGAGACTGCTGTCGGTGGCAGCGCGGTAAGTCAGGTTCTGCGGGGAGAGGCCCGTTATGATCTCGTACTCCGTTACCAGGAACAATACCGCAATACTCGCGAGGCCATTGAGAATGTGCGTCTCCTGTCTCCGTCGGGAGAGCGTGTTTCTCTGGCGCAATTGACAAAGGTAGTCACCACAGACGGCGCCGAGGAAATTTACCGCGAAGGAGAGCAGCGCTACATTGCCGTTAAGTACAGCGTGCGTGGTCGTGATCTGGGAAGTACGGTCGAGGAGGCCATCGACAAGGTGAACAAGCAGGTGTCGCTGCCTGCTGGATACCATTTTGACTGGGCCGGAGAATATGAGAGCCAGAAGCGATCGCAAAAGCGACTTCTTCTCGTACTTCCGATCACCGTCCTTTTGATCTTCGTAATTCTGTATACGATGTTCAAGTCTGGCAAGTGGGCCGCGTTGATTATGGTGAATATCGCCATGGCGCCCATTGGCGGACTACTCGCCCTGCTGATCACGCATACCAATTTCAGCGTTTCCTCCGGAGTCGGATTCCTGGCCCTCTTCGGTGTTTCCGTGCAGACCGGAGTCATCATGCTTGAATACATCAACCAGCTTCGTGTACAGGGCCATCCCATCGAGGAAGCGGCAATCGCCGGCGCTGTGCTTCGCCTGCGCCCGATCATGATGACCATGCTGGTTGCCACTTTGGGCTTACTCCCGGCCGCGATGTCTCACGGCATCGGCTCCGACTCCCAACGGCCGTTCGCCATCGTCATCGTCGGAGGTCTTGTTGGTGCTCTCGCCATCAATGTCTTTTTGCTTCCCACGCTCTACGTGTGGGTCGCAGGTGACAAAGATGTTCTCCCGATTCCGGAACCTGAATTCGAGAACTAGCTTCCATGTCGATGGCACGAGGGCACAAGACAGCTCCTAAATACGTATCGGGACGGAGGTTCCCCAGCCCTACCAACCGAAGTGAGAGTCAACATAGAAACGAATTCGTGGTCGTTGTTTTCGGTATTGGCATGGCGCCGTTGCTGGCCTTCCTGTTGTGGACTTTCGCCATGGTTTTTCTCCAAGCCCTGGACCAATGGCGCAGATCATCGCTGGTGAAGCTACCCACTTTAGAGATCAGGTGTGTGGGCAAACATCATCTATGACCGAGCAAGTGAACTGAGGCGTTGGCGAGAGCCTCATCTCGCCAAGCCTGAGAACGCCAGATCGACGCAGTTCCTGTTTCATAATTCACGCCTTTCGAACAGACAGTCGGCAGTTGGCATTCCCATCTGGAATGCTCGGTATTCCTCAAAATGTTAAATCTGCGCGAGCAATTGCCACATCGGATGAGGGTCTGACTGATGCGAACAAAGATATCAGTCAGCTGAATCGATAAGTGGTGAATCGTTCATAGGAACGCAAAGGAGATCGCATGTCTAAGGTGGGCAATAAAGTCGCACTGGTAACGGGCGGTTCGCGGGGCATTGGCGCTGGAATCGCCAAACGCCTGGCGGCGGACGGAGCGAAGGTGGCTATCACGTACACGAAGGGTGCAGACGCGGCCGCATCGGTCGTCAAGGAGATTGAAGGCGGAGGCGGAATGGCAATTGCGATTCAGGCGGACGCCGCCGATCCGAATGCGGTCACGGCGGCAGTCGAAAAGACTGTCGCGGCCTTTGGTGGACTGGATGTGCTGGTGAACAATGCCGGTACGGCTATCCCCAAGCCATTCGAAGAGACCACGTTGGAGGAGATGGACCGTGTGATTGACATCAATATTCGCGGAGTCTTCGTCGCGACGAAGGCGGCGCTCAAACACATGAAGATCGGCGGCCGCATCATTACGATTGGTTCGTGCGTCGGCGAGCGGATGATGACACCGGGACTCGTTCCCTACTCCGCGACAAAGGGTGCTGTGAAGATGTTTACCCAGGGGCTGGCGAGGGAAGTCGGGGACCGGGGCATCACGGTGAACAACATCCAGCCGGGCCCGATCGACACCGATCTGAACCCCGCCGCGGGCGAGTGGGCGGAGCCCCAGGTGGCGAACACCGCGCTCAAGCGGTATGGGCATGTGGACGAGGTGGCGGCGCTGGTGGCCTTCGTCGCCGGTCCGGAGGCCTCGTACATCACCGGGGCAAATCTTACCGTCGATGGTGGGACGAATGCCTGAAGCGCACGCACTCGGTCTACGGGGTCTGCAAAGGGGCCCTGAGGACAGAGGTGCCGGCAGGGAGGTCCACAGGTCATCGAAGATGGGGCTGCGGGGAAAGTAGTACCGTGGCGGCCACTGGGCTATTTTTAGTTTGATCCGACTCACAAAAAATAGATCCGGCGTGCGTTTCCAGCAAGCATGCAATGCTTCAACTGAGCGCGGGTCCTTCAGGATCCAGGCGACATGCGGTCGCCTAAGCTGTTGCAAATACAGATTGCTTAAGTTCTAAAAGCGCCGTAGCTTTTCCCCCTTTGCCAAAGCTCCAGCGACGGGCTCCGATTTACATCATCACCAGTACGGATTTTGAGGCAGATCATTAGCCCCTCGACGGCAGCTGAGAGCTATTCTTCTCACGCCGGTATGTCGCAACTTAGAAGCGGATTGAGGGACTGGATTGAGGCGGGATCTCACTTAGCGCCTAATAACGATCCTCGGCCCGCAAAACTCATAACACTGCCTTCCCTGAGTCTGGGGAGATCGCTTTCCACTATGGGCTCCACATGAGAGCCTGTTTCCCGATCGGCTGCTTTGTCGCGACCCAGTATCTTTACGGATATCCCTGAGGAAAAGCCTTTTACCTCTCGCTTGACAAACGAATCTCCGGTGGTGCTTAATGGCTGGCGGACACGGGTAAAACCGTTTACCGCATGCTGAATGACGCGCTACCTCGCGCGTTAATTGGTTCATAACTAGACTGGGTTACAAGTCTCCCAGTCACATGAAAGCAAGCGTCAGGAGAGGAATACTCCGCGCCGGATAGTGACTTTTGGGGGCACAAAATGAAGCATCTTAAGTATCTCGTGAGCCTTTGCGTTCTCCTGCTCGGCACATTCGCGATCGCGACCGCACAGGAAAACGCCACGATCACCGGACAGGTGAATGACCAGTCAGGCGCATCTGTACCGGGCGCAACGATCACCATCACACAAACCGGCACGGGTGAAACCCGCACCACGCAATCGACCGGAGCCGGGTTATACCAATTCTCCGCATTGGGCATCGGCACCTACGATCTCAAGGCGACTGCGCCGGGATTTACCACCTACACCAAGACAGGAATTGTGGTCGATGAGGCGGCGACTGTCCGCGCCAATATACCTCTCTCAGTAGGGTCGGCGAGCCAGACTGTCACCGTCCAGGCGAACGTGCTGCAGGTGCAATCGGAGACCAGCGAAGTCAGCTCGCTAATTACCGGTAATCAGGTGTTGCAGCTCTCCACCAACGGCCGCAACGTTATGTCGCTCACCACGCTGGGCACTGGCGTGACCAACACGCTGCCCTCCTTCAACGGCGTTACCGCCCAGGGCAGCAGCGCCGAGATCAACTTCAACGGCAGCCGGTACGACCATAACAACTGGCTGATCGACGGCGGAGAAGTCTACGATCGCGGCAGCGGCGGCAAGCTGGACGTTGCTATCAGTCCCGACGCGCTGGGCGAGTTCCAGGTGCTCGCCAGCAATTACACCCCTGACTACGGAATCAACTCGGGCGGCACGGTGGCGATGGTCCTCAAATCCGGAACGCAAAAATTCCATGGCGCCCTGTGGGAGTTCAACCGCAACGATGCTTTCGATGCCGGCTATTACTTCTTTAAGCAGTCAGGCGTGCCCACTCCCGAGCTTCGTTTAAACATCTTTGGCGGGAACATCGGCGGACCGGTGATTATTCCCCACGTCTACAACAATGAGCGCAACAAGACCTTCTTCTTCGTGAACGAAGAGTGGCGCAAATTCATCCAGGGAGCCAATCCCTCGGTTACGAATACGATTCCGGCCGCGTTCTTCCCCACCGCCGGCAGTCCGCTGGACTATACGCCATTGACTAAGGACGCGCACGGCAACCCAGTGCAGCTAATCGTTCCGGCAACGCTGGACCCGGCAAAACTCGCTCTCTATGCCCAGGACGGCCTGGTCGCCGGGAAGCCGTTCCCCAGCGATGGCGCGGGTGGTTATAACATTCCAGCCAACCTCCTTGATCCCAACGCCGTCCTCTTCATGGGTACCGGCGCTATCCCCAAGCCCAACACCGCCAATGGTACGCAGTACATCGCGTCACCGAAACAGCCGACGTATGTCCGCGAGGACGTGGTTCGCATCGACCAGCATTTCAGCGACAAGTATCAACTGATGGGCCACTGGATCCACGATCAGATGGAGCAGGCCATTTACCCCGATATGTGGAGCAACAACAGTTATGTCACGACTGGCGATACCTTCAAGAACCCAAGCTGGGGGACGGTTATCAAGCTCACCCAGACCCTTTCTCCGACCCTGCTGAATGAGATTGGGCTGAATGTGAATGGCAACACTATCGACATCACGCCGCTCGGTATCTATCAACAGCCGTCCGGCTGGAGCGCCGTGGGTATCTTCAGCGGCAATAACACGCTGAACCGCCTTCCATCGATAGACTTCTCGGGCGCGCCAAATACCAATTGGACGATCAACTACTGGCCGTGGCGCAACGCTTATCTCAACTACCAGATTCGCGACGATCTGTCGTTGATCAAGGGAAAGCACGCCTTCCGGTTCGGCTTTGGCTACATGCGCAATGACAAGAATCAGCAGCAGCAGGCCGATACCCAGGGTGACTACACCTTCAGCCAGTCGGCGTATTCGGGAGACGCCTACGGCAACTTCCTGCTGGGTTTCGCCAGCAGCTATCAGCAGCTTAATCAGCAGTCGATCTTCCACTGGCTGAACAATACCTATTCAATGTATGGGCAGGATAACTGGCACGTTCTGCCGAGACTGACACTTAACCTCGGCCTTCGCTGGGATTTGCTGCCGCACGTCTATGAAAAGAACAACCGGACCTCGAACTTCCTTCCCGGCGACTTCAACCCTGCGGAGGCTCAAGCGCCGAATGCTGCCAACGGATCCCTGGATCCTAATGGCCCGGGTTTCAGCCAGCCTGCCGGCGCGCCCGTACCGTTCTATCTGAATGGTGTGCAACTGGCCGGGGTGAACGGGTTCCCCAGAGGGATCGTAAAGAATCAGTACGGAACCGTCCAACCGCGTGTCGGCTTTGCCTATGACCTCTTTGGAAACGGCAAGACGGTGATCCGCGGCGGCTACGGCATGTTCTTCGAGCGCGTGCAGGGCAACGATATCTACGGCACTGACACGAACCCGCCGAATGCATATCAGCCCAGCGTCAATGCCGTTTACTTCACGAATCCCAATACCAGCAATCAGACGGGCCAAACCGCTACCGCCCCGTTCTTTCCCGGCAATTTCAGCAGTCTGGCCTATCAATACCACAACCCGGGCACGAATCAATTCAGCCTCGGAGTGCAGCACGAACTGGCTCCATCCGTGGTCATGCAGATCCAGTACGTCGGCATGACAGCCTGGCATCAGAACGATGAGCGCGCGGTTAATACCTTACCGTTGACTGATCCAAATAACGCGGCAAATCCGTTTGATCAACGGGAAAGAGTTGCATCAGGCGGGAACGCAAACTTCTACAGACAGTACCTGGGGTTTGGCAGCATCACCCAGACCGAAAACATAACCAACAGCAATTACAACTCCTTCCAGGCCGGGATCCGTATGCAGAACAAGCATGGATTGACTGTCCAGTTGTCGTACACCTGGTCCCACGAAATTGATATCCAGAGCGGCGATCTTACCTCCACGAATCAGCAGGGTTCCGGTGGGCAGATCTCGGATCCGTTCAACATCGAATACGACCGCGGTTCCGGCACGATCGATCGCCGGAATGTATTCAGCGCAAACTACATTTACAATGTGCCCTTCTTCCTGCACTCCCAGAGCGCACTCTCCCGCGCATTGCTCGGTGGATGGCAATTCTCCGGCATTACCACAGCCCAGAGCGGCAACCCGGTCAACGTAACATATTCTCCAGACACCCTCGGGCTGGGCGGCAACACAACAAACCGTCCCAATTTCCTGGCGAGTGCGAGGAGCTACCCGAAGAAGCAGCTGGCATGGTTCAATACGTCTGCTTTCGAAGCCCCCACTGCTCCATGGGCGGGAGGACCTAATCAAGGATTCGGGAGCGCCCACAAGGATGCGATCGTCGGTCCTGGGCTCTTCAACTGGAACCTCAGCCTCTTCAAGGACTTCCACCTGACTAAGGGTGAAGGGCCAGTGATCCAGCTTCGCGCTGAATCCTACAACACCTTCAACCATACGGAGTGGAACAGCATCGACACCGGATTTACAGATGGCAACTTCGGACAGGTGACGTCGACGTATGATCCACGCACCTTCCAGTTTGGCGGGAAATTCATGTTCTAGAAAAACTGACCTCCTCTGAACGCAGTGAAGTTCATACTTCACTGCGTTTACTTTTTCCACCTCGCAGGTTGATCTCCCTGCATATGCCGAATTACTTTAGTACACGCCCTTTATGCGTTTTGCGCCGATCTGCTTTTTCTTTCTTGCTGCGATGTTCGTGAACGCGCAGGACACTCCCACTCAAAAAGCTCTCGCTCTTGAACAGCAGGCGCAATGGAAACAGGCGGAGGCCGTATGGCGCGAAGTGATCCAGCAATCTCCCGCCGATGGAGCAGCCTATGCCCATCTCGGTCTCGTGCTCTCGCATGAAGAAGATTATGCGCAGGCCGCAGCAGCGTACCGTCAGGCACTCGCCCTCAAGTCAAACCTGTCCGGTGTTGAACTGAACCTCGCGCTCGCGCTCTTCAAGCAGGGAAAGCTCGACGAAGCCATCGCTCCACTCAAATCCGCAGTCGCAAAATCTCCAGATAACCTGCAGGCGCAGCTTCTTCTCGGCATGTGTTACTACGGAACAGGGCAGTACGTGGAGGCACTCCCATATCTCAGGACTGCGGTAACAAAAACTCCGGATAACATCCAGTTGCGTACGCTGCTCGCGCAGAGCTGCCTGTGGGTGAAGCAATACGACTGTACTCTAGAGGAATACAAAGAGATTTTGCGGCTGAACCCTGAGTCCGCACAGGCCGACATGCTGGCTGGCGAAGCCCTTGACGGCGAAAACGATACCGACGGTGCAATCCGTCAATTCGAGGCAGCTGCCAAAGTCTCTCCCAGTGAGCCCAACGTCCACTTCGGCCTTGGATATATGCGTTGGAAACAGACCTCCTACGGGGCCGCAGAAAAAGAATTCAAGCTGGAGCTTGCCAACGATCCAAATCACGCCCAGGCCCTGGCGTATCTTGCCGATCTAGAGATCAAGCGGAACGACAACGCGGCGGCACAGCCGCTTCTGGAGAAGGCGGTCCACCAGACCAACCCTCCGCGTATCGCATTTCTTGACCTGGGCATTCTTTACGCCGACCAAGATCGCCGCGACGAAGCGATGGCTGCATTTCAACGCGCCATTCAGCTTGATCCGGCACAGGTAGATGCGCATTGGCGGTTGGCACGCCTCTATGCTTCCATGGGACGCCAGCAGGACGCTAAAGCGGAGTTTGCCAAAGCGAAGGAACTCCACAAGCAGCAGGACGAGCCATTAGCGGAGAAGATGACAACCTCACCGCGATCCAACGCGGCGCCCTAAACCCCGAATCGCCTCGGAAATCCATGTAAATAATTGATTCTGTGGAGCACCGGGCGGGAATTGAACCCGCGAATACTGGTTTTGCAGACCTATAAGGGCCATTTATGGCGGTTTGTACCTGATCGGTTCCTATTGTCA
>Ga0207060_10249_pt1 | contig 17435 bp, 20 predicted proteins | sample Alteio_BWMinCont_30_FD_153270 | JGI IMG/M metagenome (GOLD analysis project Ga0207060, IMG submission 153270) | Enriched cells from forest soil in Barre Woods Harvard Forest LTER site, Petersham, Massachusetts, United States -... | ecosystem: Environmental > Terrestrial > Soil > Temperate forest >...
TCTGGTACTGGCCATTTACAAACGGCCCAAAGATCAGGTCGTTATTGCTTATTACATTGCTGTACTTAATTCCTGCTTCCAGTTTAGAAGTTTTGGAAACCGGGTCAACAAAATCAGCCTTTGAAACCCATATACGGATGTTTGACGGCGATAAATTTTCTAACAGCGAATCGCGGTAAAGGTTACCGGCTGAGTTATAAAATTTATTGGTTATATATTCAGCCGAAGCGCGGTTGATGGTGCTGTAGTTGAAGTCTGCCGACAGGGTTTTCCCTGCCTTGTCAAGTTTACCGTTATAATTGAGGTTATAATTTAAACGACTGATATGCCTGTTCAGATTGGACGTTGAAGTGATAGTCGAATCTAATACTGATTGGTTGTAAATTTTCAGGTTATTGTCTTTCATAAAATTCACGTCAACCACAGATCCGTTTATTAAAAAACCTATCGTTTGGTTTGCAGATATATTATAGTCGGTACCGAAACCGAAAGTATTATTTTTGTCGTGTTCAACGGCGTTATAATCTACATCGTAATCACTTAATATATTATCGAAATTAATGCTCCGGTCGGTAACAAAGTCATGAAAGGTCTTATTATCTGTAAAGCTATAGTTACCAAAAATATTAAACTTATCCGTGCGGTCGTTAAAAACAATGCCGGCATTACTTTTATAATATTTCCCATAACCGGCTGAACCTGTAACAGTGGCATTTGCCCCCATGTTTTTCCCTTTTTTTAATACGATATTAATGATCCCGCCGCCAGATGCATCGTACTTAGCCGAGCCGCTGGTGATCAATTCTATATAATCAATGGTATTTGATTGCATGCCTTTGAGCACGCCTGCCAGGTCTTCGCCCGATAAATTGGTGGGTTTCCCATCGATGGTTATTAACGCATTCTGGCGGCCCACAATACTTATATTATTATTGTTATCGACCCTTACGCCGGGCGATTGCTTTAATATATCAAATGCCGAATTTCCCTGGGCCAGTAAACTATTCTGTACATTTAATATGATCTTTCCGGGTTTAACCTCAATATCAGGCCTTGTACTCACTATCGAAACCTCCTTTAAAGCTGTTGCCGATGGTGTTAACACGATGTTGGGCGTAACAAAAGTTTTACCCGGCGCTATGTTATATGGGCCCGTGTATGATTTGCTATAACCTACTGTACTTACCAGTAACAGGTATTTGTCAGGTTCAATGCCGGCAAATTGAAACACCCCGGCTTGAGCCGTAACGGCAGAACTTACTATCGAGGAATCTTTGTATTTTAACAAAACAATGGTAGCGCCTTCGGCCGGGGTCGCGTTTTCCTTTACCACCTTCCCCTCGATAGCCGAATTGATTGTTTGTGCATACAAATTACAAGATAAGCCGGCTAAGAAGGCTGTGAACAGGCACCAGGTCAAAAACTTCATTAACAGATATTGTAGAAATTTGCTTATAAAACTTACGTTTAAATTAAATCCGCCACAATATAGTAACAAAATTAAGCAGATACATATAAATTTTTTTACCCAATATTAATAATACATTTACTATATGTAAATCTATTATATAAAAAACAAAAAATATCTACAGTCAAAAAGGCGTTCAATAAAATTTGTAACAAGCCGTTTTATTATTTTATAGTGCTTGAACATAAAAATTTGTTTCCTTTATTGCTGTAAATTTGCCGGCGTTAAACCGGATAAAATAAACACACCTGATGACTTTTAATGAGCCTCAACTTCGCACCGTTAACGTGATACGCTATGTTACCCCCTTGCGCGAAGGCGGCTCGTTACCTGCCATTGCCGAGGCCGACGATGGCTTTCTATACGTCCTTAAATTCCGTGGGGCCGGGCAGGGGGTAAAAGCGCTGATCGCGGAGTTGATAGGCGGCGAAATTGCAAGGGCCTTAGGTTTAAAAGTGCCTGAAATAGTTTTTGCCAACCTTGATGAAGCTTTCGGGCGCACCGAGCCTGATGAAGAAATACAGGATCTGCTGAAGGCAAGCGTCGGGCTTAACCTGGCGCTCCATTATCTTTCGGGCGCTATTACTTTTGACCCCACTATTACCACGCTCGATGCGAAACTGGCCTCGCAAATTGTGTGGCTCGATTGCCTGCTCACCAATGTTGACCGTACGCCCCGGAATACCAATATGCTCACCTGGCATAAAGAATTATGGCTCATTGACCACGGGGCATCTCTATATTTTCACCATTCATGGAATAACTGGCTTGAACAGGCTAAACGACCCTTTTTGCAGGTGAAAGACCATGTATTATTGCCATGGGCTAACGAATTGGATGCGGTTGATGCGGAGTTCCGATTAATTCTTACTCCCGAACGCATCAATTCCATCGTGGCGCTGATACCGGATGATTGGCTGAACGATGAAACGGAATTTGGTTCCCCCGAAGAGTACCGGCAGGCATATTCTCAATTTTTATTGACCAGGATTGAAAATTCAGAAATTTTTGTAAAAGAAGCCCAACATGCAGCAGAGACAACTATTTGAGTACGCCGTTATCCGCGTAGTGCCGAGGGTTGAGCGCGAAGAATTCCTGAATATCGGCGTGATACTTTATTGCGCCAAACAACAATTTTTACAGGCGAAGTACCTGCTTGATGAAGAACGCCTGCACGCCTTCGCCCATGATCTTGATATTGCCGAATTAAAAGAACACATCTGCGCAATGGAACGGATATGTACAGGCGATAAAGATGCCGGGCCAATCGGCAAACTGGATATGGCCTCGCGTTTCCGCTGGCTTACCGCTACACGCAGCACCATTGTACAAACCTCGAAAGTACACCCAGGCTTTTGTGAAGATGCTTCGGAAACGCTGGAGAAATTGTTTGGACAGTTGGTAGTGTAGAAATTTTTATTTCTGTTTTTCCTCTATCTCCGCCTCCAACCGCACTTTTTTCAAATCGATCCTTATCAAAGCAAACAAGCTCATATACACATTGGCCACAAAAATAAGCGCGAAGCCAGCAATCAGGTACCCGCGCCAATCGTTGATCAATAATTTGTAATTGGTGATAATGAGCATGGCAGCCGTTACGTAATGACTGAAACAATACTCGCAGGTAAACAGGTAAAAAAACTTGCGTTCGAAGATGCTTCTTCCTTCGTGGCAGCGTTTCAAACAATATTCGCGCGGTTCCCTAAAAACTTCTTCGTGGGTCACCGTCCATGCTATACAGGCTATCGGGATAGCCAAAATAAACAACCAGGCAACTTGTGTGCTTAATTCCATAACCTGTTAATACTTAATTGTATGAAAAGGTTTGATTTTTAGAAAGATTTACGGCTCGCGATGCAAGATATCCCGACTTCCACTTCCGACTTCGGACTTCGGACTTCCGACTTCCTTCCTCATTCATCCTCTAAATCATACTCCTTTTTAAGTGCGGCCAACAATACAATAGCATGATGGTTAAGGCTGTCGGCATAAGCCGCCTGGTTTTTAAGGAACCTGGAACGTACAAGTTCAACAAACTGGTTAAAAATAATTTTATCGGTCGACAGCAACGGTGGGTTTGTTTTTATAAATGAATCTATAAGGGCCCTGTTGTATTTAATATAAATGCGCTGCACCACCGTATTTGCGGCATCGTTATATTTAAAATTAAAAAGCAGGGCCTTTGTTTTTCGCACCTCAGTATAAATACCCAGTTCGCTTTCTTCTGTCGACTTAAAAAATTGCAAACGCTGGTCGTATTCGGCCACCATGCGGCTAATAGCCGGTTTAAGAAAACGCAGTGAGCCTGAGTTTTTCATTTCCAGCAATGTAGCGTCATGCGGTGCAAAGCCCAGTTGCATCCCCCCAAATAAACCATACCAATAGAGTTTGCCCGAAGGTATATCTTTCGGGTCATTTGCGGAAAGCAACTGCATTAAAGTATCCACCTGTGCGGCGCCGAAGTTAATACGTTTCAAATATTTATCCAGGCTTATGGTATCAGCTTTAAGGTCGCTATAAAGCGTAGCGGCATATTCCTTTGCCCTCTTATTTTCAGATAAATGTTCCCGCAGGCTTTCGGCAAAAAAGCCCATCATTACGGCGATAAATATCATCAGGCCTTCCAGCAAATACTCTTTAAAGCCTTTTTTTTCTACTTCGGGGTGGTGGTGGATTTCCATTTCGGATTTACGATTTACGATTTCGGATTTATTTAATTCGGATTCATGTATTTCGGATTGCGGAATGTCGTCCGGATAGCTATCGGGGGCGGAATTATTTTCTTCTACTTCAGACTTCGGGCTTTCGACTTCGGGCTTCTTAACTACTTTCGGACTTCTGGACTCTCCGTCTTTCCGACTTCTTCCCCCATCTTCCATTCAAAATTTATAACTCTTCTTTATTAATTGCTCAAGATCAGATTCAATAACCTTTTGTTTAAGGATCGACCCAAGGTAGTGTCTTCTTAACATTAAGATCAATGAACCGGCCCTGTTGGCATATTCAGTAAGCTGCAGTTTATCAAGCGTTAACAGCCTTGCATTAGGTTCAATTTGTATACCTGCCGCATCGGGCCCGGTAATGTTTTTCACATTGTACATGTCGAAAATTTTGAGGCCCTCATTCCAAAAAACCTTTGCGTTTTCATTAAAAACATTCATATCAAATTTTACAAGCTCGCTTGCCTGCCAGTAATGAATTATGGCATCCGCAACTTTTTGGCTTTGTATCAGGCGCAAACCGCCGGTATTTTTTAACTGGACCGATGCTGCATCCGAAAACTCAAATCCTACCAGCACATTAGATTTCGCGTTAAGTTGGTATAATCTTCTCTGGACGCTATCTGTCAGTTTTGGTGCATGAAGGCATTTGAATAATGAGTCGAGCCGATTCATTATTTGATTTACGTAAACGATTTCAGCATTTATTGAAACTGAATCTTTTCGCAGATCGACAACCATCCCCTGCATATACTGTGTTTCCCTTTCCCTGTCAACAAGGTGCTCGCGCAGGCTTTCGGCAAAAAAGCCCATCATTACGGCAATAAATATCATCAGGCCTTCAAGAAGATATTCCTTAAAGCCTTTTCTTTCTACTTCGGGGTGGTGGTGTACTTCCATTGTTTCAGTTGGCAGTTTTGAGTTGGCAGTTGGCAGTGGCTCGATTTCGGATTGCGCAATGTCGTCCCGATAGCTATCGGGAGTGGAATTTTTTTCTCCCGATTTCGGACTTCCGACTTCAGACTTCAGACTATCTTCCGGACTTTCCGACTTTCGGACTTCCGGACTCCCTTTATTTTTCAATATAATCCTTGTTGATTATTTCAATCATACCACCTGCCCTTTTTTTCATATCGACCAAAATTTCCTTTTCCACTATAAATGAGGATTTTAACTGGTGAATGTAATAAATAAACTGGTTGATAAATTCCTTGTCGGCCTTTTTAATGTAATGTATGCCCATAGTTCTGTGGATGATATTTGTACTGTCAACCATCGTTTGAAAAACATTGGCATCGAAAATCTTTGATATAAAGGGGTATAAAAAGCCGCGCTCCGTTACATCATTTGCAGAATTTTCCGAATAGTTGTCATCTTGTTTCTGGTACTCCAGGATACTGCTGATCAGCTCTTCGTTTTTGATCAGCCTGAACGTACCTGAGCTTTTCAATTGAACAATCGTTCTATCGGTTACTTCAAAATTTGGTTTCCGTGTAGCTACCCTCGCATAAAAATAAGCATCATTTATTTCATTTGCGCTTAATGAACTTTTATTGAGCAATAATATCAATGAATCCATCCTGATTATTTTCAAATTAATAAAATGCGTTTGCTGGGCCAGGTTAGCGGTATCATGCTGCAGGTCCTGTTTTAAAGAAACAACATACTCGGTTTCTTTAGCCTTGTCGCTAATGTGTTCACGCAGGCCCTCGGCAAAAAAGCCCATAGTAACGGCCAGGAATATCATTAATCCTTCAAGGATATATTCCTTCAGGCCTTTTTTTTCAATATCGGGGTGGTGTTGTACTTCCATAGTTTCAGTTGGCAGTTTTGAGTTGGCAGTTTGCAGTGTTTCTATTTCGGATGTCGGATGCTCGTCCCGATAGCTATCAGGATCGGATTTGCTAAATCTGGATTCAGTCGATGCTTTTGGTTTCGCAGGTTTTTTGGCCTTCGGTTTTTTATCTTCTTCCGCCATTATTTAAGGTCGTATGCTGTTTTTAAATAAATGATGAGGCGTCGGCTAAAATCCAATTGCTTTTCGAGCATGTAATTATAGGAAGATTTGGTCGCCATGTATAATGATGCATAATTGAAATAGGCTTGCATCAAAACCTTGTCGTTGTTGATTGGCAGCAGTTTACTGCTCATAAAGGTATATTGAACACCCGCAGCGCCGACAAGTTGTTTACGAACAGCGCTGGTATCCTGGAAAAAAGACAGATCCTGTACCTTCGCCATGGTTGTCAGCATTTCTTTAAACACAAAATAATCGTCGGCCTCCTGGGCAGCGATGGTTTTGTTAAGCAGTTCATATTTAAAAATACTGTCAATAGTAGCGCGGTTGCTGATCAGCCGCAGCGTACCCGAAGAATTTAACTGCTGCAATGCCCCGTCATTGCTCCTGAAGTAAGTGTCGTTTGAAAATCCGGCCAGCGAAAAGAGGTAAAAATTCAGCTTGTTCCCGGCCTGGGCCAGGTCCGCGTTTTTCAATCCCATTAATGTATTAATAGCGCTTATTGATCCGGTCTCCTGTCGGATAACGTCGTGCAATTGTACCGTGTCACTCGCCACTGCCTTTGCCAGGCTTTCTATACTTTGTTTTTCATGGCTGCTGTCGGTGATATGTTCCCTGATGCTCTCTGCAAAAAAGCCCATCATTACAGCAATAAAAATCATCAGGCCCTCAAGCAAATATTCCTTTAAGCCTTTCTTTTCTACTTCGGGATGGTGATGTACTTCCATTGTTTCAGTTGGCAGTTTTAAGTTGGCAGTTTGCTGTTCTGTTTTTGATTGATCCTCTTCTGACTTCGGACTTTCAACTTCAGGCTTCGGACTATCTTTCGGCCTTCCGGACTTTCCGCCTTTCCGGCTCTTTTCCTCATTCATTTTCCATGTCGTAAGTTTTCCGCAATTCTTGTAATATCTGGTGATTAATTGCTATGTAATCAGTCAGCTGCAGTGAACGCGATGATAGCAGCATTTGTTTGTAACACGACGCGATGTTGGCGGCTTCCGTCCGGTTGAATGTAGCCACGTTCAGTACTTCTCCTTTTATGGTCCGCTTACTTTGCAGATAGGGTTCTATTAAATTAAGAATGCTCCGGGTTACCGGGTACGATCCGCGCAATTGGTCGAGCCAGTTGAAATCATAATGTTGTAAAAGGAATGGTTTTAAAGGGCTGGCAAAAAACTGGTATTCCTGGTCATTACGGTTCCTTATATTATTGATGGAAACGCTAAGATCGCCCAGCAGCTTTTGCAGCGCCAGGCTTTTAAAATAACGTAACGAGCCTGAATTTTTAAGCTGGCTCAGGATGCCGTCCTTCGGTTCGAAAGTGTAGATGTTTACGATGTATAAATTAGTGAACGCCGGATAAAACGTCCGTGGAAGCGTGGTTAACGAACTGTCTTTAAAATAAGCGTACAGGTAATCCAGCGTTTTCTCCCTTTCAATGCGCAACTGCATTTTGCTCGCAGCAGTGACCGAGTCAACCTTTAGTTCAGTGTACAGAGCCTTTGCAAACTCCTTTTCGCGGGTATTATCGCCAATATGCTCACGCAGGCTTTCGGCAAAAAATCCCATGGTAACTGCTATGAATATCATAAAGCCTTCCAGCAGGTATTCTTTCCAGGGCTTGGATTTGTGTTCTAATTGCGGGTGGTGATGTACTTCCATGGTTTCAGTTGGCAGTTTTGAGTTTGCAGTTGGCAATGTTTTTAATTCGGAATTCGGAATGTCGTCCCGATAGCTGTCTGAACCGGAATTATTTTCTTCTTCCGACTTCGGACTTCCGACTTCCGACTTCTTCCTTTCTTTCAGACTTCCGGACTTTCCGGCTTCCCGACTCTCCTCCCCTTCACTCATCGCCTAAATTATACTCTTTTTCAATTGCTTGCAACAAGTCCACGGCTTGCGCTTTTGCTTTTTTCAATACGTGAATATAAGCCACATTCCACCCGTTATAATTCACCGCGCTATTTGCTAATTGATTAAGTTTAACGGCATCACGCACTTTTAAGGGCATATCATAAAAAAATGTTACGCCCATTTGGTTAGAGCCGTCTTTCGAAAGCAATGCTTTATTTATTGAGCGGTTAAACTCTGTATAATCACATAATTCATCCTCAAATGCATATAATTTACTTATTGACTCATTCGTATTGGCATATATGCGTTTGTATTCGCCTTCTATAAAGGTTTCATATTGCACTATCTTGATGCCGACATCTTTTTTATCCACCAGGCGCAGGTTGCCCGAGCTTTTCAGCTGCTGAATGATGGCTAAAGCCGGCGCATACAAAATGCTTTTGTCATTGATCACCGAATTCCATTTGCCTTCCAGTTTATAGCCGTAACGTGCCGGGTAGGTCGCATTTTCGAATAATGAATCAATGAGCGGCCTCAGCACAAATATATCCGCCATCGACTTGTTGTAAGCGACCGTGTCGCCCTTTAGTTCGGCTTTCAATGCGATAATGTACTCGCGTTCTTTTGAGTGATCGTTGATATATTCGCGCAGGCTTTCGGCAAAAAATCCCATGGTAACTGCTACAAATATCATAAAGCCTTCCAGCAAATATTCTTTCCAGGGCTTGGATTTGTGTTCTAATTGCGGGTGATGATGAACTTCCATTGTTTCAGTTTGCAGTTTTGAGGTGGCAGTTTGCAGTTCTTGTAATTCGGAATTCGGAATGTCATCCCGATAGCTATCGGGAGCGGAAGTATTTTTTTCCTCCGAGTTCTGACTTCTGACTTCCGGCTTCAAAAAATCTTCCGGACTTTCTGGCTTCCGGACTTCAGACTTCTTTTTCTCACTCATCGCCTAAATTATATTCATTTTTTAATTCCGATAATACTTCGCCCGATATCTTGATCTGTTTTTTATATTGCTGCTCCACCAGCAGCCTTTCTATCTTAAGGTCCACCACATAATTGATCATTTGCCTCATATTATTTTTGCTTCTGTCAATTACATAAAGCTCATGCGAAATGTGATGCAAAAAGCGGTAATCAAAAGGGATTTCACTATTAAAATTTTTAATAATGTACGGAAGGTATTGATCAAGAATGAACTTCAGGTCATTATCTTCGCGTTTTACTGTTCTTTTTACCTGCACATCATAGCTGTTCATTAAGCTCACCAGCCTTTGATTAAAATACCGCAGCGAACCGGATGATTTGATCTGCTCGTACGTTCCCTCCGTTGGGTCAAAAGGCACTACTGAGGCACTAAGGGCCAGTTGTGTATACAGCGCGGTATCTTCTTTTGGCTTTCCTGTAAGATGATGAAGTACAATTAACGCGCTATCTAATCCGGCTGACTTCTGCTTGCTGAAATGCATCGCAGCATGCAATGCCGCTGTGTCTTTTCTAACATCCTCGTAATAAGAACGTGCAAATTCTGCTGCGCGCTTATGCTCTGATATACTTTCCCTTATATTTTCGGCAATGAAGCCCATTAATACGGCTAAAAATATCATTAAACCTTCAAGCACATATTCTTTAAAATTCTTCTTTTCAACGTTCGGGTGGTGGTGTACTTCCATGTTGTCTTCGGTTGGCAGTTTTGAGTTTGCAGTTTGCTGTTCTGTTTTTGAATTATTTTCTTCTTCAGACTTCTGACCTCCGACTTCAGACTTCTTCACAACTTTCGGACTTGCGGACTTTCCGGACTTTCCGACTTCCTCCCCCTCTTCCATACTATTCAAGATCGTATTCTTTTTTTATCATTTTAATTAACAACTCCGCTTTACGTTCGAGTTGTTTATATCTTTGTTCATCCTGGATGGTAGTAACTTTCTGCCGGTAAAGAAAATTCAGATAATCATTCAGGCTTATTGTATCTATCCTGACGATACTCGAATTCGACAAAGTTGGGTACAGGGAACTTCCACTATGATCGAGCCTGTAAGATTTTATAAGATCGTGGGCATTTAACATTTTTTCAATGATGTTATATTCAACCTGTTGACTGGCAATGTATGCGTTCTTATAATAATTGAGCCGCTCCCAAAGCCAGTCGTAAGTAGCCAGCGAATCGCGGACATCCTGCTTTCTGATCAGCCTCAGGCCGCCTGCATTTTTCAATTGATCTATGGTGCCGGTGTTACGTGCGTAAGTCCTGTCCCATGATGTTCTCCTGATATTGCGATATATGTTAAATGGTATGGTTTTCGGTTCAGTGTGGCTTTCAAAAAACTGGAAAACCGAATCTATCGCTTCAATTCTTTTCTCTTTTGTAGGAAAGCCTGCTTTCAGCGCCGCGGTATCAAGCGCCAGGTCCCGCACCAGCGATTGCATGTATTGTTGTTCGCGCTCGTGGTCAGCGATGCTTTCGCGTATATTCTCAGCAATAAAGCCCATAAATACAGCAAGAAATATCATTAAACCTTCGAGCACGTATTGCTTGAAGGTTTTCTTTTCTACTTCGGGGTGGTGATGTATTTCCATGTGAGTGGTGAGTGGTGAATGGTCAGTTTTGGGCAATTCTATTTCGGATGCCGGTCCTCCAGCTGGCGGATCGGAATTGTTTTCTTCATCTGACTTCGGACTTCCGACTTCAGGCTTCTTAAATACTTCCTGCTTCGGATTTCCGGCTTCCGGCTTCTTCATTCCCCTCCCTCCAGTTTTTCAATTGTCCGCCTGGCTGCTGCCAGCCGTATTGCTTTATTTTTTTCTACCAGTTTCTTCGTAGCCCATTTTTCGGCCCGGTGGTGCAGCGGCACTAACAAGGCGGCTATACCCACCAAAACCAGCAGCATCAGCACTTGCGAATGATTTGTCAGCCGCTCTAAAAAGGGGTGCACTAAAAGATTAATAAATTCAAATACGATCAGCAGGACAAGAATCCCTAAAAACTCAATAACTTTTGTATTGGTGATAATACTGCGGCTAAGCAATAAAAACAGGAGAATAAAGGTGATGATGCCGACAGCAATCAGCGCATATTGTATATTTTGCTCCTGCCGTTCCGCCGCTTCGTCGGCTTTGGTTTGCTCGTCTATCTCCCTTAATTGCTGCCCGAAGGTAAGGTTTTGAAATTCGGCAAGGCGTTTTTGATTGGTGACCGAATCTTTATAATCAATTTGCATTACAGCGTAATAGTAGGCGCTGTCTTTATTCAAAGTATGGGCATACACTTTTCTTAATATTTCTGCCACGGCGCCCATCCCTTCGGTTATGCCGGCTTTTCTGGCAACGGCCAGGTTCTCTAAAGCAATATTCCTCGCCTGCGCATAGTTACCCGATTTGATCAAAAAATCACAATAAAGGTTGCCATGGCGTATTTGCCCGGATGCCAGGTTATGTATTTTACAATAGGCCAATACTCTTTTATAATATACCTCTGCCAGGTCGGCATACCCCTTTAATTCATAGGCTTTACCTGTTTGAGCGAGCAAAATGGAGGTCATCGTCGGATCAGGGTACTTAGCAGCTAAGTCGGCTGCTTTTTGCAAATAGGCCAGGGCTGAATCGGGTTTGTTTAAATTATTATAAACCAGGCCATAAAATATACTCCTATTGAAAGTGCTCATGTAGAATTCGCCATGGGCCTCAGATTTTTTCAGATAATTCAGGGCGACCTGGTCATTCCCGGTAATGGCATACAAGTAAGTCAGATTGGCATATAATATAGCTTTGTTTTCATCTGTTTTGGCATATTCCAATCCCTTAAAATTAGCGTTAAGGGCATAATTATAGTCAGATTTGGTAGTATACCGGTTACCGATGGCCCTGTAAACGGCCGCCATCAACGAATCATTTTTTAAGCCTGCTGCCAGGGTGTACATTTTTTTTTGCATCATGGCCGAGCTGTCGTATAACCCTGTGGTATAGTAATACCTGTCCAACGAGCGATAACCCCTAAATTTTTCGATAGGGCTTTTGGCATTCCCTATCAATTCCCTTGCCTGGTCTGCCGGAAGGTATTGCGCCGGTAGCCGCCCGGTTAAAAACAAAAGGAGAAACAGGATTAAAAACCACTTCATAAAAAAGCCAGTTTAAATTAATTAGCGGGCAGCTTTTACGGGCTGCCCTATTTTTTTATGTCAACGCTTATAATATGCAAATCATTACTGCCCACATTTTTTAATGCATGCGGCCCTAAAGGCCCGGACCACAATGCCGAATGGGGCAAAATACTTTTATCTATGCCCCTTGAATCCAGCAATACATTACCTGCTACATCATACCTGATAAAATCAGACCAGCTGATAACGATATGCGAAGCTACAAACCGGTGCGTGTGTACGGCCGTTATCCCGCCGGGGGGGATAACGGCATCCAGCACACGCACAAATTCATTTTCAAGCAGCAGTTTATGGTGCTGCGGCGCAGCAATTAACGCGTCCAGTTCATCGGGCCATTGTTCAGGTTGCTGTGTATTCATCGATATAAAAATAATATTATTTCGGATTAATTTCGGATGCCGGATTAACTTCGTTGAGGGCCTCGCCGTTTTCGATTTCGGAATTATTTTCTATTTCGGATGTCGGATGTTCGATGTCGGATTTATTTTTTATTTCGGATTCATTTAATTCGGAATTCGTCCCGATAGTTATCGGGATGTCGTCCCAATAACTATTGGGGGCGGAATTATTTTCTCGTTCTGACTTCGGCCTTCCGACCTCAGACTTCTTCACAACTTTCGGACTTCCGGACTTTCCGTCCTTTAGACTTTTTTTATTCATTTACTCCTGATCGTATTTATTATCAAAATATTTAATAAGGTTGATTGCTTGCTTTTTCAGGCTATAGATCATTCTCATTTGGCTGTTATTAACCCTTTTGTAAAGTAAAAGGTCATTGAAATATTCGTTAAGCAACGCCTTGCTCTCCGAAAATAATAAGGGTGTTTCAACATCATTTTTAAGAGAGTCGGGGAGCAGCACCGCATTGGCTTTAAAGTTAAAAAGTTTAACATCAGCATCACGTATTATGTCCTGGCGTTCCTGGAATACTGTAGATTCGAAATTCTGGTAACTCCGTACTGCGTAATCATAGGAAACAATGCTGTCTTTATCGCCATTTTTTAATAAACGAAAGCCACCGGCATTTTTTAGTTGCTGCATGGTTCCATCGGTAATATTTACATTTTTATTGGATAAAGAACTTTTCATGATTGGCACAAGGCAGGCTGCAGAATGGCTGCCTTCAACAATACCGTAGCAAGGAGTGAGGTTATTTAATATTGCGGCCTTTTTTTCATCAAAGGCTAACAGCCTCGAAAAAGTAGCGGTATCGCGCCGCAGGTCCTGAACAAATGACCTGATATATTCTTTGCCTTTTGCATTATCTGAGATATTTTCCCTGATGGTCTCGGCAAAAAAGCCCATGGTTACAGCAAGGAATATCATTAAACCTTCAAGGATGTATTCCTTAAAGCCTTTTTTTTCTACTTCGGGATGGTGATGTACTTCCATGGTGTTAGTTGGCAGTTTTGAGTTGGCAGTTTGCGGTGGTTTTAGTTCGGATTTATTTTTTTTCGGACTCATTTATTTCGGAATTCGGAATGTCGTCCCGATAGCTATCGGGAGCGGAGTTATTTCCTTCGGACTCCTGACCTCCGGCTTCTGACTTCCTTTTCTTTTTCGGACTTCCGGACTTTCCGGACTTTCCGACTTCCTCCCCCTCACTCATCTTCTAAATGATATTCTTTTTTTATGATCGCGATTAATTTTGTTGCCTCATTTTTGGTAGCATGTATGTTTAACAAAAAAGTATGGTTAAGCGCTTCGTGAATAAAAAGCCGGTTATAATAAAAGTTCAATAGATCCTTGTCGGTTGTCAGGAAAGGCTGTTTATCGGCATTCGTAAAATCCGCCGTACTGAAATTTTTCAATACGCGGCTCGTAGCTTTTGTTGGCCTGAATTCCTTATAATGAATAACCCGCGCCCCAGCATCCTTGTAAGTGTACATTGTATTTTTCAGGTCAGTGTACTGTGTAAGCATAATGGCTGTCTGCAAATTATCATACTTCAGAATACTGCCCGACACCAGGTTATTCCGGATCAACAGAAAATTACCCGAATTTTTAAGCTGCTGAACGGTGCGGTTGTTATAGCTATATTCTGCGTATGTCCAAAAATGGCTTGATATCAGGCGGTTAATTATAAGAGGGTCGGGCTTATCCGATTTTAAGCAGGTCAATATCGTGTCTGTCACCCGGCAAATTCTGTTAAATGCCATTGTGCTGGCGCTGAGCTCAACGGTATCAGCCCGCAGGTCCTGTATCATAGTACGCATATATTCCGTTTCCTTAGCATTGTCGGCAATATGCTCCCTCAAACTCTCGGCAAAAAAACCCAGCATTACGGCAATAAATATCATCAGGCCTTCAAGGATATACTCTTTAAAACCTTTCTTTTCTACTTCAGGGTGGTGATGTACTTCCATTGTTTCAGTGGGCAGTTTTGAGTTAGCAGTTGGCGGCGTTTTTATTTCGGAAAGCGGAATGTCGTCCGGATAGTTGTTGGGATCGGAATTATTTCCTTCTTCTCCAAAGGAGTCCTTTTGGACTGACTTCTTAACTTCTTTAGGATCCTCGCCTTCCATCATTTTTCACCCCGCAATTGTTCCCGGCAAATGTTATTGCCTTGCATAAATGAACTATCAGGAAGATGCCGATCATGCCTTTTTGATGCCGCTTGTCGCAAAAAAAGCCATGTAAAACTTATAAATAATATTATAAGGATAAGTATCAATTGTTTCATAAGGGCCGGTTAATAGTTTATGAGCAATAAATATATTTAAAATACTTGTAATTTGAGGTGCAGAAGGCCGCCTGGACATAATTTTAAAAAAACAGGTATTTTCCGCTAATCTTTTTATATTTGTTTCAAGCTCCTGCCAGCAGCTAACTTTCATCCGGATTTTCCATCTTAAAAAGCAGCTATAATCCTGCTATCCGACAAAAACACGCTGAGTTTCTTATTTCTTTATTGCATGTTATTGTTATAAAATTGATTTTATGAGATACAACTTTTACTTAACAACCGGAAGGATATTTTTTGGCGTCTCCATTTTAGCCATCGGGATCATTCACCTCGCAACCGCTAACTTTCCGACAGGGTTATTGCCTGTTAGCGGCTCATTGCCTGGCAGGAATTTGTTTGTTTACGCAAGCGGCATCGCTATGATCATATCGGGTATATTGATGCTGACAAAAAAATACGCGTGGCCGGGCGCGTTGCTTGCACAAGGTATTTTCCTGCTTTTTTTACTTTTCCTGCATATACCAAAACTAATTACGCATTTAAACGTCTCGAGCGAATGGACTCCCGCTTTTGAAGTATTTATGTTATTTAGCGGCGCCTTAATTTTAGGGGGCATTGTTTTAACAGGGGACAGGCATGAAAACGCCCGCCATAAATTGATAGCTACCGGCAAATATTGCTTTGCCATATCCCTGTTTGTATTCGCGGTGCTGCATTTTTTGTTTACAAAATTTGTAGTTTCTATTATACCCGGCTGGATTCCATGGCCGTTATTTTGGGCTTATTTTGCAGTAGCGGCCTTCTTTGCGGCATCGTTGAGCATTTTTATTCAAAAACGGGTACGCCTATCGGCAACACTGTTAAGTTTAATGTTCTTTTTATGGGTTTGCATGCTTCACGTGCCGGAACTAATTGCAGACATTCATATTGAAACATCATGGACCAACCTGTTTGTACCATTAGCCATGAGCGGGATCGGGCTGCTGATTGCGGGGACAGCTAAGCCCCCTCTAAATCTCCCCGGGTAGGGGAGACTTTTGAGATATCTTATTTCTAAAAATTCTTTCCTCTATAACCGCCTTTGCTATTCGGGTTATGTTATTTAAATGATAAGCAGGAAACCTATCTGATTTTTATTAATTTCGAAGCTGTAATTTCAAATTGACCATACCCCGATGAAAAAAGCTGCTTTTTTTATAATTACCCTATTAATCGCCTTCAGGGTGATTGTGCAAGCCGAACCGGCTAATGATACCGCTATCGATCCTTCAATAACTGAGTCGCCTATATTGCTGAAAACTTTGTCGGGCCAGATTTCGGGCACGTTGGTAATGCCAGGCAATGTGACCGGGAAAATTCCCGTGGTTTTAATTATAGGCGATGCCGGCGCTACCGACAGGGATGGCAACAACGTTAAAACAGGGATAACCACAAATACTTATAAGCTGTTAGCCCACGAGTTGGGCAAAAACGGTATCGCCTCCGTACGTTATGATAAACGTATGGTGGGCGAAAGCGTAAGCACCACCACCGAAACACAATTGCGTATTGATGATTATGGCGATGACGCCGTTGGCCTGGTAAACATGTTAAACGACGACCAGCGGTTTTCGAAGATCATCCTGTTCGGGCATGGGGAAGGCGCGGAAGTAGCTATGTTAGCGATGTTTGATATGCCGGTAAAGGCCTATATTTCGGCAGAGGGCTGGAGCGAACAAGCCGAAAAAATATTGACGGATGAAATGAAATTGAAGCCCAAGTACCAGGCTGACGAGTTTAAAGCTATTTTAGACAGCATGAGAAAAGGAAAAACCACCCCAATTGTCGATCCTTCCTTATATTACATTGCCAGGCCAAGCATTCAAAACTTTTTAATGTCGTGGTGCAGGCTATCGCCCATAAGAGGGATGAAAAAAATAAAAATACCTACCTTAATTATACAGGGAACAACGGACCTTATCGTATCACCCGATAATGCCGACAAACTAAAAAAAGCAAAGTCAGACGCCACGCTGTTAATTATTAAGGGCATGAACCACGAATTAAAAGACGCGCCCGCAGACGAAGAACAAAATGCCGCCGTAAACACCAAACCCGACATCCCGCTTAGCGCCGGGCTTATACCGGCCGTCGTCGATTTTGTGAATAAGGTGAAGTAGGGACGTTTTTGGCCTCACCTAAATCCTCTCCAAAGGAGAGGACTTGAAGAGCGCTTTTCAGAACCCTCTCCTTTTGGAGAGGGCAGGGTGAGGCGAAACGAATCTATTTCCAATCCCCCAAAAGCCTCCTGATGGCAACGATCTCCGCAATATGATAGCTATTATGATCAGCTATTTGTAATGCTTCGCGCAAAATAGTTTGGCCGTCCCCATGCTGTAGTTTTTGATAGATATTGCTGTGTTCCATTAACTCAATAAATTCATCCAGGTCGCTGCTGATCTGTGCCAGTGATCCCTTCCAGTCCCTTTCATCTTTGAGCCCGCTTTCATGCGGCCAGTATTCCTCGGGCCATTTTGGCGACTTATGG
>Ga0207060_10251_pt1 | contig 17408 bp, 15 predicted proteins | sample Alteio_BWMinCont_30_FD_153270 | JGI IMG/M metagenome (GOLD analysis project Ga0207060, IMG submission 153270) | Enriched cells from forest soil in Barre Woods Harvard Forest LTER site, Petersham, Massachusetts, United States -... | ecosystem: Environmental > Terrestrial > Soil > Temperate forest >...
CGGTGTGGGCGGAGACCTGCTCGGGAGGCGTGAATTCCACGCCCCAAAATCGCGGAGCAGGCGTGAGGAATTCGATGCCCACGCGACGGCCTTTGTCGGAGTCCTCTCCGAGATAGACGACGCGGCATTCCTGCTCGTCCTGAGTAGACGGATTCGCGAGGACAAGCATGGATCCCATCTCCAAATCCTGGTCGAGATAAAGTAGACCGCCGTGCGCGCTGATCATGATCGTTTCGCTGGCCTTGCGGAAGCGGCGGCCTCGCTGATTCTTGCCGATGAGAACCACACGAATGCGCATGAATACGCGAGAGCTGCGCCGTTCGGTTTCGTACAGGCTCGGAGTCATAGCGTATATATGGTCAGGTACAGGCTGACTTGCGGTCAATCTTGCGCTAGATTCGTTTGTCTTTCAGGGTAACTGGCCACAAGTACAGAGCGGGGCGGGCGTCTTTGTTGCCGTGGCCGTGGCTGGGCCCCTAGAATTGGGCGTCGTCTCAGGAGGGCAGATGGAGCTGAATGAGTACATTGAACGGAAGCACAACGAACATCTGACGGACCTCTACGAGTTTCTCCGCATACCCAGCATCAGTGCGCAGGCTCAGCACAAGCCTGACATTGAGCAGGGCGCGCGTTGGGTGGCCGACCGTTTGCGACGCGTGGGCTTGGATCCTGTCGAGATCGTGCCCACAAAAATGCATCCGCTCGTCTATGGCGAATCCCAGCAGGCACCAGGCAAGCCTACCGTGCTCTTCTACGGGCACTACGACGTTCAGCCGCCCGAACCGCTGGAGCTGTGGACCTCGCCCGCCTTTGAGCCGACCGTCCGCGGCGGCAATCTCTACGGCCGAGGCACAGCAGACGATAAGGGCCAGGTCCACATCCACATTCGTGCGCTGGATGCTTTGCGGCAGACGACGGGAAAGCTCCCCATCAATGTGAAGGTGCTGGTCGAAGGGGAGGAAGAAGTCGGCAGTGAAAGCCTATGGGATTACGTGAATCACAACAAGGCAAAACTCAAAGCCGATGCGCTGATCGTCTCCGACACGTCCATGCTGGCCCCCGGCGTCCCCTCGATTACTTACGGTCTGAGGGGGCTCAACTACTATCAAGTGGACCTCACCGGGCCGGCGCAGGACTTGCATTCGGGAGTGTTTGGCGGAGCGGTGCCCAATCCGCTTACGATCCTGAGCGAGCTTTTTGCCAAGGTTCACGATAAGAGCTTCCGCGTCGCGATACCCGGCTTCTACGACGACGTCGCCACTGTTCCTAGCGCCGAGCGTAAAGCGCTCAATCGGCTGCCTTTCAAGGAAAAAGCCTTCCGCAACACTGTGGGCGCGCCGGCGCTCTGTGGTGAAAAGGGCTATACGGTAGTGGAGCAGCTCTGGTGCAGGCCCACGTTCGAACTCAACGGGATATGGGGAGGTTATATCGGCGAGGGCGCAAAGACGGTGATACCCTCCAAAGCGCACGCGAAGTTTTCGACGCGGCTCGTGCCGAACCAGGATCCGGCGAAAATTGCGCGCCTCGTGGAACGCCACATCCGCAAGCTGCTTCCCAAGAAGGTAACGTGCAATTTTCAGGTCTTGAGCACTGGCAAGCCGTGGGTTGCGCCTTACACGCATCCCTTTTTTGAAGTAGCCCACCGGGCGCTGGAAACGGGATTTGGCAAACGCGCGGTTTTCATCCGGGAGGGCGGATCGATCCCGTTTGTGACCCAAATGTACGACACCTTTAAGGTGCCCTGCGTGCTGCTGGGGTTCGGGTTGCCGGATGAGAACGCGCACGCCCCTGACGAGCACATTCTGCTGGAGAACTATTTTGGAGGTATCAAGGCGGTAGCCAATTTTTATCAGGGCCTGGGCGAGCTTTAGCGGAATTCCAGCTGAAAGCGTCAGGCCGAGCAGCAGGATTTAGGGGGAGCGAGCTTGGCCCAATGTGCCAGAATGGTCCGCAATCTATAAGAGAGCGAGAGGCGTTGCTGCCGCGCGCATCACGAAATCGCATTTTTATGCGGCTTTTTTCATTTTCTCTTGCCTTGCGGAGGGACTCTATTTATAGTGTCGCGCGTGTGCGGCCCTGGTTCGGGCCTCCACGAAGGCTCGAATCATTGATCTCTACAGGAGGGGAATATCTCGATGGCAAAGGTGATGAGCAAGTCCAAAATTGTGGGCCATCTGGCAGACAAACTGGAAACGCCCAGGAAGACGGTAACTTCATTTTTTGACGAGCTCTTCAAGCTGGCAGTCAAGGAGTGCAAGGGCGGTGCGGGCAAATTTGTGATTCCAAACCTGGGGCGCGCGGTGAAGGCTCATCGCAAGGCTCGCATGGGGCGCAACCCGCAGACCGGAGAAGCGATCAAGATCAAGGCAAAGACGGTCGTTCGTTTGCGGCCGGCGAAAGCGTTCAAAGACGCCATCCTGGGCTGATATTTCGAACTGAAGCGGGAGAACTCGTTTCAGACGCCTCACGGCCGGGGCAATCCGTCCCCGGCCGCCGAAGTAGGAAGTCCACTAATCCACCCCATCTGGTGTCATAATGGGCGCGAGGGCCCTATGCCCACCACTGCGCCCTCTGGGCTATCGGCGGACTTATATGAGTTGACCATGGCTGCGGGCTACCTCGAAACGCAATTCGAGGCCCGCGCCACGTTTGAACTCTTTGTCCGCAGCTTGCCTCCCAGGCGGAATTTCCTGGTTGCCGCTGGCTTGGAGCAGGCGCTGGAGTTCCTTGAAACCGTCCGCTTCAGCCCTGAGGACATCACCTATCTCCGGCACCATCCGGCGTTCGCGCGCATCAGCGGTAAGTTTTTCGATTACCTGGAGGCGTTTCGTTTCTCCGGCGACGTTTGGGCGTTACCGGAAGGGACAGTCTGTTTCCCAGGCGAGCCCCTGCTTCGCATTACCGCGCCAATCGCCGAAGCGCAGATCCTAGAAACTGCGCTGCTTGCCACGGTAAGTTTCCAGACGATGATTGCCTCCAAGGCGGCTCGCGTGGCCCATGCGGCGGGTGGGCGGCCTGTAGTTGAGTTCGGCACGCGGCGAGCCCATGGCATGGAGTCCGGTGTGCTGGCCGCGCGCGCCGCTTATATCGGGGGTTGCCTGGGAACTTCCAACGTCCGCGCCGGGCAATTATTTGACATCCCCACCTATGGTACGCAGGCGCATTCCTGGATTATGGCCCATGACACCGAGGAAGAAGCCTTCACTCAATTCATGGATATTTTCCCGCGCCATTCGGTGCTGCTCCTGGACACTTACGATGTGCGGGCGGCGCTCGAAAAAGTGATTGCCGCGAGGCGCAAACCGCGCGGAGTGCGTCTGGATAGCGGCGACGTGGTTGCGGATAGCGTCTGGGCGCGGCAACGGCTGGATGAAGCGGGATGGGGCGACGTGGAGATTTTTATCTCCGGCGAGCTCGACGAGGTACGAATTTCATCTTTGCTCGAATCTGGCGCCCGAGTGGATACTTTTGGCGTAGGCACTTCACTCTCCACATCCTCGGATGCGCCGTCCCTCAGCGTACTCTACAAACTTGTCGAAGTGGAGCGAGGCGGCGAAGTGCGCGAAGCGGCGAAATTCAGTGCCGCCAAAGTAACTTATCCCGGCTGCAAGCAGATATACCGCGAAATCGATTCTCGCGGGATGTATGCAGGCGATGTAATTGCCCTGGAGGAGGAGGGCATGTCCAGCGAACCTTTGCTGGTACCGGCCATGCGCGCCGGTAAGCGGGTTGGCCCCCGCCTTCGGCTGGTGGAGTTGCAGAAGCTTTGCCAGTTGCAGCTCGAGCGTTTACCTCCCGATCTTCGCGCCCTTGATACGCCGGTTAAGCCTTATCCAGTGCGGCATAGCGCGCGCCTGGAAGCGCTGCTCGAGGAAGTTCGAAAGCGCGTCGCCCGAACGGTGGGGCGCTCCTAGGAGTTTTGGTGGTCTCCCGCCGGATTATTTTCTGGGATGTCGACACACAAGTTGATTTCATGCTTCCGGGCGGCAAGCTGTATGTCCCGGAAGCAGAAAAGCTCATTCCTAATTTAGATCGGCTCACCGATCAGGCGCGTAAGGACCGGGTCTTTCTGGTATCCGATGCATGTGTGCACGCGCCGGACGACCCGGAATTCCAGCGATTTCCTCCCCATTGCGTGCGCGGCTCTGTCGGCGCGGAAATCATACCTGAGACGATAGCGCACAGATTTCTGATCCTGCCGAATCGCCGCGAGGCTGCCGTCCCGCCCGACCTGTCGCCCTACCAGCAAGTCATACTGGAAAAGCAAACCCTGGACGTTTTCGATAATCCCCTCACGGAAACAGTGATCGAGCGGCTCAAGCAATTTACCGATGCCGACGCCGAGTTCATCGTTTTTGGGGTGGTCACTGAATACTGCGTGCGGTGCGTCGCAAAAGGACTGCTCGAGCGCGGCCGGCGAGTCGCTCTGGTGGAAGATGCCGTCAAGACCCTGAAAACCGAAGACGGGACCGGCGCATTGGCGGAAATGAAGTCCCTGGGAGCGAGGATGATCAGGACTCGCGACGCGATTGGTTTGATCGACGCCTCGAAAGCAAAGCAGGCGTGAGAGGCTGTACCGGCTACAAAGTCTTCAGGTAGGAAATCAGCGCGCGAATCTGCTCGGGTTTGAGGTTCTCTTTGAAACCCGGCATGTCTTTGCCCCCGGCTTCGATCCATCGGGTCACGGTGGCGTCTGTTACCTTTTTTCCGTCAGCGAATGTCTGCCGCTTATACAAACCTTTCAGACCGGGGCCGATTTTCTGTGCCATTGTCTCTGTGAAATGGCAGGAGGCACAATGCTGGTCGAAGAGATCTTTCCCGGAGGCATCCGACTGAGCCCTTGAAGCAATTGCGGCCGCCAGCGTCATGATCAGCAAGGCGAAGGCCTGAAACAAAGCGCTGGATGCAACGCCGCTAAGCTTAACTCCGGCGCCATTCTTCGAATTGTGAGATTCCGGTAAAGAAAGTCGCATCCGATTAATCGGCTATCGAGGAATCCGCCGCCGCAACGGGCTTTAGGACAATATTGTAAACCCACATGAGAAGCGCCGTCGCAAATCCGATGCCCGAGACCACCCACCACATCTGTTCCGGGCGATGGAGCACTTCGCCAAAATAGTGCACCAGGTAACCGCCGAGCTTCCCCCCTACCAGATAACCGATGGCAATCGGCAGAAAGGAGTACCCCATATAAGTACCCTGCTGCCCTGACGGGGCCAGCCGCGAGACATATTCGTAATATCGCGCCGATTGCGTGATCTCGCCGAGCGCCAACACAAAAAGCGCGGCGATCACGAAACCCGTGCTGGCGTGAAACAGCAGGATGATCCAGGAAAAACTGGAGATCAGAATTCCCAGGGTCATCGCTGTAAACGTCGGTATTTTGCGCGTCAGGTAACTCACGACGATTTGGAAAGCGATTACCGTGGCGGGATCGACCGAAAGTAAGAGATCAATTTTAGCGTTCGGATCGACGTATCCGCGGAGGAAGAGCGGCAAGGAGATAAACTCCTGCCAGAAAATGATCCAGAAGCCCGAGAAAATGAGCAAAAATGCGACGAACCGAAGGTTCGACAGCACGACCAGCATGTTCCGCAACGCGGCCCAGATGGTGGGAACCGCTTGTTCGCCCGAGCGCGTGGGCTCTTTGTAAAATATCAACGTAGCGAAACACATCAAAAGCACGAAAAGCGCAGATACGCGAAAAACGTTCTCGATTCCGACCGACCTGCGCACCAGATATGCGACAATAGGCCCGAGCGTTCCGCCAATATTGACCAGCGTGTAGTAGATGGAATATCCAATCGACCGCACGGACTCGCTCGACGCCCGCGCGGTGGTCCCGGCAACGCACGGTTTCACAATCGAAGGACCGAGGGCCGGCACCATCAACACGATCAGAACGACCCAGTAGAGCGGGACGGCTTGGCGCAACGGCGCCATCCATCCGGCAGTCAGAGAGCCCATCAGAAAATATCCGACCGCGAGTGACAGGTAAGCGATCGCCAGCGATCTGCGGAACCCAAAACGGTCCGCCAGGCTGCCGCCCAGGATCGGCAAGAACCAGACGACGAAGCCAAACGCCCCCATGAGCGTCCCGGTTTGTTCAGTCGAAAGGTGGAGGGATTCGTGCAAGAAAATTGCCAGAACAGCGGCTTGCGCGTAGTAGGCCATCCGTTCGAAAAGTTCCGTGATGTTCGCGACCCAGAAGGCGGGTTCGAAGCCGTGGCGAATTTCGCGAAGCCGGTCGCTCAAGTGCAAGTGCTGTTTCTCCGCGTGGCGATTTATGCGTGCCGCGCACATCTTATAAGATAAGCTGATCGAAGGGATCAGAGAAACCCTTCCGAGGGCACTCAGAGAAACGCTTCCGACACATGAATGAAAAGCTGCCATCGATCGTGATCGTGGGGCGTCCGAATGTAGGCAAATCGACGCTCTTCAATCGGCTTACCGGCACCCGTCGATCGATCGTCACCGACGAGCCGGGGATCACTCGCGATCGTATCTATGGAAACGCGGCCTGGAACGGGCGCCCCTTTGAACTCGTGGATACCGGTGGCTTGCTTCCCGACGATCGTGCGGCCATGCCGCGCGAGATTTTCAAGCAGGCGCAAACTGCCATTGAGGGCGCGACGAGTCTCGTGCTGGTGGTGGATGGCCGCTCCGGCGTTACTCCACTCGATTCGGAGCTTGCGCGGCGCATGCGACGCACGGGCAAGCCCTTCGTCGTCGCCGTCAACAAAGTAGACACCATCCGGCAGGAGGATCTGGCCGCTCAATTCTATGAAATCGGCGCGGAGATTTTCCCCCTCTCCGCCGAACACGGCTTAGGGGTAGACGCTCTTCTGGACGCTTTGACCCGTGAATTTCCATCGGTGGCCGAGGGCGAGCAAACTGCACCGGAAAAGACGGAAGTGCAAGTGGCCATTATCGGCCGCCCCAACGTTGGCAAATCAACCCTGCTGAATCAATTGGCGGGCGCGGAACGATCCATCGTGGCCGCCGAGCCGGGAACCACCCGCGACGTCGTGGATACGCTGGTGCTTCGCGAGGGGAAAAGTTATCGCTTCGTGGATACCGCGGGCATACGGCGCAAAGGCAAAACAAATCTGTTCGCCGAAAAATTGAGTGTAATTATGGCCCGCAAGCATCTGGAGCGCGCGGACGTGGCTCTGCTGGTTGCGGACGCCTCCGCAGGAATCAGCGCCGGTGATGCCACGATTGCCGGATATGCCGAGCAGTCGGGCCGCTCGGTAATCGTGGTGATGAATAAATGGGATTTGGCCATTCAGAAGGCCCGCCAGGCTGCCACGGACGCGCTAAAGGATCGCCAGGAATCGGCGGAAAAGAGCCGAGGGCGAAGCGGGCCGAAGAGGCAGATCACCACAGAACCGGCGCGATTGGCCGCTGAATATGAAGTTCTGGTGCGCGAGCGATTCAAGTTTCTGCCTTACGCTCCGATTCTCTTCGTTTCCGCGCTGACGGGCGAACACGTTGGCGACCTTTACGATCTGATCGATCGCGTGGCGGAGGCCGGGAGACGCCGCATCTCCACGGGCGAGCTGAATCGCTGGCTGGCGGGCGTGGACCTGGGACGCGGAACTTCGCCTACGGCGCATCGGGTGAAGATCTACTACGTGACGCAGTCGGCGGTATCGCCGCCAACTTTTATTCTCTTCACCAACCAGCGCAAGCGCCTGCATTTCAGCTTTGAACGCTTCCTCGAAAACCGCATGCGCGCGGAGTTCGATTTCTTTGGCACGCCCATTCGCTTCATTCAGCGCGTGCGAGAGCTCGGGCGTGGAGGACGACAACGTCCGCCGCAGAAGCGCCGCAGAGCCGATTGACTTGAACGCAAATCGGCATAGGATAGAGTCGAAATGTCTGATAACGGCCACCAGGAAATTTCTGCGGAGAAAAATCTATATCGCATCGGAGAAGTCAGCCGACTGACGGACACCAAGCCCTTTGTCCTGCGTTACTGGGAGACCGAATTCCCCTCGTTGCAGCCCGTAAAGAGTCCCAAGGGCCACCGTCTCTATCGCCGGGAAGATGTAGATACCGTGCTGCTGATCAAGCGCCTCCTATACGACGAAGGTTTTACGATCGCGGGGGCTCGTCGTCACCTAAGGGAAATCGGTGGCGCCCCGGCGGAACTGGGGCTTGGCCCTGCCGAGCCGCAGCATGCTCCGGCGCCGCCCGCGGCAGATCCGGGCCCAAACATCAGTCGCAAAGTGCTGCTCGACCTGCGAGATTCGCTGCGCGCATTCTTGACGCTGCTGGAAAATGAGTGATAGGCTCAAAAGGCGGCGCCTTCAGGGCCTCTTGTAAAACAGGCGACGGGCAGCTCCCTTTTTCACCGGTCGGGACGTAGCGCAGCCTGGTAGCGCGCACGCTTGGGGTGCGTGAGGCCGCTGGTTCAAATCCAGTCGTCCCGACCACTTTCCGTTAAATTGAAAACAAAAACATGATCGGCCCTTACCCAATTTTTCCAGCCCCGCCCGTCTGCGAGCGATGTGCCTGATATCCTGATAACGAACGACGACGGAATTCACGCCGCGGGCCTGCGTGCCCTGGTTGCTGGCTTGGCCGGAATGGGCACCATCAGCGTTGTGGCCCCTTCTGCTGAGCGTAGTGCGGCAGCCCAATCGCTCACGGTGCGCCACCCCATATTTTGCGAGCAAATTGCGGAGCGCGAGTGGTCTATCGAGGGCACTCCGGCGGACGCCATGATGGTGGCCCTGCACCGCCTCTTCCCAAAGCCTCCGGATCTGGTGGTCTCAGGAATCAACCGGGGGCCGAATTTGGGCGAGAACGTGTTTTATTCCGGCACAGTCGGCGCCGCTACAGAGGCCGTTATCAACCATGTTCCGGCCATCGCCATCTCCTTGGCTCACCGCGGTGAAGGCTTCGTTTATGACCATGCTGCCCGGTTCGCACGTCAGTTGGGCGAGCTAATCTTGCAAGAGGGACTGCCCGCTGGCGTGCTGCTTAATGTGAACGTACCCCTGGAGTGGAAAGGGCAGGTGCGAATCACCCGCCAGTCTGCGAAGGTAACGCGGACGGTGCTTCAGGAGGGCGCGGACCCTCGGGGGCGAACCTATTATTGGCTCAACGAAGAGCGGCTAACCGGCCCGCTCGATCCCCAAAGCGACTATGCCTGCGTCTTTGACGGCCATATATCGGTCACCCCCATCGAGTTGGAGCGCACCCACGAACCGTCGTTGAACCATCTCTCCCATTGGGCCGACCTTTTAAAAGCTAGCTTTAGGGGCTAGAGACAGCCACCGCCCCATAAACCTGCAGAAAAGTAAGAATAAGCAGTGTATTTGCAGTTACTTACAGTATAAATCCATATAATACATTGATAACAAGCGTCTTATTTTTACGCCTGCCAACGCGGTGCCTGGCTCAGGTTCTCGGGTCAGGCCGGTTTTATATTACTTAGCTGTAAATAAACGACTTAATAGAAAGAGCGCCCACCTCTTTCCTAGTACCCGGGTACCCAAAAAATTAGGGCTTTCCGGCCATAGCCCAATCTCCCGTGTCAGGGCAGACTTGTTCCCATGAAACGCTCTGAACTGCAACCGAAGCGGACCGCGACGTATGGATCGCCGAGGGTTAGCTTCCCCTCGGGCTACCACGGATACGGCGGCCCTGACGGGAGCGTTAGCCGGACTTCGATTCGGCGGTCTATGCCAGGCCCATTTGCAGCGCAGTCATACTCGAATTCGCTGCGCGCAGCTAGGGTGACCTCCCATTTATTCGTAGGCATTTTCACTTAGGAAAGTCCTGTAATCCAAAGATTATAAAAACCTTGGAGCAGAAAGGGCTGTCCGCTTTTGAATGGCGAGAATCGAAAGACTATACGAGAGGAGTAAGGGAAGCGCACTTCTGAAGCTGCTAGGAGAACTAAGAGATTTGGAGGAAAAGCATGCAGACCAAGCTACGAATTACGATGTCAATGATCGCAGCCACCCTGCTGACTGCTTCCATGATTTCTGCGGCGTCTCGCTCTAAAGAAATGGCAGCCGCGGCACTTGCTAAGCCGCGCTTCGTGGGAATCGCTTCCTGGTATGGGGCGCAACATCAGGGCCGCAAGATGGCCAATGGCAAGAGGTTTGACCGCCGCAAACTGACGGCAGCCTCGTGGTATCTGCCCATGGGCACCACGATTCGCGTGGTTAACCTCGAAAACGGCAAATCCGTCACCGTGACGATTACGGATCGCGGTCCCAATTTTCGCCTGCATCGCCTTATCGACCTCTCCGAGGCGGCGGCGAGGCAGTTGGACTACATCCAAAAGGGCGTCACCCCGGTATATGTATCTCCAATCGTCTCTTATCAGCCGGAACACGCCGAGGTTCGTTCTATTATCGCCGAGCCGACGAGCGCCGATCTCGTAGCCGCATTCACCCTCCCGCAGACCCTCCCGCCCACGGTCCCGTAAGCCGCAATCTTCTCCTCTCGCCTATCTGGTTGGGAGTTGTGAAGGATGACCACAGCGGGCGGCTTGCTGTCGCCGAGTTACCGGTTACCACAGAGATCAGCCTGCGCGGTGACCTTCAGCCGGGCTGGCCAGCTTGGCGCACATTCAAAAAAAGCGCCAGCAGTCCCGACATGACCATACAGACCAGTAGAAAAATCAGGCCCGGAGTGAAGGAGTTCGTCAGCGTCCGCAGATAGCCGATCAGGAAGGGTCCCGCAAATCCCCCCAGGTTGGCGACGGAATTAATTAACCCTATTGAGGCGGCGGCAGCCGACTCGCTGAGGATCGCCGTGGGTAGCGCCCAAAAGCTGGGCATGAAGGCGGTGGTGCACGCGCCGACCACAATCATGGATAGAAAGGCCACAGGCAGGTTCGTGCTGAAGTGAATCGCTACGGCCAGGCATGCGGCGCCCAGGAACAGAGGAAAAGCGGTATGCCAGCGCCGCTCCGCCGTCCGATCCGAGTGCCATCCATTCCAGATCATGGCGGCCAGACCGGCTACATAAGGCAACGCCGACAGAAGCGTAACCGCCATGTTCGGCAGGTTTGTAGCGCGCTTCACAATCGTCGGGAACCAGATTACGAAGCCGTAGATTCCGATGATGGCAAAGAAATAGACCAGCGTCAGCAGAATCACTTCCCGGCTGCGCATGGCCTGCCGCACAGTCCAGGTGCGAGCGCTGGATTTCGCCGCTTTCTCAAGTTGCAACTCTCCGTCGATCCAGGCTCGTTCATCCGCAGAGAGCCACCGGGCCTGCGGCGGCCAGTCCGTCAAGTAAATGAGCGTGAGTATGCCGAACAGTATCGCGGGGAGGCCCTCCGCTACGAATAGCCATCTCCAACTCGCTACGCCTGCCCATTGCTGGCTCAAAATCCACCCGGCGAGAGGTGCGCCGATGATATTGGACATGGGGATCGCAGCCATAAAAATAGCTCCAGCTTTGGCGCGATCTTCGTAACGGAACCAATGCGTCAGGTAAACGATGATCCCCGGAAAGAAGCCTGCTTCCGCGACACCGAGCAGGAATCGGGCCAGATAGAATTGACGCGGGGTGTGCACCGCCGACATCAGGATGGTTACGAAGCCCCAGGTGACCAGAATGCGCGCGATCCATTTACGGGCGCTCCAACGCTCCACAATCAGCGCCCCCGGAATCTCAAACAGGAAGTATCCGATCGAGAAAATCCCCGCTCCCAGGCCAAACACGCGGTCGCTGAAGTTCAGGTCTCGAGACATCTCCAGGCCGGCATAACCCACGTTGACGCGATCCAGAAACGCAATCACGTAGAGAACGAAAAGAAACGGCAGCAGGCGGCGGGCGATGCGTCGCGTTGCGCGCTCTCCGACGTCGGGCAAAACTGCGCTGGCAGACATTTCGATCGTGTGTTTGTAGCATAATTCCGTGGTTTGTGTTGCAGGTTGTGGGGCCACTTTCATAAAGGAAGTCCCTAAGCCATGACGCGAGTCGCGATACTCGATGACTATCAAGGCGTAGCTCTTTCATCCGCCGATTGGAAGAGTCTCGGCCCAGAGGTGACCGTCGAGGCGTTTCACGAAAGCCTTTCGGCAGAAGATGTCTTGGCCGAGCGCCTTGCCGATTTCGAAGTAATCGTGGCCATGCGCGAACGAACCCAGTTGCCCGGTTCGCTGCTCGGGCATTTGCCGAAGCTGAAGCTGCTGGTGACAACGGGCATGCGTAACGTGGCCATCGATGTTAGGGCCGCTGCGGCTCTGGGAATCGTGGTCAGTGGCACGGACTTGCTCACGCCTCCGACGGCCGAACTCACCTGGGGATTGATCCTTGCGCTCGCGCGCAATATTCCTCGGGAGGCTCAGCAGATGCGCGCCGGAGGCTGGCAGACGACCATAGGAGTTGGCCTCAACGGCAAAGTGCTTGGAGTGGTAGGTCTCGGAAGCCTGGGCAGCGAAGTTGCCAGGGTCGGCAGGGCATTCCAGATGGAGGTTATCGCCTGGAGTCAGAATTTGAGTCCGGAGCACGCCCGCTCTCTGGGCGTAACGCGCGTCGAAAAAGATGAGTTATTTCGGCGTGCAGATTTCGTGACCATCCATCTGGTGCTGAGCAAGCGCACCCGGGGGCTGGTCTCCGCGCGTGACCTTGCGATGATGAAGCCTTCGGGTTATTTGATCAATACCTCTCGGGGGCCCATCGTGGACGAGCGCGCCTTGCTCGATGCCCTCGTCAATCGGAAACTCGCCGGAGCCGCGCTGGATGTATACGACCAGGAGCCCCTTCCCGCCGATCATCTGCTGCGCGGGCTCGATAACGTGGTGCTCACGCCTCATCTCGGCTATGTCACAGTCGAAAATTATCGCGTGTGTTATGGCCAGGCCGTGGAAGACATCGGCGCGTTCCTGGCAGGTTCTCCGGTGCGGGTGATTGCTGGCGCTGAACCAGCCACGCACGCTTGAGCATAATCAGGCTAGCTCAGCCTGGTCGAGCAGCTCCCCGGTGTAACTGTAGGTTTCCAGGCTGACGCGTGGTCCTCGCACTTGGACCAAGCAGTACGACCACGTGTGGGCCACGAATTTCTTCACGTTTTTTGCCCATGGCGCGGTGAAGTCACGAGGATAGAAGGGTGCGCCCGCTGCGCCCTGCGTAATTTGCCACGTGGGTCTCACAAAGCCCGGATTCGCGGCGCCATCGCGATGTACCGGCGTCTTACTGTCAATCAGCGTGCGGCTATAGTTGTGCTCATGTCCAGAGAAGACGGCGCTAGCCCCGGCTTCCGCAGCGATGGTCCAGAAGCGGTCTCGCGCCTTCACTCCCTCGGCGTCGCCTCCGCCCCATAACGAATCTTGCACGTGCCCGCCATTTGGAAATGCCGGCTCATGTACAAATACGAATATATGGCGTGCCACCGCGGACCGCGCCGCCTTCAAATCGCTCTCCAGCCAATCAAGTTGCTTCGGGAGCAAGCGCCCAAAGGGGTTGCCGGGATGCTGCTGCGGGCGGCTCGAATACCAGTAATCCGAATTGAGCTGCGTGAAGTGGCAGCCGGCGTAGTCGAAGCTGTAGACGCTTCCTTTGTAAGGGGGCATGCCAGGACGCTCAGGGTCAGGACCGTTCATCGGATGCACAAATTCGGAAGCGAATACGGCTTCGGCGCTCTGCTCCCCCTGCTTGTCCGATTGCGTCCCATCCTCGAAAACGTCGATCAGCGACTCGTGATTCCCGATGCCCGTATACACGGGGATCTCATGCCAGAGCGGCCCATAAATGCGCTTCCAGGAGCGCAATTGCGAGCGGAAGTCGTCTTCGCGCGTCGTATATCCGTTGATGAGATCGCCGGTAAAGATAAGCAGATGGGGCTCGTGGCGCGCCATCTGTATGGCCAGAGCCCTAGCCGATATTCCGTTAATGCCCTCCAGGGCCGTATCGCCGCCGCCCAGTCCGCCGGTGCGACCGTCACACGTAAAGGCAAATGAAAATTCGGGCTCCCGGGGCGAAGTCTTCAAGCTGTGAGTGCGCGAGCGAGCTTCATCGTTCGATGCCTTGCTGACCACTTGATAGCGATACTTCGTGTTTGGGCTGAGACCCTTCAGCCTCACAACGTGGCGATTGGCCAGCCCGTTTTCGCTGGGAATGGCCGCTCCGCCAATCAGGTGAACCTCGCCGCTGGTGGGGATATCCGTGACCCACCAGATGATTCCCGAATCCACATTTATCTGGCTCAGAAAAGGACCTTCCAGAATGGCGGGCGCCTTGCGAAATCGGTCGTGTTCCACCAGGAAAGAAAAATGGCGATCGATAAATTGCGCCGAGCCTTTTCGCGTATCAAAAAGCTCGAGCCGATAAGCGAGTGTGCCGCCCTCGACCAGCATGCGCGCCGCCGAGCGAGTGGTAAACCCGCGCACATCGATCTGCGCCGCGTGCTTCAACCGGGCGCTCTCCTCGGTGATTGGCTGGTTCGCGTTGTAGATGGGCCAATCGAGCGCAACCTCGTCGTTCGGCAGACCCGCATAAATTGTCCCCCCTTGCGTCGGGATTACGGTTTCCCACTCGATTCTGGCCGTGCCGTCGGGATCCAGCGTGACCACGGGCTCCGCTTGGATCAGGCGTTCCGGAGCGCGTTCCAACGGCGATTTCGAGTTTTCCGCTCGTTGTCCCGCCTGACTCGCTGCCTCTGCTAGCGGCGGCGCTTCCTCACTCCAGACGCCCTCGAGGGCGGCAGCAATCGTGGTCGTACTCAGTGCTTTTAGAAGATCTCTGCGATCAATCGCCATGTTTCTCTCCGAGAGATATGTGGGACCCGCCGGAATTGCCGATGCACTGGATAGAAATTTTGCGTGAACGGCGGCTCTGCCGCGGCTGGTAGAGTAATGCACCGCCATGGGAGCAGCAACACCTAGGACTCTGGCTACCGGCCTGTTTGCGGGTTACGACACGGGGAGCTTTTATGACGAAATGTTCTCCTCCCCGGCGCAGCCTCGCAGTCCCTATGCCAAAGTATTTCAGAGGCTTGCAACCATGGCGCCGGAACAATTCGAGGAGCGCCGCAAACTTGCCGACCTTTCCTTTCTGATCCAGGGCATCACCTTCACGGTATACAGCGACGGCCGTGGTACCGAGCGTCTTTTTCCATTTGACCTGATTCCGCGAATCATTCCGAATTCCGAATGGAGGCGCATCGATCGCGGCCTCACCCAACGCGTCCTGGCGCTGAATCTCTTCTTGCAGGATATCTATGGCAAGCAATGCATTCTGAGGGACCGGAAAATTTCCAGGTCGCTGGTCTACTCCTGTGCTCATTTCCGCCGCGAAATGGTCGGCGTCGAAGTTCCTAAAGGAATCTTCACGCACATCTGCGGGATTGACTTGGTCCGCGATTCCAAGACGGGCGAGTTTCTGGTGCTGGAGGATAATGTCCGCACTCCCAGCGGGATCTCCTACGTGCTGGAAAACCGGCTGGTGATGACTCGGATTTTTCCGGAGGTATTTCAGGCTTGCGAAGTGCTGCCGCTAAGCCACTATCCCGCCGAGCTCTACCGCATCCTTCGGAGTCTTTCCCCGCGAGGCGAGGATGATGCCCAGATCGTTTTGCTCTCGCCCGGTATCTACAATAGCGCTTACTTCGAACACAGCTTTTTGGCTCAGCAAATGGGCATCGAGTTGGTGGAGGGGCGCGATCTGATCGTGGACGGAGGTATTGTCTATACCAAGACCATTCACGGCCTCAAGCGCGTTGATGTGATCTACCGCCGCGTCGATGATGAATTCCTGGACTCGCTGACTTTCCGCACCGATTCACTTCTTGGAGTGCCAGGATTGATGGGCGCCTACCGGGCCGGCAATGTAGCTTTGGCAAATGCCGTGGGCAATGGCGTGGCGGACGACAAAGCCATCTATGCCTATGTCCCCGAGTTCATTCGCTATTACCTCGGGGAAGAGCCAATCCTGCAAACGGTGGACACATACGTTTGCGCCAAGCCCCCCGATCTGGCATATGTCCTCGACCACATGCCGGAACTCGTGGTCAAAGCTGTCGGCGAATCCGGCGGCTACGGAATGTTGATCGGACCCACCGCCGATGAACGTACGATCCAGCAATTCCGAAATCGTGTCAGCGCGAATCCCCGCAATTACATCGCTCAACCGGTGATCCCGCTCTCCCGCGTCCCTTCCTATGACCCTTCCAGCCGGCGCCTGGCGGGACGCCACGTGGATTTGCGCCCTTACTGCCTCTTCGACGGACAGAAAGTGACCATCGTGCCGGGAGGATTGACGCGCGTCGCGCTGCAGCGGGATTCGCTGGTAGTGAATTCGTCCCAGGGAGGCGGCAGCAAGGACACTTGGATTCTGCGGGGAGAGGGCTGATGCTGTCGCGTATTGCGGAGTCTTTATTCTGGCTGGCGCGCTATATCGAGCGCGCCGAGGACACCGCTCGTATTCTCGATGTGAATTACCAGATGCTGCTCGAACAGTCGCAGGATTCGTATCACCTGCGCTGGGAGCCGCTCATCGTGATGGCCGGTGAAGAACAGCTCTTTCGGCGACTCTACTCCGAAGTGAATGCCGAGAACGTCTTCGAGTTTCTGGCCTTTCGGCAGGATAACCCCGGCTCCATTGTTCAGTGCATTGCGAAAGCGCGTGAGAATGCGCGCACCATCCGGGACCGCATCTCCCGGGAGATGTGGGAAGACATCAATAGCTTCTATCACATGGTGACCCGGTTCAGCCCGCGAGAAGAACTCGTCGCCGGCCCCCATCGCTTCTGCGACAAAATCAAATTCGGCACCCATCGCTTTCATGGCGTCACGGATGCCACCTCTCCGCACGACGAAGGCTGGCAATTCCTGCGCATCGGCTGGTCGCTCGAACGCGCGGAGATGACTTCGCGCCTGGTCGATGTCCAATATCAGAATCTTTTGGACGAATTACCAACGGTGGGAGCCCCTGACAATCACCAGTGGATGGCCGTGCTTCGCTCCGTCGGCGCTTTCGAGGCCTACTATCGTCAGTATCACTCCTCCATCGAGCCTGAAAAAGTGGCGGGAATGCTGATTCTGAATTCGCAGCACCCAAGGTCGATACGTTTCAGCACCACCGAAGTGCAATCCGCCTTGCGCGCCATCAGTGGCACCGGCCCCGGCTCCTATGCTAACGAAGCGGAAAGGCTCGCGGGGAAAGTCGTCGAAAGGCTCAGCTACGACAGGATTGAGGAGATCTTCAAGCAAGGGCTGCACAGCTATCTGCATGAACTGTCGCAGATGTTCGGACTAATGGGTCGCGACATCGCTCGTAATTATTTCTACTATGCGGTGGTCGCATGAATCGATATCGACTCGTCCATATCACCGAGTTTGCCTATGACGGCCCTGTCTCCGAAAGCTACAACGAGCTACGCCTGCGGCCCATGCACGATGAACGGCAGAGTTGCCTTTCCTTCCGCATTACCA
>Ga0207060_10245_pt1 | contig 17383 bp, 18 predicted proteins | sample Alteio_BWMinCont_30_FD_153270 | JGI IMG/M metagenome (GOLD analysis project Ga0207060, IMG submission 153270) | Enriched cells from forest soil in Barre Woods Harvard Forest LTER site, Petersham, Massachusetts, United States -... | ecosystem: Environmental > Terrestrial > Soil > Temperate forest >...
ATGTCGTCGTATCAAACGGAAAAATCGAGGATGTTCGGGAAAAAATATCCAGCGGAAATGCCCGGAAAGAAATAGCTGCTTCCGGCATGGTCTTGACGCCCGGATTTGTCGACATCCATGCGCACGTTGCGTTCAACATCCAGCGGCTTTGCATCGACCCCTACGAGAACTGTTTGATGAAGGGTACGACAACCGTTGCAGACGCAGGCTCCTGCGGCGAGCTTAACTTTCGTCCATTCGATAAGTTCGTAATCAAACAGAGCAAGGCTCGTATTCTCGCTTTCCTGAATATCGAATCGCTCGGAATGGTCGAGTTTGTCGACCTTCCAAACTCTAACTCGGATCAAAAGTGGGCAGAGCTTGTGGACTCGCCATCCACTTCGAAAATGTTTGCAAACCCGGAAAACACAAAGAAGACCATTCGGGAAAACAGGCAGAATATCGTCGGGATAAAGTGGGCGCATCACACTCTAGAGCTCCTTGCAATTGCGAGAAAGACGGCGGACGAGGTTCATTGCAGAATTATGGCCGAGAGCAGGCTGATTCCCGACTCGCTCGAATATCTGAAAAAGGGAGATATTGCAACGCACATCTTTCATTTTGCGCGCCACAGAATCGCAAAAAGGCACGATGGGATCACCGACGATGGGAAAACGATCCATTCTGAAGTTTTCTCCGCCAAAAAACGGGGCATCGTCTTCGACATTGGTCACGGGCAGGGCAGTTTTTCTTGGGACGTTGGGCGGCTCGCTTTAAGGGAAGGTCTGGAACCGGATACGATCAGTACGGACCTGTGGAGCGGGAACGTTGCGGGACCGGTATACGATCTCCCAACGACGATGGCAAAATTCCTGCATCTCGGGATGAGCCTTGAAAAAGTGGTCGAGGCGGTGACTTCAAAGCCCTCCGAGGTCCTCGGAAGAAGCAACGAGTTCGGTGCTCTAAAACCCGGGACGAGCGCCGATCTGGTTGCATTCAAAATCCAGCGCAGGAAGAAAGTGCTAACCGACAGCTATGGAAAAAGTGAGATTGCAAATCAAGTAATTGAGCCGGTGCACGTTATCAAAGATGGCATTCTCGTAAATTCCAGATAACCTACAGTATTGCACTCATCATTGGAAGATGCAAATATTTCTGAAAGCTTACCTGATGGTTGTCTCCGGTAGAGTTCAAGGCGTCGGATATCGAGCTAGCGTTTACGAGATTGCAACTAGGACTGGAATCACGGGACACGTTCGAAATATGGATGATGGAAGAGTAGAGATTCTTGCGCAGTCGTGGGAAAACGAAAAACTCGAATCATTCTTGGAATCCATAACGAGCGTCAGGCTCCCGGCTAGAGTGTACGACGTAACGAAGACTGAAGTCGAATTCTCAGATGATGTTAGAAATTTCAGAATAGTGCACTAATGAGCGGATCATTTCCGGGATCCATCATGAATGAATTCCTACCTGGCTAATTCCTTTTTAGCTCGGGGCGCGCCACGGTTCGACAGATGATTTTATTTTGAGCGCCGAGATAATTTATGGCAAAGTTGACGGTCTGGGCGAGACCTTCGGCAGATTTGTCGTCATGACGATGGATGTCCCGTGGAACCTAGTCGGGAGCCGTCTCGGTGGGAAGCCTGCGAAAGTGGTCATGACTGAAGGGCTCGAGAACGAATACCTGGATAAACTGGTTAGGGAATTGCCTGAAGTAGATACCGTAGTTGGCATCGGCGGCGGCGTTGCAATTGACACGGCAAAGTACTTTTCGTGGAAGCGCGGCTGCAAGGCTGTATTCATCCCGACGATAGTTTCGGTTAACGCTTACGCGACTCCAGGAGCGGCCGTCCGTTTTAGCGGCAAGGTAAACTATCTCGGCAATGTGATACCAGATAAGATCATCATAGATTTTCCGGCAATCCAGTCTGCGCCGAAGCGTCTTAACACGGCAGGCACCGGCGACATTTACTCCTGCCGTACTGCTCTATTTGATTGGAAGCTCGCGCACGAAAAGAACGGCGAGTTTTACGATGATAAGATCGCGGGTGAGTCGCGAAGAATCTTGAGCACGCTTGTGGGAAACGCAGGTGAAATCAAGAACGTAACTGAAAAAGGGATCAAGACGCTCGTCCAGCTGCACATCGACACCAACAATGTTCAACTGGCGGCAAAGAGCCCGCGTCCAGAGGAGGGAAGCGAGCACCTGTTTTTCTACGCACTCGAGGAGCTCACCGGCCGAGCGTTTGTCCACGGCGAGGTCGTCGGAACTGGAATCTACGTCCTGACGCACTTTCAAAATAACGAGGAAGCGATTGTGGAGGGCGAGATGGAGGCGATGGGGCTTTTATTCCGTCCGCAGGATTACGGGATTAACCAGGATGAATTCATCAGGACCGTGCTCGAGATGAAGAGGTACTCGAGTGAAGCAAAGTCAATGTTCTCAATCGTGGATGTAGTCGACATTACCCGTGAGGACGCCGAGATGCTCTGGAAGAAGCTAGCTTGAATTTCTGGCCAGTTAAGCCATTACAATTAACGATATTTTCAGATCTTGCAATTCCTGCGTGGTGTAAAGTCTCCACGTTCGGCTAATTTGAGGTCTTGTTCTGAAAGCACGAAAATTGTAGAACATGCGTTTCAAAAGTGTGGTGTTATTATCCGAGCCGGATTTTGACACATTCCGTCAGACAGGAAATGTCACAGCAGAAATCCAAGACAGATGTTTACAGGCCACGCGTAAAGCAGTCAATCAAGGTCGTTAGCCGGACGATATTCTGTATCCGGTGCAATGAGGAGGTCGCAGCCTATTACTGTCCGTGCGGAGCTTTTCTTTGCACGATCGATTTTATCTCGCACAACTGCACGAACACGCTCAAAGAGATGTACTACAAGGACCTCGTGGAAGCTCTTCGGTGAACGAGATTCCATCGTCAATGATTTAGCTGATTGGACCTAGGACGCTTGTCAAAACAGAGCTTGAAACGAGCTCTGCTGTACAGAAAAGTGTGTCCCCTTGCGATCGCGCCGACAATGGAATAATAAAGCAATGCAGGAAATAAGTTCAATACAAGCTAGCTTGTATTATACAAATAGTTCAAGTGATGCTCCCAATGGAACCCATCGAATTACATTTTCACTCACGCGCGTGGGGTTGCGCTAGGGGGGTCGGTTTTAAGGCAACTATAAAATCGTAATGATATACAAATTGGATCCACGCCATTCCGGCGGAGCACATTTACCGGGGTTCTAATGAATTCGTCAAATCATGTTTGCACGCACGCGCGTGGGATTGTACTAAGGGGGTCGGTTTTAAAGCTATAACAAAAACGATTGGGTCTTTGATATCAGAATACGAAAAGGCAAAGGTCTCCAAGAAATTAAGATTCGCGAATTGCGTAGCCCATTAATCGTTATCAGATCAAGAGCTAAAGGGGTTCATTTTCTCCGGATCAATTCCAACTCTCCGTAAAATCGTAGAGGTTAGTTAAATGATGAATCTGGTAAGAAGAGTTTAGCCAGGCGAAATTTGAAAACCATGGAGCACATGCGAGCCCAAAATATTGGATACCAGAAATTGCGGCAACGTCTCCTCCCATGAACTGATCTGCGATTTTGCTTTCGCAATGCAATATAGCGGAAATCGAGAGGTATTAGATCCATGTCCATGAACACATGCAGTACAGTGCAATGCGGTCAAAAGAATAACATTAAGCAAAATTTGGTTTAGAAAGTTTCCAGCCCGAAGAAGTAACGTATTTAGAAGTAAATGGTTTCACTTATCGCCGAATCATTTTCTGCTAACGTGTAAGCTTTAGGAACAGACTGGGTTGCTCCTGAAACTACCGACGTGATTCTTGGAAGTGATCCTTTCCGGCTGAAAATGTCGAAGCCCGTTTGAACGAAAAGGTTGCTGAGAAACCAATTCCCCAAGGGCGAATCAACCCCGAGAAGATCCGGCTAGTCAGATAACTGCAGGCCTGGCCAACTGGCCGAACAAAATTTACTTTATCCATGAGATATGGAAAAAAGGTGTTTAACGACCGAGCCCGGCTTAGTCAAGCAATACCTTGTCTTGGTTCGATCAAGAATTCCAGTACCGGATCGAGGAAGGAGAACCAAGCTTCGAGCCGAGCAAGATTGAGGCGGTCCGGAAAGACGGCGAGGATTTTGATGATGGTTACATCGCGAACCTGCACTCAAGAATGGAAAGATCATTTTTCCCGCGTTCAAAGTACCGACTTGAATTTGAAACCGATGATTTCAGGAGATACATTCGAATTTTCATCGATTCTCCGAAAAGCAAGATACTCAAAGTAGGCAAGAAAACGGTGTTCGAGCTTGTCATTGTGCCGAAAGCCGAAATCGCTCAACAATTATCTTTAGAGCAATAGATGGGAAAAGCGGACCAAAGGAATTGCAGCAGATTTTCCAGGCCCGAATTATTGCTGGCCTCTTGAATTTGGATATGAAATTTTTTCCTGCAATAACTTTTTCCATTGTGTGAGAGGGAGAACGTTTCGGAACAATGTTATATCAAAGATAATAAGATGAAAGTATTTGTCCATTCTTGCAATAACATGCAAGAGAAGTTATTTTGTTAGAGGAGATGTATCCGGACAGACCTACAAAGAAGCAGCGGGTTGACTCACTGATGCATTCAAGCGTCGACATTGACCAGATGATAGTTTTCGAGGTCAATTTGGTCGAAGATTCAATCGACAAAGGGGTAGAAAATAACCAGATGATCAAGCTTGCCCTAAGTAAAATTAGGTCTTACGCGCAACAAAATTCCAATAAAGTTAGAGAGGCTCGAGATCTAACCAGAGTAATGGAATGATAAAATCATTCTGTTGGAATTCATATTACACTTTCATTGACAAATTGACGTAGACAAAACAGCTCTTAGTTGAGATCTCGTAATTCGTCTCTGTTCCCGGAATCGATGCCGCGAACAGATTGGAGATGTACATTCCGAGAAATGTCGACCATCTCTTACCTAAATGATGCCGTATTGCAACCTCATAGCGTTCATAGTTACCATTCAGTGATATTTCTTTGCCGTCGTAGCCATTTCCATTTCCGTTACCATTGCCGTTCATGGGACTGATCTTCATGCTTCCTACATTGGCGTACGAGGAAAGCAATTCGAGATACCGGATTATGTTTCTAAAATTGACTTTCTTCCACCTGAACTTTATGAAATCGGTAGCCGATTCATATGAAACGTCCTTTACAATTTTCTGAAGCTCCTCATCATCAACTTTCTCGATGAGCGCAAGAAAGGTACTGCTGTCGAAAGTGATGAACGGACTTTCATGGTTTATGATGAATTGTGCCCATGCCAGGTATTGGATCAAGACCTCGTTCATAAGACCGGTCTGAGTCGTGTTCATTGTACCGACAAGTTGCTCGAAAGAGCTGCTGAGCTCTTCGTAGACTCTAAATGTCCTGGTTATCGTCTTTCTCGGGTAATCTTGCTGATCCTGCGATTGTGGAGACGAGTCTCCGCCTAGAATGTCTGATTTCTCGCTCGAGAGTTCGCCGTTTCTTCTTAATTTGCCTGAAGTTATTCTCTTTCTCACTATCTTTTTTCATTTGGTAAATCAAAACACAGATCCCTTTCACGGTGTGTTCGGCAGCGGATCTTACTTACCAAAATATTGGAGAAGTTCGATTGTGGAGAACTAGCTCTTTAGGCGCAAAGCATCACGAATGTGCTCTTACTTATCAGATGGAAGCATGTCTTCTTTCGATAAAAGGCTTTGTTGTGTGCGAAGACTCATCGATAGGCACCTTTCTCTAAAAGTGGCCTGGTTCTCGGTTCGACTTGCGTCCTTTATGATGGCCATATGGTGCTAGAAGTTTACTGTCAATTCAGGAATCATGTTTTCAGTCAATGACTTAACACTCAGCGATCAGATTTTTTTATGATACGCGAGAGTGGGAAAGAGCGAGCGCCGAAGATGGTGCAACCCATTCACCGGCGACTACGTTCTTCCCCAAATTCAAGGAATAATTTCGAGTCTTTAAGAGTGTGCTTTCATTAATGATGGAATTCCATAAGCTCGTGGTGGTTACTGTTGCCGTCACGATGGTCGTGGTAGTTGCAGTCTCGGTAACCGTACCCGAGGAACTTGTTATAGTTACGACTTCGATCGTTGAGGTCGGCGCAGGATTAATTGTAGATGTGGTAATTATCCTGGATGTATCCGATTCCACTTCAACTAATTACAAAAGAAGTGTTGTTTTTTCGGCTGTATAATCGCGTTTTTCGGCTCGGTTCTTTTCCTGTTTTCCAAAGTTCGAATTAGCTGTAAGAGGTTGGAAGTGATTCATGTAGTTCGGTGGAACGAAAATCGAATTTTTCTAAAATTCACACCGGCCGTGTCTCACTGAACATCGAGCTCTGATCTGAGAAAGTGCAAACAGATTTAAAGGTTCATAAAAAAATTAGAGAATTCTTCCATATTCTATATAAGCCGCATGCGTATCCTCCTCATATCCAATGAAATACAGAAGCAAGATAGAGATAATTGACTCTATGCTACGCTCGATAAATTCGGGAGCCACAAAGACCCACATTATGTACCGGGCGTACATGTCGTACTCTCAACTTACGGAGTATCTTCATTTGTTGCAGGAGCGGAACCTCGTAGTGTTCAATCCCCAGTCGCAGCTATTTGCTTTGACAGAAAAGGGACTAAAGTTCATGAACGCCTACGAGAGAATTCACGAACTTGTACCAACGCCCGAGGAAAGAAACTCGGAAGCTCAACAGGTACAAGTGCACGAAGAATTTCAGTATTAGAGTCTAGGATACCCACGGGGGGATTTTTTCTCCCCCACTCAAAACTTGTTTTCTCTCGCGACTAGTTACGTTATTTTATCTTAAAGAGTATCTGCAAACCAGAGTTTGATAAGGCTGTTCTGTACAGAAAATTGTACCCCTTGCGATCGCGCCGGATTCGGTTCTGGTAATGCATCGAGAAATTTCGCCAATCTTGTTTCGTGGCCGCTCTAATTCCTATTTGAGCTTTCACTATTCACCTGTCCGTATCACTCATGGGTATTTGAATCAAAATGGATCTAAAGTTTTCGGCCGGGTTTAGGACTAAAATTATGGCTCGGTTTGCTCGAACAAACTCTTATGAAAGAATAATTTGGGTTAGAGACCGAACTCGTTTAAGACTAATTGCACGGTCGTCATTCAGAGGATATTGATGTGACGGTCAGAACTGATTTCAGATGTAGTTTTGCGGAGCAGAAATCAAAGGCGTTTCTCCCGATAATGACCATTCTCAATTACGAATTGATGAATGCCCATACAAAGATTCAGTTAAAATCTCGTACAAGTGTCCCGAATGTGGGCAAATTAATGATCGATATTGGGATATTCAGCATCTTAGGTAAAATTCTAACACTTGGCCACCTAAAGCTAACGCGAGTTAACTGGGGGAAAAGCCGATGAATAATTATCAATAGGTAAGACGAAATTGAGCGCCAAAAAGATCACGCTTTCCACAGAATCTGCGTCGCTGTCAAAAGTGATCGGAAATTCAAAACAAAATATGGAGAGAAGAACATTGAAGGAAATTATTCAAGGAAGGACGCCTTCGTCGAGGCAACTCTGTAATCGAGTAGTAGTTTGGCTTCGATTTCAATCTATAGAGGCCTAAAAATAAATCAAAGACGAATTGATTTTGGCATATTTCTTGTACAGATTACGCTCGTGCGGCCTGAGGCACTGAAGGAAGGGTTTAACGAGATTGAATCAAGAGTGATGTCGGAACACTTCAACTATTTGAAAAACCTCGCAGAAAAAGGAATTGTAATCTTGGCGGGTCTGACATTAAACAAGGACTACTCCAACTTTGGCATAGTTATTTTGAAGGTCGAGACGGAGAAAGAAGCCAACGAAATATTGCATGACGATCCGTCTGTAGTAAACCAGGTTATGAGGGCAGAACTTTATCCCTTTAAGATATCGTTATTCAATCCTGATGCAGCGAAATAAGCAAGATAGCAATTTGTCGTAGAAATACAAAGTTGCCTGCATCAAAGTTCCTCTGTAGATTCTTACGGTTATTGTTGGCATGTCTTACATATTGTAAGACGGACTGTCTTAGGAGTTTTGGAATTGAGAGAGGCTCAGGTGTGAAGACTTGAGGTAGAGTCTTGGTATGAGTTCTTTACCTCGCCCTGTTACGGGACATCAGACTTGATGCCGTTATCCGCCGGCAAATTTTTGTGAAAATAGGATGACTGATCCCGATCAGGAACCCGATCCTTGAATTAGAGCATCTATATATTTCATGAATGCCCCACCGAGAGGAGGGACGTCTGCTTTTTGGATGCCACTCCTTAGAGATTCCGGAGAAAGCTCTTTCGCGGAAATCATGAAGCAATCGTTTCGTGAGGGTTTGTCCGGCGTGATCGGAAAGAGCGGCATGGAAGCAGTTTTCTTCAATTTCAAGTTAGATGGTAATCTCATGAATCCCAAAGCCATCCATGCTTCACTCTTGCCTGCGTTCAAGGAGCACGGCGCGGAGATTTTGGAGAAAGCCGTGTTGAAAGAATTGTACAAACGCATAGACGTACAATTTGCACAGGGGACAGAAGATTTCAGATACGAAGAAATGTTCAATCGGGCGCGAGCCGTTTTTGTGGCAAAGCAGATCAGGGAGTGAAAATACTATTTCAACTACTACCAGTGGAGAAACCTATCTCGACCTTTTGCTCGGATCTGAGGCCCGCGCGGATCTTGTTAGGCTGTTCCACGCAAATCCGGGAATAATGGACACTGCGGACGGAATTGGTCGAAGGATAGGACTAGTTGCACCTGCGATCAAGCCAGATCTTGAGGAACTCGCAAACGCGGGACTCCTTGATAAGAAAAAATTCGGCACCCACGAAGTCTTTTTTTTGAATCACCAGAAAGACGAAGAAATGAAAAATTCCATTGCTACTTACCTCCAGAATGTAAAGCCAACAGGGTGAAAAAACGCCAAGAGTAAAATCTGGAATCGCCGGGCTGGATGCGATGCTGATGGGCGGTTTTCTCGAAAAAGACGCAGTCATGCTAGCCGGTTCGGCTGGAGCCGGAAAAACCACTATCGCGCTGCAGTACCTTGTCTCAGGTATACGTGATTACGAAGAGCCGGGGGTATACGTTACCTTCGAGCAGCTTCCAGATCAGATTTACCGTGATGCGAAAAACTTTGGCTGGGATCTCCCGAAGATGGAGGAGGAAAACAAGCTCAGAGTGATCTGCACATCACCGGACCTTTTGTTTACGACTGAAGACGGAGAGAGTATCTTGGATCTGCCAATCGGAGACATTCATCCAAAAAGAATCGTGATCGATTCTTTGAGCCATATCTCTATGTATGCCGGCGAGAAAAATATGCGGCTGGAAACTTACCGGCTGATCTCGTGGCTGAAGATGCATGATCTGAGCTCTCTTCTGCTCTGGGAGACATCCAACATGGTGGGGCAGGTTTCCTCGATATCGGATTCTGGATTGAGTTTCCTAGTCGACTCGATAGTTCTGTTAAAACCGGTCGAAATCGACTCCACGATCCGCAAGGCTCTTGTCATCCTCAAATTGCGCGGCTCTGATCACGACAAGAGACTGAGAGAGTACGAAATCACCTCCAGGGGCGTCGACGTTGCAGCTCCTTTTGCAGACTACGAAGGTATCATGACGGGCAGCGCGCGTAAAGTTGTAAAACTTGAGCAGGCGACCCAGAATTTCACCGAGGCGTTTAGTCGGAAGAGACGCTGAGCCTTGAAAATAACATCAAAACTAGTCGGTGCGATTGCCCCGGTAATAGTTGCAATAGTTACAATTTTACTCATTCTGTCTGACCCTCCCGATACCGTTTACGGGAATCAACTGCTCACTACAATCCTTGCAATAATTTTCATAGGAGCTAATTACTTTCTCGTTGCTTACATTGCAGGAAGATCGTACACTCGAACCGGTTCACTCAGTTTTCTCCTCCTCGGGTCATCGCTCGTCATTGCCGGTTGCGCCTCAGTCCTTACCTACACTGTTTCCACGGCTCCGAATTTTACCTCTACCGTTTTCAACCTTGGATTTTTCAGCGCGGCGATTTTCAGCATTATCGCAGCCATAACTTCGTACTACGGGAACTCCCGAGAAAATGTACTTTCCGTAAGAAAGTGGGTAGGAATACCGATCATTGTTTACACTACACTTGCTCTGCTTTCAGTTGCAATAGCACTCTCCGCACTCCGCGGATCAACACCGATGTTCGTCGAGCAGAGTGCGAGCTCTACAGCGCTAAGACAGACTGTGGTAGGGCTATCTATCTTACTTTTTGGGGCTTCATCAGTGATATCGTTGCGGATGTACACCGAGTCTCGCTCTGACATCCTTTTCTGGTACAGCGGCGGACTGGCGATGCTGGCTGTAAGTTTCCTGCCGACATTTTTCTTGAACGTCACTGCGGGGACCGAGCTTTCATGGATTGGGCGGATCGCCAAATACCTCTCGGGCATCTACTTTCTCGTGATCGTCCTCTCTTCAACGAGAAAGCAACCACGAATAGAAAATGATGCCGAAAAGATGAAGGAAATCGAGACGCGACAGCATCAGAAGTAACGCACCAAAAACTTTGTTTGCCATAATTCTCTACGTGGGGAGTCCTCTGTCCCTTTAAAAGCGACTTGCAACATTTCTATGTTGCATTCTCTTTTAGTATGATTTAATCCGCCCTCCGATCTGAAATCGAAATTGAAGTATCTCTGCCGACTTTGCGGTAGAGTCATTTCTGCCAAGCTGCCGCATATTAGGAATGACCAAAAAGGACTGTGCGAAAACAAGTCCGAATTTGCCGAAGTGCAAGAAAAAGTTGAGGCATTTGGGGAGGAGACCCAGAAATAAAAATGAAATAATTATTCTTAGGAAAAACAGCTAATACTGATTTTCTCCTCTGTAATATTTTCGAAGTCGAAACAAAGGAATAAATCACAAATTATCCTAAGTGCTCAACACGTTAATTAGAAAGTTGCAGTAGTGGATAAATGAAGCGTAAGCAATCCATAGGAATAATTGCCATAGTTGTTGCATTAATTTTAGCTTCATCGCTCGCGGTCTACACAGTTTATTTGTCTAACAATAGTACGACAACGGCATCATCATTCTCGGATGTCTCGCAATCAACTCCCCCCGTCGTCAGCAACAGATTCTACAATTATAACTTCTCTAGCTTTTGATCACTGGGCTTCCATCGGACAGAGAAATCTCACAGCGGTAATGTCAGAATACTCCACCCGGTACATTGCAGTATGGTGGAATGTGAACGGAAGCAAAGCTCTAGAAACTCACAACGGAAAGAACGATTGCAACATCCCGACCGGGCCCGGTAACTGTTCCGCGGTTGTTATAGCCGCTTGGCAGAGTTTCTTTAATGCTACGTCATTTTCATCGTATCTGAATTACTCAATCTGCAATTTCAAGGTGAACTTTGGGGAAGATCAATCTTCTTTTGTTACCGCGACGCTGTGGTTTTACCTTAGCAACGAAACGATCAAAGTTCCCTACGACATTGATTTCAGCAAAATAACCGGTCAGTGGCAGCTAGAAAGGGATTCGTTTGGGTTCCCTGGTACTCCAGCACAAGTACTTCAGGGATCAATTAATCCGTCCTGTTCATAAGACAAATGTTTGCGTTTTTGTTTCGAAGAATGGTTGAGACTGCACAATGTTGCTCCTCCGTTAGAATCCCAACCTGCGGCAATATTTCATTTTGAAATCGTCAACAAGCTGATGCTGGACTAGGACGATTTGATCAAGAAATAGTTCCATTCGTCTCCAGGATTCAATCATCACGTCAGAGAACAGACCTTTTTCCCTCAGAGTATGGATCAATCCATCACTGATGTAGGTACTCCTTGGATTGTGAAACCATGGTTTTGTTAAATTACTACAATCTACTCCCAAACCCAAGCCTCGTCAAGAGACGTTACTTCCTCAATCCAATCACAATTCACTCCGGATGCAATGTGAAATTGTGAAATCGTTTTCAAATCAGGTGCATCGATAAGACAGTAGACTCTATTCTCTTCGGGCACGTCAATTATTCTAACGAGTGTGATTCTATTGGCCCCTGAATGGACGGAATAGTAGAATGATCCAATCTCGTGGTCCGCTCGCCGATGAGTGTCCAAGAAGACGGGCATTTTCTTAATGGATCACCATTTCAGATTGAACAGTATGTTTACAGAAAACATTTGGTGCCAAATAAACGCGATGCAACTATTTCTCGTTGCATCTCCAATCCTAATCTTTTCTTCGGAATTGAAATCAACTATCCCATGAACGTATTTCATTTGAGGGCAAGAATTGGATTGCTAACCACAATGAAATTGCGACTATTTGGCGTGACGAAATAGAGCATATCTGGTCGACACGTGGTCTGGTAATTGCACGGTTCCTCTCATATCTTTTCGACTCCATTCGTTTCTCTAACACTACTAATAGAGCAATGCAAATTAGGCAGTAACCCGACTAACTGCCTAAGGTAGATTTTAGGAATGTCCTCCAGACTCAGCGCAAGAAATCAAATCAGAGGCCGTATAGTGAAACTGAAGAAGGGCGAAATTGTAGGATCGGTCGAAATCGAACTCATTGGTCCTGCCAAAATCACTTCTGTCATAACAGAGGATTCGATCACCGAGATGAATCTCAAGGTCGGCGACGAAGTAAATGCCGTGATAAAGGCAACCGAGGTTATGATTTCGAAATAATCTTCAATATTTCCCGATGAATGACTTCAAACCTCCTAACTATTTGTTAGTGCAAAACTGTGTGAATTCTAGAGCTCGTGTCTAAAATCAAACAACTTTCCGAAGCAGTCCAGTCTCGACTTCATAAACGAACCCAGTGACGGGTATTTCATTAGGGATGAGAGGAGAATTCTTGATAGTTTTCACCTGATTTTTCACATTTTCATCTAGATCTGGAAACGAGTGGAACTTTACGTTGCTCGCATCATGACCGAATTTCTCCTTCAGTCGATCCTGCAGCGCCTGATCGTTAAAGGTCAGCATCCCGCAGTCCGTGTGGTTGATCACCACAAACTCATTTGTTCCAAGGAGCTCATTTGAAATTATCAGCGATCGAATGGCATCATCCGTCGCAATTCCTCCCGCATTTCTAATGATATGTGCTTCTCCCGTCTTCAATCCTGCAAGCTGGCTAACCGTCAATCTAGCATCCATGCAGGCTAAGATCGCGAGGTGTCTGGAAGGTGGCATCGGTTGCTTGCCCGGGAAAGATTCCTTCGCGTACTTTTCATTTGCTTCGACTAACTTTGCTGTTTCGCTCATGAAAATGGAACGACTTTCGTCAGATAATGTTAAGCTGACGAAATGCGCTTGATCAGCGCAAGAAATTGGTGCAATTGAGAAGGATGCACAATTCGGTAACTAATTCATATTTCTTGATAGCGGTCCGGTTTACATTCCCGATTTCCATTTCGGATTACTTTTCGTGGATTATGTGACTACGAAGATGCGAAAGATATCTGAGTCGATCCTGCATTCGTGAAAGTCCAGGCAGCGAAACAGTGTGCACCATTGCTTGACATCGCAAAGAGCGTCACATCTTGGTTACCCGCTGCCACACCGACTGCATTGTTGCTGATATCTATTGGACTGCTCCAGGTTGTACCGCGATTCGAGCTGAATGAGACGTATGCGTTCCAAACCGCTGAACCACCGGAAATAGCTTGGCCCCACATAACAAACAAGTTGACACCATCTGAGGTAAAGATGTGACCAAACGAACTGCTCCGGCCCGTTGGGCTGATGAGTGAGGGAGCTGACCAAGTGGGCGTATTGGAGGTAACTCTTTTTGAAGATGTTACGTAAATTCCCTGATTGGAAAGCGAGTGAAAGGTCAGAAATGCATTATTTCGAAACGCAACATTCTCTGGCTCCCAGTCGTTATTCACCGCTCCGCTGATCGTCTGATTGGGTCCCCAAGTAAGGCCTCCATCAAGGCTAACTCGGCCGTAGATTTGGTATCCGGGTTGATTGTTCACCGTTGCAGTGCTATTGGCGTTCCAAGTTGTAAAAACAGTAAGACCAGAAGCAGCGATCCACGGCTCTCTCCCGAAGTGCGCTCCACCGTTTGAGAAAACGAATGAGAACAATGTCATGTTGGCAGACCATGTTTTGCCAGAGTTCATACTTCCAGTGAAAGAAATTCCGTCTGCAATGATATAGGCTCTGGTTCCTGTAGCTACAATCTGTTCCTCTCCATTAGTGGATGGATTGATAACATCTGTAGGATTACTCCAACTCGCTCCATTGTTGTTGGATACGCTAACGTAGACTGAACCATCATTGGTTGAGTTCGCCGCAGAATACCAAGCAACGTAAACATTTTTGCCAAATGCAGCTATTGCGGGAGTAATTTGAGTATGCGTCGAGTTATGGCTTAGCTGTGATGTAACGAAGCTTTGGCCGTTGTTGGTGCTCGCCGCAACGAATGCTTGGAGGACTCGCGTCCCATTTGCCTGAGTCACGCTCTGTGACCAAGCAACATAGACATCCCCACTGTTAACGGACTCGAATTGCGTGTACATAACAGGAAATTGCGATGTCCCTCCACTCACGCTCAACTTGAGGGCACTGCTTGTGACGGGCGGAACCCAAGTTACTCCTCCATCTGGGCTTTCCCTGAAGAAAATTCCTGCACCGCCTTCAGTCCAGGCAACGTAAACATTCTGGCCGTTGTTAGCGACTTCAGGTTCGGTTGCCATCCCAGCATCGTTACTGAGATTTATTGCAGGAGTAAAAGTCGGCGACGCTCCAAATGAAACAAAAGAGAATGAACTTGACAACAGAATTAGTGCGAATGAGATACTAACTAGAAAAACTATTTTCTTGTGTCTTACTTGATTGACACTTGAGAGTTCGGACATAAGATTTGAATCAGGCCATGAGACGACGCTGGATATTTATTGTTTGGAGTCGCTTCTGCTTTTTGTGTACGGGCATATCGAAAAGCGATATCAATTGTTTGTTTGAGCTCGTGATTAAGTCAAACAATTTCTGATGGATATGAAATACGAAAAAACTGAAACCAAAATTAGGGCGTAATTTCGCAACGTTAAAACGCGCAATTAGAAAAGTATTCTCACTGTAAACATTGCTGGAGTGGATTTCAGAATCTTTTTAGAGAATTTCTTTGAGCGATTCTGCAACCCAAGGCACTTCTCTAGTAGCGATAAGTAAGCACCCAAAATGAGAGTTAGGAAAACCTATTGAGCAGTTCGACGAAGCGCCAATGAGATCTTTACTGTGCGTGTCCATACCTATGAGGATCATTGTCGAATTTCTGTTTGCAGGCAGTAGAGCAGAAGTAGAATGTCTGCCCATCATGTTCTGACTTTAGCGTCGTTTTCTTCTCGTCTACCATCATCCCACATACTGGGTCTTTCATCATTTTTGGATTCCCAGTTATTCAACGGAATAGAAAGCTATTTCTCTCTTTATCTTTACATTTGTAAATTGAGATTGAGATAAGAAATATGAAACTTGACCCGCTTGACCTAATCATTTTGAAGGAATTAACAGTCGACGGAAGAGCATCGCTCAGGGAAATTGCAAGAAGGGCCTCGCTCTCGACACCGACAGTATCAGCTCGGTTCGAAAGAATGAAGCACGCTGGCTTGATTCAAAAGTTCATTCCAGTCCTTGATCTGGACGCTTCGGAGAATTCAGGAATAATCGCCCTTGTAAGCGTAAGAGCCCCAACGTCAAAAATAGATTTGATAGCAAAAGCGCTATCCCAGATGCCAGAAGTGCATGGAGTTTTCATGACTGCAAGTCCGAACAATCTTATATTGAAGGTCAGCCTGCCTAACACACAATCCCTGCAAAATTTCGTAATGGGATCAGAGCTCAGGAAACTTAAGGTGGAAGTCGGCGACAGCCAAATAATCACCAAAACTGTCAAAGATGAACATCCACTTCCGCTTGCTGGACAATTTCAAATGCGACTCAAGTGCGATCTTTGCAAAGGAGAAATAAGCTCCAGCAAACCCTACTCAATCAAGGTAGCCTCCACAAGATATTACTTCTGCTGCAAGACCTGCAAAAGCACATACCTTGACAAGCACGCGTTAAGAATCAGAGCGCTGAACAAGCAAGTAAGATCGGTCGAAGCTTAACGTTTGTAAAGACGAAGTTTTTATTACAACCCTGTTGTTGTACTAATTATGCCGACAGATCCTGTCTGCGGAATGTTCGTTGAAGAATCGCCTGAAACCCTCCACGCAACCGTCCGCAGTACTACCTACTATTTTTGCAGCGAGTCCTGTCTCCGGGAGTTCACTCGCCCGGAGCAAGAACTGCGAAACATAAAGCTCAGCCTAGTTCTCAGCGTTGTTCTAGGAATCCCTATACTCATCCTTTCTTACGTTCCGCTAAGTCTTCCTGTTCCAACTGGGCTTTTGCTCTTGGCGCTTGCAACGCCGGTGCAGTCTGTCGCCGGTTTCAGGTTCTATCGCGGCACTTACGACGCGCTGAAGATGCGTTCCTCCAATATGGACGTTTTGATAGCTGTTGGTACTTCTGCTGCGTACTTTTACAGTCTCGTTTACGTGCTTTTTCCCAAGCAATTTCCATTTGGAGGACTCTACTTTGATACTTCTGCCGTGATCATTGCCCTAATTCTTGTAGGGCGACTGCTGGAGAACAGCGTGAGGACAAAGGCGACGGAAGCGATCAGAAAACTTGCAGATCTCCAGCCTCGCCTAGTGACAATAGTTGGAGATTCAGGAAAAGAGGAAGAAATACCGATAGAGAAACTCGCAGTTAACGACATTTTCATTGTGCGCCCTGGTGAAAAAATTGCAACCGATGGAGTAGTTATAGACGGTCAGTCTTCAGTCGATGAAAAACTCCTGACCGGCGAAAGTCTACCAATTGAAAAAACTGCGGGCAGCGAGGTCATTGGCGGGACTTTGAATAGCAACGGCGCATTAAAAATCAGAGCGACAAAGGTGGGTGCGGATACCGCGCTTTCAAAGATCGTGCAAATAGTCCAGGAATCACTCAACTCGCGTGGGCCTGTAGAAAGGCTGGTTGATACAGCCTCGATCTATTTTGTTCCTATAGTCATCAGTATATCAATCGTGACTTTTCTCGCGTGGACATTCGTAGCGCTAAAGCCCTTGAGTTTCGGGTTCACTGCCGCCGTGGCTGTGCTCATCATAGCATGCCCCTGCGCACTCGGTCTTGCAACTCCTGCGGCGATCGCAGTCGGAGCTGGAAAGGGAGCGGAAAACGGTATTCTGATCAAAGGCGGTGAATATCTTGAGCGGAGTGAGAAAATCGATATCGTGATTTTCGACAAGAC
>Ga0207060_10252_pt1 | contig 17360 bp, 10 predicted proteins | sample Alteio_BWMinCont_30_FD_153270 | JGI IMG/M metagenome (GOLD analysis project Ga0207060, IMG submission 153270) | Enriched cells from forest soil in Barre Woods Harvard Forest LTER site, Petersham, Massachusetts, United States -... | ecosystem: Environmental > Terrestrial > Soil > Temperate forest >...
TTCTTAATTTATCTTGTAGCCAAAACTTAGAAAACGTCACAGGATTTTCTTTATCAATTAAGGGAAACAGTATATGACCTGGCATAATGCCATCTAGTTTCTTTGAAGAAATTAATTTAATAAAAGGATACAAATCCTTTTTTTCTAATTCGGAATAATTTATATGATACTGAGGGAGAGTTTTGTGTGAGTCCCCTTCACATGAACCATGTCCGGGGAAATGTTTACCAATAACAGACATCCCCATTGAACGTACTCCGTCAATAAAAGCATTGGCGAGTAAAAATACAATTTCTGGGTCGGAATGAAAAGCCCGATCCATTCCACTAATGATAGTATTTTCATTATTGAGATCGAGAACTGGCGCTAAACTTATATCAACATCACATTCTCGCAAATCTTTTGCCATAACAGCACCATAATGTTTTGCAAGTAATAAAGCAGTTTCAGGATGAATATCATAAGTATCGCCGTAAACGCGAGCTGCAGGCAGTACTCTAAATCCATTTTTTTTAAAACTTTGAATGTATCCTCCCTCCTGATCTACTATTATCAAAATATTTTTTCGAATTGTGCGAATACTTTGAACAAGAATTTTAAGTTGGTCTTTAGAAGAACAATTTTGGGAATATAATATAACACCTCCAACATTCGGATGAAGTAATAAAATTTTCTCTTCATCTGCAAGTTGGGTTCCTTCTAAATCAATGATTACTGGACCATAAGGCGCATTATAGGCATCGACATTCGCTTTACCTTGGTTAATGGATTTAAGATCAATTTTAAAATCATTTGCAAAATAAGAAAACAGACCTCCTAGACACGCCAAACTAATGAGCATTATGAATGCTGTCAATAACCCTTTAAATTTAATTTTAGAATTCATATTTAATCCTTTTTAATAAGGGAAAAATAGGGGTCGATCAGTGATCGACCCCGAATTCTAAAAGGTAGGCTTTAGAGAAGAAGGCAAGCTTTTTGCACCGTCTTCAGCACCTGCTTCAGAAAAAACTGACTGCACCCATTTATCTTTATCAATAGATGATAACCTTCTATTGTCTGGTTGAGAGGGTAAATAGGGGACCGATTCAGTTGCAACAGCATGGGGCCTACCGTAACTGTCTCCAGCAGTTGCTAGCAAATGAGTAGTTGTTGGCAGATGAACTGGATATAACGATAGATCAGCAGGTCTGCTTTCACCCTTCGCGGCTTGAATAGGCAAATGGGGATCAGTCCCAGGTGTACCAGACGCAGCCATAGCGTAGTTGGAATGAGAATAGACGCTGTGGGCTACGCTAGTTGGGCCAACAGCTGTGCTTCCTATGACAGCAGAAAAACTTGCACTGGGTGCAGCAACAGCACCACCACCACCGACTGTTAATCTGGTGTCTTTAGCCTTTATTTTACCTCTTCCCCTACCTCTACCCCTTCCTCTTCCTCTTGGAGTATGCGACACAGCGATAGGATCTGCATTGTCAACCCTTCTTTTTTTATGAGCGTTTGATCTCGTTCTGGGAGTTGCCGCCAACATCCTTTCCAATTTTGCAATTCTAGCTCTATTTCTTTTCTCATTATGCTTCAACGCTAAATTTTCAGCTTTTACTTGTGCAAGCTCTTTCTTCAATTGTTCATTTTGCTCCTGAATATCAACAGGGATAGATCCTATCCTGGAATCGAAAGGTACCCAAGAATCGTTTCCTGATGAAGTACGAGCAGCTAGTGATTCTGGTTTGGGAGCTGGATCTGACTGACCGAGGGCGGGAGGTGCTCCTATTGATTGTAATATTGATAAACTAGAAGAGCGAGATAAATCGGATATAAAGGAGACCGGTGGTGTAGAAGGCAGCGGGACACTGGTAGTTACTGGGATAGCTGTTAGAAGATCGGTTCGTATCGGAATAAGACCCAGAGGAGTCCATACATCACTTTCAAGTTCAGTTAGGTTCGGTGGTACAGATGACATTTTCAATCTCCTATTAGTTATTAAGGTTTGCATTCTACATCATATTGTTTTTTTCGTTCAACTATAAATCTGATTTTAAAATGTGATTTAGACACTGAAAAAAGGTGACAGTACACTCTTATCAATTGTTAATCATAAATAATCTCATTTGTTCTAAGGAAATGCAATGCCATGGATACGGTGTTTAGCATTGGTGTCTGACACCTTTGGTTTCTTTTCTCCGAATGAAAGTGGGTTTAAGAAAATAAGAATCTTTAGCCTAAAAAGATTAAAAATGAAATCATTCATTCAGTATTTAACCCCTTGTACGTGACTCTATTTCTGCCGGCCTTCTTTGATTGATACAATGCATCGTCGGCTGCCTTGATTAATTGTTCAGGATCTTCTCCATTTTCAGGAAACATTGCTATCCCAAAAGAGGCAGTAACAGTTACCAAGTCAACAAAACGAAATTCCAAGGCTGAAATGCTTTTTCTTAATTGTTCAATTTTTTCTACGACTTCTTTCAACAACGCATCATAAAGAATAATAATAAATTCTTCACCACCATAACGACAGGCGATATCGCTTTTTCGCAATTGAGTCAAAATTAGCTTGCCTATTTCTCGTAAAACAGTATCCCCAGCTTCGTGTCCGTAGTTATCATTTATGTTTTTAAAGAGGTCTAAATCCATCATAACAACAGCCATATGGGTTTTGTTTCGTTTCGCGCGTTGAACATCTCTCTCAAAAGTATCGCTTAAATAAGATCTATTGTACAAATTTGTTAATAAGTCACGATTGGAACGCGTCTTCAATGCTTCATGTAACCTTATATTAGATATCGCAAGTGAGATTTGACTTGCAACACTTTGAATCATTAAACTATTTTTTTCATACAATTGAATAATCTCATTTTTCTCCATTACAAGCGATTGTGCAATTTGAAGGTATAATATTCCTATGATTTCGTTTAAGGCCAATAATGGTACACAAAAATAAGAGAGGCTGTTTTCTTTTTCAGCATGTTTGCAGGGAATGCTTTCGTTTTTATTAACATATAAATAACTTTTTCCTTGTCGGAGTCCCCAACATTGATCGGGTGAAAATATTTTTTCAATTGATTGGGGTTCATTCCACTCTTTTGCTGCCTCAAGATAATTTCTAGAATGGTTCATTAAATATATAGCTCCTGAGCAAAAAGGCAATAACTTTTTTAGATACAATGAAATTATGGATAAAGTTTCTTCCATGGAAGCACCACTTCGCATTTTATTATTCATGTCATTAATGATTATCATTTCTTTGGCTTGACTTTCTACTTGGCTTAATGAAATTTCTAATTTTTTATTAGAATCTTTTAACATATTTTCTCCTTCCACGCGTTTGCCAACATCTCTAACGATGTGTGCTGCGCCAATCAGTTTTCCTTTTTCGTTATAAATAGAGCTGTATGTTATTTCAAACTGACTTCGAGTTTTGTCGTCTGAACCAAATTTTTCTATTACAGTAAATTCCTCTCCTTTTAAAGCCCGATCCCAGATTTCTACTGCTTTTCTTTGTTCCTTTGGTAAATGTGCTAGCGCATCCTTAAAATTCATTCCTGTTGTGACCATTTTTCCAAAAAGTTCGAGAAATTTTATTTCAAAAGCCTTGTTACAGGCTAAAATAGTATAATTTGGATCGAGGGCGGCGATATATTCTTTTGAACCGTCAATAATTCCTCTTAAGAGAAGTTCAGATTTTTTTTCTAGAGCTTGAGACGCGAGCACATGTGATAACATTTTATTAAATAACATTATTATCATGGTAAGTAAACACAAGTTAATGATGTTAACAGTATTGAAAAGAATGTTGGTAAAGTTATAATTTTGTTGAAATGACTCCTCTCGTTGTTGCAATAATTGAATTTCATTATCATATATTTCTTTAATTATTTTCTTTATTTTTTCTGTTAAGTTCTGTCCTTGAGATACCATTTGTAAGGCAGCATTACTTTTCAACTTGTTATTCAGTTTTAAACCTATCAATTTTTTTAGGAGGGCTATTCTGTCATTTAATATTGGTTCAAGTTCTGCAAGGAGGAATTGCTGTTGTGAATTATCTTTCGTAAGATCCTTTTCTAAATTAAAATTGGAAAGAATATTTTTTATTTTTTCATCAAGGTTTTCAATTATGGAAGTATCCGCTGAAATCAAAAAACCACGCGTCCGAGATTCAATCTCCATAAAATCCAAAAGTATATTATTGGTCTTCTCTATTACTAGATTAGTGTGTTTAACCCATTGATTAGTAGTTGAAACTTTTTCTATTTGATGATAAGAAAAAAATATAGTAATTAAAAATGCAACGAGTACAACTGCAAAAAATATATTAATAAAAACCCTTTGCGAAAATCTTGTTTCTTTCATTGATAATCCACTAAGACTTTTTTATAAATTTGGCCTTATGAATTAGTATAGCAAAACCTACTAAAATTATGTTGTAAAATCAAGATTATGAATCATAGGTCGGGAGTGTGGTTTTCTATTTTTTTAAGAGATTTGTTAATTGAACGTTAGAGAAAAATGGGGTCGTTCAATGATCGACCCCATTTATTATTGCGCTAGACCCAACCTGTAGGTTTATAAGCTCTTGCGCCGGGTCTTTTATTTGAAATTTAACTAAATTATTTGTATATTATTGATTTTTCACAATTTGTATTCAAAGTGATATTAGTATCGTGTTTGATTCCAGTTTTATTGCACCATTTGACATCTTATGATAAGTTATCAAAATTAATTTATAATTTAAATGGGATATTCTAATGGCAGCCACACCCGATAACATTCCAGTAGCGACAGGCTCTTCAACTAAATCTACATCATCAGGCAGTGTTCCTATGCCTTCCAGTTCGTCGCCCTCGAGTCCTTCTATTGCGACGCCAGCTATGCCTGTGGCAGCAGTTACTGGAGCACCCAAGCCTGTTGCAGCAGTTACTGGAGCGTCCACCGTAGAATTAGGCAAAAAAGAAACAGATCTTTCACCAGAAGCAGTCGCCGAAGCAAAAATACAACTTCAAGCAGCAGCCGAGGCAGGAGATAAAAAAGCTCAGCGTGAGCTGGGATTTTGTTATTTTAGAGCTGAACAAGGGTTTCTTAGAAATTGCAGATTGGCTATTTGTTGGTTGATCAAAGCTCGAGAGGAAAGTTCATTGTCGGAGAGGGCAGAGATCGATTATACATTGGGGCTCATTTATTTAAATGGTGGGGAATATGTTGAACAAAATGTAGAGATGGGTGCACAATTAATTATATCAGCTGCGAATTGTGATTATTCTCTGGCGCAATACCATTACGCAATTTTGCTTTCTAGTGGTTTATTAGGTAAGGAGAATAGTGAAATTATTAAGAAAAATTTAGAAGAGTCAAATGTTTGGTCTTTAAAAGCTGCTAAAAATGGACTTTTATCTGCACAAAAGTTGGTTGCAAATTATTATCTATTAGGTGTACATGAGTTTCCTCAGGATAGACGACAAGGTGTAGTTTGGCTTACTTGGGCGAGTGAACAGGGAGATAAAGAGGCGCAAGAACAGCTTGCAAAGATCTATAGAGATAGCCCAAGAGATCGCTCAGGAACAGTTATATCAAAAGAATTAGCTGAAGATTTTCTATACGCAAGACATTTGTTTTGTCAAATTGTAGATGACTATCTTTCAGGAGCACCTGAGAATATTAGAATGGGTGTATCATGGTTGGGCGTTGCTGCTGAGCTTGGAGACATGGAAGCACAGCGTAGAATGGGAATTATATATGAAAAAGGTCATAGAAAAGAATTACCTGAAGGTATTCAGTCAGATTTAATAGAAGCAAGAAAATGGTATAGCAAGGCTGCTAGAAAAGGAGACATTTTATCTTGGGATGGATTGGAAAATTTATATAGAGAGTCGATGTCTGCGAGTAGAGCTTTGTCAAGTAGCAGCTTATCCAGTAGCGTCGACAGTGCAGCTGCCGTCACAACCACAACGGGTTCTTCACCCGAGGAAATTTTAAGTACGCCTGCTTCGATTTTATATGCTTCAGCTTTAAGCTTGTTGCGTGCTGGTACTTCTGATGCAAGTAAAAATACTGTAGCAATAGGTTTGTTACAAGAAGTACTAAATAGAGGATTTGCAAAAGCAGCTACTGTTTTAGGCAAGGCTTTGATCTTAGGTGAATCACTTGTATGTCCCTTTGTGCCGGCTGAATCTGAAATGTATCTAATAACTGGATTTACGGATATATACAAAGCAGCAGAGATGGAAAACCCTGATGACAATGCCCAATATGAGTTAGGTTTGGCCCATCTTTATGGTTATATTCCAGCCCAATTCGTTTCAAAAAAATTGGATAGTAAGTTATTATTTACATCATCAGAATTTTCGATGATTGCGGTGAATATATGGTTGGAAAAAGCAAAGCAGAATGGCCATAAAAATGCTGGACTTGAATTAGAAAAGTTGAAGTCAAAAAATCGTAAAAAACAAGTGCTCATGTCGACAGAATTGCGTAAGGAAGCCCGTCATGATGAAGATGATCCATCTAAAGCGAGTCATGTTATTTCTTTGTATGAAACTGCTATTGCAGAAGGTGCTACAGATGCTCTGTACTATCTTGCTCGCTACTATGGTATGCATCAAAATAGTAAATTAAGGGACATGTATTTAAAGCAAGCAGTAGAGGCGGGCGACAGCAGAGCTGTTTGGGCTAATAGACAGATTGAGTGGTATCGGGAGTTGAGGGACGACAATCCACGTGAAGATATTATATCAAATATAGTTATAAACAGTGAACAACAATTACAAACATTAGCAAAATCTGGAGAAGCAGAAGAAGCAGAAGAAGCAGATAGGCCTGCTAAACCTAAAAAACCTGTAGAACCTGAATCAGGTATGGATCCAGCGAAATCGAGTACTGCTGAAGAAGAGGAACCCCTTTTTAAAGAATTAAGAGATATAATAGGTCTACCCAAGCAGGATAGTAAGGAGAGAGTTGAAGATAATACAGTTGCTCGTTTTGTGTTGAATGCACTATTTCAATTTTTGACTGGATTTTCAAAGCATCCACCCGCAAAGCATGCAAAAAGTGATGCAAAACCTTTGGCAATTAATACGATCATTCTTCGTGTGCCATCGCATCTTTTTGGTTTTTCGGAACGTGTTCGTAGAGATGGACTTCAAATGTCTGCGGAAACTGTTCGTAAATTATATCAATTTATGAAGGAATCTTATGATCCAAATCCAAGGAAGACATTTTCTTGGAATACATTGTTACAGCAATTGTTTTCTTATGAACCGGATTATGAAAGTTTTGTTGCAGAACAAAAGAGTAAGGCCGAAGTAAGGCAAAGAAAATTAGAAGACGCTGAAGCGAAACGAGAAGCAGATCGAAAAAAGAAAAAAGAAGAGCAAGAAAAAGATGCTGAAGCAAAAGGAATCAAAGAAATACCGGATAGAATTGAAACATTCAAGAAAAAAAGGAAAGAAATCTTTGATACCTATCAAGCTCTATGGACACAATTTGAGAAAGACGAAAGGAATATTTTTGAGCGCGTACTAGAAAGCGTGAGTAGAATGGAGGGTCAATTTACGGGTATGGATTCTGGTCTTAATAAAGGTCTTATGAAAGTTTTAAATAGTCATTCTGATGATTTAAAACTCTTAAGAGAAGTTACAGAAGCTATAATGGGTTTTAAAAATAGTTGGGCAGTAGATAATGAACGCATAATAAAACACCTCAGTATAATTAAGCAATGTTGTGAACAAAGAGGTTCAAAAACTATTATAAAAGAAGGAGAGAGGCTGACAGTTTCAAATGAGTTATTTTATATTGAAGGTGTGGTACGTTCAGTAGAAGAAGAATGCGAAAAAATGAAAAAATGCTTAGCAGGGCTTAGAGTGCGTGCTAAGAGGCTTGAAGATGAAGATGTGCCGGAGAAAGAAAAGTATGTTGGAAAGCAACGTCGAGTTGTTGATAAAAAAGGCACCTTGGATAAATCTGATGACGAAGTATTAAATATTCTCGTTAATAGGATAAAGACAGAACGAGATGGTTTGGAATTGTCTTCTAAAACAAGAAGGCTTGCTAGTGAAGCAGAGGAACAAGCAGAAAAAGAAAAAAGGGCGGCAGTAGCAGAAGCAAAGGCAGCAATGGAGAAAGCAGCGGCAGATACAGAGCGATTAGCGAAAGAAGCGGCAGCGGCAAAAAAAGCAGCAAGACTAAAAGCAAAGCTTGAAGGAAAATCAGCAAAAGGAAAACATATTAGAAACACACCTGAAGATCGTGCTGAAAAAAAGAGACAACAGGAACTAGAAGCTAATCGTAAAAGAAAGGAAGAAAATAGATTGAAGTATTCACAGGAGCGCCTTAAAAGGTATAAAAAAGAAAGAAATGATGCGAGAAAAGAGTTAAGAGCTGTGCAAAAATACCACAAGGCGAAAATTGCTGCTAACGAACCTGAGTCATTAGTGGTGTTGAGTACTTCAAGTCACTTCTCTCCTTTGGTTTTCACAGGAATTGCAAAAACTTTATCTGCTCAGCATCAAGTTTATAGAAAGCATCCGAGGGAATTTATAATAGAACATTTTGGTGACGAGGGTTCTGGCAGTACTATTGTGTGGGAACTGAAGCATAAACGTGCGGCGTTGGCATTTTTATTTGAAATATTGGAACACGAGCGAAAAAAATTGGGGGATTGTCCTTTAGGTAAGGTATTAAAAAAGTTGAGAAATATCATAGTACACCCAGAGCAAATGGATGATGTATTGGGTAAATTTAAGCCTGAAGATGCAAGAACATTATTTAGAAAATTGGCGTTGGGTGTGTTTGACTTTATTTCAAGACTGGATCGAGACAAATTTGAGTCTGAAGTGGATGTGGTAAAAGCAATGAATTCACCCTTGTTAAATGCAATGATAGAACATGGAAACGCTATGCAAGCACTAACAAGTCCTGCAGAGAGTGGAAAGGAATTCGACGCTACGTTATTAGTGGGAGTGGAACCTAAACAATGTGCTGAACGGATCCGCCAGGCTTACAAAGATGCTGAGGAGTTTTCGGGTAGAGCAGGCATGAAACGTGCAAAAAAGCTAATAGTTAAAGTGTCTAATTTAAAACTCAATTTAAGAAAATCCAATATTAAACGGTTTAAATTGCTAGGAAGTGATGCAAAGAGGGTGTTGGAGCTTGAAAGAGTGTTGGAAGCATGTTACATCAAGAATGAAACTTACTCTCGGACGGGTGGTTACCCTTGGTCAGGGATGTATCAGCAAGGTTTATTCTGCATTATGGGACGAATTTTTGAATTATGTGCTGCACGATTGAAACCTTTAAGTTCGATATTCCATAATCTTAATAGTGTTATCATACATCCTGAGTATTTTTCAAAATTATTAAGCATTTGTCTGGGGTCTACGCCTGTTGCTGATTTGCAAGCTGCTAACTATGAACATAGAATATTAATGCCCATCGCACTCAAATGTATTGCTTTTCTGAAGGGAGATAAGACTGTTACGAGTGAAAAAGAGTTGTTTGGTATGATGGGTTTGCATTTTTCCAGGATGGCGAGGAAGTGTAAACAAGTACTAGAGTGTATTCAAAAAGATGATGATAAAACTATTGAAAAACAACTGCAAGCTCTGTGTGTAAATGCGGAGTCATTTGAAGAAAATCGAATAAAATATTGTGGTAGTCGAGGATACCTTGCACCAGAACCTTCAAAAGAAGATGTTTTAGTTTTGGACTTGGCTTTGCAACATACCTTGGCTTCAATGAAGGTAAAGATGAAGACGCTGGAAGAGCTACCTTACAAAAAACAGGGTATCCTCGTAGATTTGGCTATGCAATATACGACGGGTATGCTCGGTAGTTATATAAGCGATATGCGGAAATTAGCCTATCAATATGGTAACAAAGAAGCTGCAGAGGTATATAGGAACTTGCCGGAGCCTATTCAGGCGCGTGCCAATTATTATCAGAAGCGAGGGGCTAAATTTAGACATGGGAAAGAAAGGCCTGAGCCACCAGGGTGTTTATAGCTGAAGAGTTCGAGTCAAGCTGGTAAGAGATGAACAAACAAAAAGTGAGGTGGCCCCCATGGTACAAACCGGGTAGACTGGTAACAATTTAAAATTTTGATAGGTTTGTCCAATGTCAAGATTTGACACCATGACCATTTGCATGTGACTGTCCATAACAAAAATAAACAATCAAGCCAATTATCAACCATATAATAAATCTTAACCAGGTTATCCCAGGTAGATTAATCATTAAGTATCCACAGGATAGAATACCGAGGATAGGAAATAAAGGGGAATAAGGTGTTTTAAAAGGACGATGCAATTTGGGTTGTGTATGTCGTAAAAATATGACACCAAAACATACGGTAATAAATGCGGCAAGTGTTCCAATGTTTACTAATTCTGCAACGGTACTGAGGGGTAGAAATCCTGCTAATAAGGCAATGATAAGTCCACTTAAAGAAATAATGAATAGTGGTGTTTTTGTTTTTGGATGTACGACAGCAAACAAAGGCGGGAGTAATCCGTCTCGTGACATTGCAAAAAAAATACGACTTAATCCATACATAAAAATGAGGATGACACTCGTCAAACCTGCGATCGCACCCGCTGCAACAATACCTGCTGTTAATCGGTGACCTAAATTCAAGATGGTTTCTGCGACCGGTGATTTGACATTTAATGTTGTGTAGGAGGTTATGCCTGTTAATAAAAAAGAAACCAGGATGTAAATAACAGTACAAATAGCCAAAGAACCAATAATGCCCAAGGGGATGTTTTTTTGAGGGTTTATGGTTTCTTCAGTAGCAGTAGAAACTGCATCAAATCCAATGTATGCAAAAAAAACAAGTGCTGCACCACTGACAACCCCATGCCAACCAAAGGGCATAAAGGGGGACCAATTGATGGGATTGACATGTTGTATCGCTACCCCTATAAAAACTGCAATAGCGATAAGTTTGATCAAGACGATGCTGGCATTAAAATTAGCACTTTGTTTTACACCCAAACCTAAAATACAGCTGAGTAAAATAACAATACCCATGGCGGGAAGATTGACCAGGCCACCTTCAAAGGGGCATTTCAGAAATTGATCTGGAATTTGAAATCCGATGGCATTTATAACATCATTCACATAACCTGACCAACCGATTGAAACAGAACATGCACCTAAACCATATTCTAAAATCAGATCCCAGCCGATGATCCAAGCAATGAGTTCTCCGAGCCCCGCATATGCATAGGTATAAGCACTCCCCGCGCCACCAATGGAGGCAGCCAATTCTGCATAACAGAGGGCAGCAAAGGTTGAGGCAAACCCAGCAAGGACATAAGACAGTACAATGGCGGGGCCTGCTTTAGTTGCTGCTGCTACACCAGTTAGGACAAAAATACCAGCACCAATAATGGCACCTATCCCGAGTAATATGAGATCTGAGGCAGTGAGACATTGCCGTAGAACATTGCGTTCAGGTTGGAACAGTTTGGTTCGAAACAATTGTCTCATAATATCCATTTTCCATTTTTTGATGGTAATCCTTGGTGTTATTATTTAGTATAGGTGTGGTAGATGTGGGGTCAAATCTGGATTCTGGATATCTTTATCCAAAATCCAGATTTGACCCCTTGGACATGGAGAATTTATGAAAAACTCAATTAATCTAACAAAATATAGTGTTTTTTTTCCAAAAGATCCTGTTTTTGGAAATCCTGCTGCAGTCATAGAAACTTCGAATCAAGAAAGTTCAGAGTTGCAAGCACTTGCGCGCGAATTAAATATGCCTGTCACAGTTTTTTTGTTTGGGCGGGGACAGGGCCCTGCCCCTACGATAGATGATCAAAAAATTCCCAAAATTCGATTCTTTTATCCAAATCGCGAAACAAGTATTTGTGTACATGGTGCATTGGCCGTTGCTTGTCATTTATTAAAAAATGAAAAATCTATTCAGGTGATTAATAGAGATAACACTTCATTATTGTTGAGTAAGGGTGAGACTCATCAGAGTCAATATTTTATTAATCTTACCCCTACTGAAATGAAAAATAAATTGTTTAATATTAAGGAAGTATTGGCAATGCTTGCCATTAATGAATTAGATATAGATCTTTCTTTGCCTTTTGAAATATCCTCAGTGCGGGTAGCCCAAAATTGCTTATTCCCGTTAAAAACCTAGGCATTTTAAAAGATTTGAAACCACAGTTTGATAAAATTTCAACATGGAGTCAAGATAATGAAGTGAATGGTTTTTATGTTTATACTAATGAAACATTGGATAAAGCCTCGAATTTTCACGCAAGAAATTTTAATCCATTGTCAGGTAAGGATGAAGACATTGCAACGGGCATTGCTGCTGCAGCATTAGCCTTAAGTTTTTCCAAAAAGCATAATATGGGAACTTATATTATTGAGCAAGGACATTTTTTACAACGGCTTTGTACGATTTACGTTGATGTGAGTAATAACTCCATTAGAGTGGGTGGTAATGTCGTAGTATCAATATAAATCACCATTTTTAAATAATGCTGCCTTATTTTAATTATTATAAGTTCCGCTATAAAATCAAATTATAGCTGTTCCGCTATAATTTATAAATATAGTTGAACAGCTATAAAATACTCAATAGCTGTACTGAGCTATTTTCTATCAATTTAGACTTTTAGGAAGTACAAAAAGAATTTTTAAATCTTGTGATGGGGTAAAATTATGTTTTGTATAAACATATTTTTCTTCCTGTTTTTGTAATTGAACTTCACAATTATGGGCAAGCTTTGCATTGGCGGGTGGTATGATATTCAAAGTAAATTTTTTGATAGGCCCTTTCCAGTTGTTTGCTGTGGTTAAGATATAATCAATTTCTAGTACTCTTAAATATTTAGGTTCATCTTGTATATTTTGTAACAAAGAATGTTTAATCTCTTCATCTAAAAACTGTTTTAATGTATCGCTTTGGCAGTAATTTGAAAGTTTCTTATCTTCTAGATCCCGATGTTCAAATTTTATATCTTGTGCGGATTGTCCTTTTTTGGGAAGTATTAAAAAAAATTGACCAGGATGGGGGGAATAAGTATGGCTCACATGAATGGTTTTTTTTGCAGGGAAGTTCTGTTGCCAAAAATAAGTGGTTTGATTGCGCCAAATGGGTAACCCTTTTGCATCTAATAATTGCATTTTTTCTAATTTGTCTTTTAATCTTTTGTCTTGAGCTAATTTACCTTCCTCCATGAACCCTGCAAGAAATGTCGCTGAAAGGGGGATATTATTATTAGTTAACATTTCTGTAATATCTTTCCCCTCTCGCGTTTTGGCTGTGATTCGATAATTAAAACCATAAGATTCACCATTGACCTTTCGTTCAAAATTAATAAAGGGGGCTTTTCCTTTTTGCATCAAATTAAAAAGGTTCATGTTAGACACTTCTGTATTTGGAATCTTGATGAGAGGATTGTGATCTAGAAAAATATAACTTAAATACGATTCATCCCAAATAGGAAAAACACGCAAACTGCTTGAGTCGTCATCAAATGGTGCAGGGGGTAATGGAAAAGCAACATCGAGTAAAAGATCTTTATCACTGTGGTTAGTAAAACGATATAAAACTTCAATTTTATCTTCTGAAATTGTTAGAATTTCTTCATCTATACTTACATTAGGGTTGGTTGTATATTCAATGCCTGAAGGTGTAACCGTTGCAGTGGTATCATTAGCTACTGCTGGAAAATCAATGATTAATAACATTAAAAAGATTAAATATTTTATTTTTAAGCACATATTCATTTTAAACCCATAATTTCAATCAGAAATGGGGGTCTTAAGCAATGGGGAGGTACATAACTCCATTTTATATCAATTTTTGGAGCTTTCAACTCCAAAAAATGTAATTTTTGCTTGAACCCTAAAATATTTACTATACATTTAATCAGTTGCAATTCTGAATAAATTTAGGTATAAAGAGAACTTTGTTTTGATAAATTACACAAAACTACTTTAATTCATAATTATTATTAAATTTGGAGTCCATTATGGCAGCAACAATAGATTCAGGTTCAGGTTCAGGTTCAGATACATTTGATTCACCAATCGTAACAGCAGTTGATTCATCATTCGAGGTCAAAAGATCTTCTGAAGAAATGCTCGAGATTGAAAGACAAAAAGCAATGAAGGCTGCTATCTTTGAACAACATTTAAGAGCAGCTCTAGATGCAACCGGTGAGCGGACATTATCAGAAGTTCAGCGTGCGTTTATCAGTTCGGAATCTTTTAAAAAAAGAATTGTTTTTAGTAGCCTAAAGGTAGAAGAGATAGAAGCAGCAATAGAACAAGCTGTAGAGAAAATAACACCTGCACAAATAACAGCTCTTGAAGAAATCTTCAAACAAAAAATGGATACTATGGCAGGTGCCCAAACGTGTCATAATCAAGCAGTTAAAGCAATTAAACTGGGGATGCCCTTAAGTATCATCCATGATTGTATAGAATATCGTGTTTTTCACAGATTTGCACACATGCTCGAAGACATTTTTAATTTAATTGGTGAGAATCGATTAACTCCAAAAGATCTCGGCACTCTAACAGGAATTGATTTGGATGCTATACTGAGGCATAAACTAACTTTAGAACAAATAAAAAGTGTTAAAGTTCAATTAGATGACACTGATCTTGCATTATTAGGAAAAAAGATCTCTTTTGACTCTATTAGTAAATTCAATCGTGCGCAGCGTCTTTTGGTTCATATAGGATTCCGAGTTGAAGTGGTGGGTGCAATGACAGTGTTTGATGATGTTTCCCCAGAAGATGTAACTTGTATTTACCCAATAAAGAGCTTAATTGATAAGACAGATTCAGAAAGTACTAGACAAAAACGCATCGAAGAAATAAGTATAGATTTGCCAAGATTAAGATCTTATCAGTTTCGGGCTGTACAAAGATATATTCCACTAGATGTTGTGATGAATCCAAAATTTACAACTGAGGTTGCTGCAAAAGCCCTTACAGGCGAAGAGTTCGACAGCTTGTTTAAGACTGCTTTGACTGCGGATGAACTTAGTACTAAACCTTTGTCGGCACTTCAATTGTTAGTAAAGTTATTAAAAAAAGGGATGTCTTTTAAGGAAGTTTCAGAGTTTAATGAGATGCAGCTTGCTTTGGTTGATGAGGGTTTTTCGGTTGACGCAGTGAGTCAAATGTTACTTGGTGATTATAATAATGCTAATCTTCTTGTTTACATAAGAGAGTTACTCGACGGAGCAGGAGAAAACAGATCAGAACTTATTGTAAAAATTAATGAATTTTTGCCAAGATTGCGATCTCATCATTATCTGGCGTTACAAAGCAAAAAGCCACTAGATGTTGTGATGAATCCAAAATTTACAGCTGAGATTGCTGAAAAATTTAAATTTACAGAAGAAGAGTTCCAGCATTTGTTTAATGGAACCACTTTGACTGCGGATGAACTGAGTATTAAACCTCTAACGACACTTTACTTGTTAGTAAAGTTATTAGAAAAAGGGATGTCTTTTAAGGACGTTTCAGAGTTTAATGAGACACAACTTGTTTTAGTTGAGCAAGGTTTTTTGGTTAAAACGGTAAGTGGAATGACATTCGACGGAGACTATAGTCTTCTTGGTTCCTTAATAAAACAGAAACTTGATGCAGTATCAGGAAAAGCAAAAGAAGAATTTATCGTACAAGTCAGTGATTTTTTGCCAAGGTGTAAGCCCTATCATCTTGAGAGTATAAACATGGTGGGTGTACCATTAGATATTGTGATGGATCCAAAATTTTCACCTGAAATTTTTGAATTTGTCAAAAGTTCTTATCAACGTGGAGGTTTTAAAGTAAAAGAGTTTGAGCATTTGTTTAAGCATAACTTTACTGGCTTGACCGAATTGGCTTTGGTATCTACAAAAAAAACTGCAGATGAATTAGCAATTTTTGAAAGGTTATTAACAAGAGGGGAAGATCTTAAGTCCTTTATGGATTTGAATGAGACACAACTTCGTTTGGTTGATGGAGGTTTTTCGGTTGCAGATGTAAGTGGAGTCAGACAACAAAAGAAACGTCATAGCCCTTATTATCATGATCTAATAAGACAGTTTTTAAATGAAGGGAGAAAAGAAGATCGTATTAGAGAATTATCTCCATTTTTGTCAAGATTAGAATGCCATCATTTATTAGGATTAATAGAAAGCAGGAAACAGGCGAGACCATTATCACCTATAGATGTAATAGATCCTAAATTCACAGATCTTCACGCTGAGCTTATTGAAGAAGGCTACGGATGGAAAGAGATGCGAGATAAAGGTCTTGTTCGTACTCAGTTAAAAGCTTTGAAGATGAGTTGTAAATCTGGTTACGAGGGTCGCAAGTTAACTGTTCAAGATGTTCTAGAGTGGTCAGCTAAACATACTGCCGCTATGCAACTTGGGATTTCTGGTGATTTACTGGTAGGGCGCGATTCGAGAGCTGTAGATGAACTTATAAATGTACCTTGTCCATCGTCTTTAGTATTGAGGGCTAGTGCTTCAGCAGCCGTTAGCTTAAGATCGGGTAGAGGAGAGTTATTATTGTCACCTGATGGAACTGCTGCAGCGACTGCAACGATAGCAGCTGTAGCACCTTCAGTGGCTTCAGCTTCAGATCCTTTGCCTTTGGTTCCCTCCAGACCTCCAGAGAGTTTGAGTGTTGCTGCGCCCCGTTAAAATTTGGAAAGGATGACTAAAATTACATTGGGGTCGAGTTTAAAAAGTTGACATATATAAGGTAAAGTAATATCTTTTAAATAGTTGTCAACTTTTAAACTTGACTCTTTTATCAAAATGATCTCACCTATTGTAATCAAAAAATCTGAGATTAAATTTACATTTATTTCTGCCCCTGGACCTGGGGGGCAGAATGTTAATAAATTAGCGACTGCTGCACAATTGCGTTTTAATGTTGTGCGTTCATCGTCATTGTCAGAAGAGGTGCGAACACGATTATTAGCATTGCTGGGTAAAAAAATTACAGCTCAGGGTGAGCTTATTATTAAGGCCAGTCGTTATCGAACACAAGAACGTAATAAACAAGACGCGCTTGATCGCTTACAAGTGTTATTAAAACGTGCAGCCATCCCCCCCAAAAAACGTCGAAAAACCAAACCCACTTTGGCATCAATCCAAGGTCGATTAACTAAAAAGAAATTACATGCTAAAAATAAATCATTACGGCGTAACCCTGGGGATTTATTATAAATTATCTGCGATTCGAAATGCTCGTGCCATACGATTTTGTTCGTGGAGCTCGCGCTCTTGTAGGTAGATCAGCATCTTGCAGCTTACGACCTAATTCGTCGTCGCGAGCGATTATACTTAAGTCCTTTTCAAGACCTAAGCAGAGTAAAACAT
>Ga0207060_10253_pt1 | contig 17346 bp, 15 predicted proteins | sample Alteio_BWMinCont_30_FD_153270 | JGI IMG/M metagenome (GOLD analysis project Ga0207060, IMG submission 153270) | Enriched cells from forest soil in Barre Woods Harvard Forest LTER site, Petersham, Massachusetts, United States -... | ecosystem: Environmental > Terrestrial > Soil > Temperate forest >...
ATTGACAAGAAGAATGGTACAGAAAATTTTGGAAGCAGCAGATCTCTTTCAGCAGCACAAACATATTGTCCCCGGCAAAAAAACTAAACGCAGTCAATAAACTACCGTATGAAAAAAACATCTTCCATCGAACCAAAAAACCTGACAGCACAATTGCATTACCGTGGAGAAGGCAATCCTCCCAGCACTCATCCTTCAACCGCCGTTTCCAATTGCTATCCGGGCCTTGAAATGGATTTTCGAAATGTCTGGAAACATGTTTTTGAGGGGATAGAATTATTGGAATATTCAAACCTGGTTATCGGAGTGGATCCGGCTGCGGATGAAAAAATTCAAAGGCTCGTTTCCTCAGGGATCCAGTATGAACTTATTTCCGCAGATGGAATCCCGATGACAGCACCTGTAACCGGTCCATTCAGACATGCACCCGAAATGATTCATGATACCATAGCTCTTGAATGGTCTAATGCATTGGCAGAAGTTCTTCCGAAAGCCGGACAATTTGTACTATGCAAATTTCAAAATAGCAATAATCTCAGGGAAATACTTTCCATAAAGTTGAAAGTCCGCCATTTTTTCGATGTCGATCTGAACCTGAACGGGAAAGTGGTGAACCAGCGTGTAGTGATTGCCCGTGATATGGCGGCACCCGGCGATCTCACACAGAGTCTTTGTTCACCATGGCAGAATGATTACCGGGAATGCGATTGCTTTTATTGGGCCGCCAGCAGACCGGATTTTGTGAATGTTGAACCCGGAAAGGATGGAAAGAGCAAGGGGAATAACTGGATGCAAAAGGATCGGACAGATTCAGGCGATAAAAAATATATCAGTGATGATGAGGATGGAGTTAGAGGAAATCCAGTTCTTGTGAGTTACCAGGATTTGTTTGCGGCATGGGAGGAAAATCTTCGCTTCATCATTGCCGGGAAAGATGAAACTTTAAAAAAGCCGCGCAACGCAGTCAAAGCCGGAGCAAAGAAAAAATCTAAATAAAATCTTTGATGAATTAAGATGGTCAACAAGGATACAACAAATGATAAAGCAAGGGAATTGCCGAATCAAAACAAACTGGCACTTCAGAGTATCCTGCAGGGAAAGCCGGCTAATCCTGGGTTTCATCTTTTTGAATCTACCGGATATCATGCGCTGATACCTGATGGCTCCCGCATTTATAAGATAGATAAAAACATTCATGATAAGCTGAAGGAGCTGCTTGAAAAAAATGATCTCATAGGGATCGATCTATGGCTGATTGAAAATGATCTGCAGTCACTCGGAAATATTGATGACCGCCCTGTAATCGATCCGCCACTTACTTCTATTTCACTGGCGATCGCACAGAAATGCAATCTGGGATGCAGCTATTGTTATGCGCAGGAAGGCGGATTTGGGGTGAAGGCAAAGAATATGCCGCTGGAAAAGGCAATCGCCGCAGTTGATTTATTATTTGCTCAAAACCTTGCCGCATATAAAATGAATATTGCATTTCTTGGAGGTGAACCATTAGCAAACAGGGAAGCACTTCAGGAAGTTACCAGGTATGCGAAGGAGCGGGCTGATATTGAATCGAAAGATATTAATTTTTCAATTACGACGAATGGGACATTGCTCTCAAAGGGTGACGCGGATTTTTTTGAACGTTATGGATTTTCAGTAACGGTAAGTTTGGATGGAGTAGGCGAAATCCATGACAGACTTCGCCCGTTTAAAGGCGGGAAAGGGAGTTATGAAAGGATTATCAGAAATGTGGAACCCCTGCTTGCCCTGCAAAAAAATATGCAGGTTTCAGCAAGGGTCACGATAACGCCTCTGAATCTTTGTCTTAAAGAAACGCTGGACGAGCTTATCCGGCTTGGGTTTCATAGTGTCGGATTTTCCCCTATGCTCAGTTCTCCCGGAGGTAATAATGAGATGGATTCGGCATCTCTGGAAAATATGCTGGAAAGCATGATTGCCTGCGGCCAGGAATTTGAAAAGAACCTGATTGCAGGGGAAAGATATCCCTTTTCGAATATGTCTACTGCTTTGAAAGAAATCCACCGCGGCACACACCGGCCTTATCCCTGTGGAGCAGGAGCAGGGTATCTTGGTGTTTCGGCGAGTGGTGAACTGGCTGCATGCCACCGTTTCGTTGAAGACAAAAAAGGGTACTTAGGAGATCTCACGGAAGGGATTAACCGCGATCTCCAACAGGAATGGCTAACCGAAAGACATGTACACAGGCAGGAGCCCTGCAAAACTTGCTGGGCCCGTTACCTATGCGGAGGCGGATGCCACCATGAAGTTATACACAGGGGAAGGCCAGCCTGTGACTATATCCGGGGCTGGTTAAATTATGTATTACAAGCTTATACCAGGATACTTGATCAGCGTCCTGATTTCTTTTACCCGGAATTTGAAAGCCGGTGAAATTATTTTTTCATGAATGAAAAAACTATTTGTATTCTGGGTGCCGGTCCGGCGGGTATCGTCACTGCGCTTAAATTAAGGCAGCTGGGGTACAGTCCGATGGTTTTGGATTGCAAAAAAAACACTGGTGTCGTTAGAGCAGAATCCCTAAGTCCGGGTGTTTTTACATTACTTGAAACCATAGGAATTGATCTGGATGAATTCCATGAAATATGCAACCCCATTGAGCGAAGTTTTAAGTTTTGGAACAAAGAAATGATTGGAACGGTCAACCCTCCGGGATTTCTTACTGACCGCGGTCAATTTGATTCTTTACTTCGGGATATTGCAATAAATCGGGGAATTAGTTTACTTCCGGACTCAAAAGTGGTCAGTCTGGAAGTAACAAATGAAGGATGGAATATTTGCTTTCGCCATGATGAAAAATATCAAATACTTAAGGCAGGCTTTCTGGTAGATGCGAGTGGAAAGAAATCTATTATTCGTGGTGTTAAAAAGAGGGTGGCTGCATCAACACTCGCGGTTAGCGGTTCCTGGGAAAATACAAGGTTCAAAAAAAATGAAACAATACTGGAATCCGGGACTAACTACTGGCTTTGGGGTGCGATACTTTCGAACGAAGTCTTTTATGTAACATTATTTCTGGATCCTCAACTCTGCAGGATTCCAGGCGGCGACGGACTTGTTCGCATGTACAGGAATTATCTGGGAAAAACAAAGTTTTTTAAAAGTTGTCTAAGGGGGAAACTTCGGGGGAACCTCATTGCAAATGATGTGACACCATTCTACTATGAAAAACCCTCAGGTTTTAATTATATTAAAGTAGGTGAATCAAGTGCAGGTCTTGATCCTGTTTCTTCCCAGGGCATACAAAGTTCAATGACAGGAGCCATCCAGGCTGCAATTGTTATCAATACTATTCTTACCGATCCGAAAAATGCATTACTCGCTATTGAATTTTATCAGGAACGTCAGCAGGAACTGATCAGATTGCACACAGAAAAAATTTCTGCGGTTTATGCTGCTGCTTATCCCCGGAAGAATAATCCGTTCTGGGTAAATAGAAATATCGCGAGTCACCAGTCAGAGCTACTACCTGAAACAGAATCCTGGACAGCTTCACAAAGAGTTAAATTTTCACCTGAAGCAGGATTGATACCCACCGGTTGTATTATTGGGAACCAGGTTTCCAGCAGGCCCGGGCTTGCCCATCCTATGTTGAAAAGGCCCATTGTCTTTTGGGAAAATATGGAAATCGACTCCATTCTTGGAACTATGCAGGGATGTTTTGAATTATCTGAATGGATCCGGCGCTGGTCTGAAAAAATAAATCCGCTTGCCGCGGTCCGGCTGTTTGATCAGCTGAAAAATATGGGTGCTCTGGTTGCGACACAGGAATAGTCAGGGCAAAAGGGACTTACTTAATATCCTTAAATATATACCCATTATCGTTATAATCTTACCAAACACGCATTTATGCTTTGAAACTGTCAAGAAAAGCGATAAATTTAGATACTGCACCTTTGGAAACAAGGAAAAGTCACACGAGTTGTTTCCCTACCCCTTCAATACTACGATAAAGGATTAGATTATTTCCGACAATTGGAAACCTTTCAAAGGTTGCAGTTAGTTTGACGGTTTCTTACTTACTCTATTAAAACTTTCCAAGCCTTTGAATTTCGAGGCCTGAACTGCTTTGTGAAGATGTAGATTTCAAATAATTCAATTAGTTATGAATTCTATTATATCACTTTTAAAACTCTAATTATGAAATGGGTAAAATTTGATGAAGACTTTAAAAAAAAAGGCCCTCTTTATAAGTTATCGCAGAAAAATGATAGCACTATTTTTAATTATAAGTCGTGGGAAATAACAGAAATAGAAGCAATTTGTTTTCATAGAGAAGCTGGCAGTCGTATTTCTTTCCAAAAAGCATTATTGAATGAAGAAGATGCTTCATATGAATCAAAGGAATCTGCCAAGCTTTACCATAAATGGGTTTGCCACAATCGGTTACCAGAAGCATATTTTGATCCAAGATATTTTGAAAATGACTATTACAAGACTATAGGAATAGAAAAAGAAAAGTATAAAGAGGTCCCCAATGATAACGTTACACCCCATCCGTATGAAATATATATTGGTGGCTGGCTCCACTTTTATGATTCAGAAGTGCAATGTGGAGATAGTGATCATGCTGTTTATTTTCATTGGGATTATAAATGTAGGTGTGTGACTGTTTACATATCACAATTGAGCAAAGACAAACGTTGGAATGTTAATGTCAATGTAAATGTAAACCCTCCCGGATCATCAGATCCCACAAAACCTACAATTCCACCACCATATTGTTAATCGGGCAATTGATTTGTATCCGTACCCTTCCTTCTTTCGATTCGAAAATTTAGAATCAATAAATATTTGTGCAAATAATATAAAATGAAATATAGCCAACCATTTTTCCGTATGGTGGTCAAATTTAAAGACTATTTGAAACTGCCCTATAAAGGGGCAAAGGAAATCAATCGCTATTTTTCTCATAATGATTTACTGCCTTTTAAGTTTATTCTCAAAAATTTTATCGGAACAAGGATTGGTAAATTATTCACTACGCTTAAACCTGAAATCATTACTGAATTGACAAATAGAGCAGGTAATCTGGGAAAGGATTATAAGGCTCCGTATTTTCTTTCATACTACGTGATTGATTGTCCCAAAGAATTATATTCAGATGAGATCTTACAGATATTACGAAGAAATGACGATGTTGAACTGGCATATTTAGAAACAAGTACGGTCTTGCCACCATCTTTTGCAGAAGGTAAAAATTCTTCGTCTATTCACCAGGGTTATTTAAAACCAGCACCTGCCGGAATTAATGCGATATATACATGGAATATGGAAGGTGGGGAAGGTGGGGGAATAAAATTTATTGATATTGAACAGGGATGGAATCTTGAGCCAGAGAAGTTAAAAGTTGAAACACTACCATGCACAGGTATAAACCTTCCTGTTTTCAGGGATCATGGAGAGGCTGTATTGGGAGTAATTCTTAAAAATCATAATTCAATTGAAGGAAAAGGAATTGCGCCTAAAGCAAATGGTTATGTGATTTCCCAATGGAGACCCGATAGGTCATTCAATACAGCCGACGCCATCATGGCTGCAATTTCCCAACTAGACTACGGAGATATTATATTGCTGGAAGCACAAATTTTTGATTCTCCAGACGGTGAATATTTATGGCCTGTGGAGATTCAGTGTGCTGTTTTCGATGTTATCCGTTTGGCTACTGCCCTAGGAATTACCGTGATTGAAGCAGCAGGAAATGGAAGGAAATCTTTTGGCGATGGCAATGATCTGGACAATTATACTGACAGTACTGGTAAAAATCCACTCGATCGATCAAGCGCGGATTTCAAGGATTCAGGGGCCATTCTGGTAGCGGCTGCTTCTGATGCAGCACCGCATGCCAGAATCATGCAATCAAACTTTGGCAACCGAGTTGATTGTTATGCATGGGGTGAGCGTGTTTCAACAGCAGGTTTTCACCACAATTCATCTGAGATGGCCATTAATTCGTATAGAAAAAAAATTAACGGTACTTCAAGTGCGTCTGCTATCATTGCTGGTGCTGCCATTCTTGTACAGAGTGTTACAATGTATAGCCATCATTTTCGACTTGGTCCGAAACAGATGCGCCGGATTTTGAGCGATGATTTATTGGGTACTCCATCCGCTAACGGACGTTCGATTGACAGGTTAGGCATAATGCCTGATCTTAAAAAAATTATAGACTATATTAATTTGGATTGTCTCACTTTAAAAAATGCAGAGAAGACAAATCATTTAAGCAATTCCAAAAAGGATATATTTTCCCATGAACTGAGCTGATTATAGTAGCGTATGGGCATTTAAAATTATCCACAATGCCAAGAAAAATAATTCTATTGATATGTTACTTCTGGCTTTCCCTGTCATCCATTCATGGTCAGTGTCTTACTGAAAAAGTTTTGCAAAGCCGAATTAATTATTACAACTATAATCCACACTTTCCATCAAAAAAAATTCTTGCTGAATTAGAGCCATACCTGGCCAATATAAATAATTGCCCTTATAAGAACGATTCCACTCATGTTTTTTTACTCCGTAGAATTGCCCGAGAGTATTCACGCATGGGTGACAATTTAAAAGCCGTGGAATTCGAAAGTAAAGCACTTGGGATCATGAATTCCAATAAGGGCAAACCTTCCATAGATCCGGAAGACATCGTAACTATTTACTACTTCCTGTCCATATTTTACGATTCTTTGAATTATAACAGGGATGAGCGAGCTGCCATGGATAGTTGCTTCAATATTGGAATGAGATTAAAATCCTTTTCGAACTACGGATTCATCTACACTTTATCAGATATAGCCGAATTCAATTATGACATCGGAGATTATCATCGTTGCATTGAAGATGCCATCACATGCGAAAAACTGTCAACTGAATTAGCCGGTAGTACTATCAGGGAACGCCGTGATTTTGGAGCAAGATTGGTTTCGTATAGTTTAGGCTGGCATGTCAAAGCCCTGTTAGAGTTAAATAAATATGAAGAAGCTGAGCATCTTATCGGCAATAAATTAGAAGAATACCAAAAGGCAGGAAATTTAAATAATTTGGGTTTAATATACGGTCAAAAGGCAGACCTGGAAAGGCATAAGGGAAATTACCAAAATGCCCTTCTATTTCTCCAACGTTCATTTTCATATTACCTGAAAGCTGGAAATTATTTTAATTGCAAGCAGTCCCTGAAGGATATTGGTTACGAGATCTATTTTGAGCATTTACATGATGTTGACGAGGCCCTGGTCTATTTTAGAAATGCGCTTGCTTATACTGGAATGGATAAATTAGAGAAGAACAAGGATGCTGTAGAGTCCCTGGATATATTAGCTGATATCGCCAATGTTTATGTTCATAAAGGACTCTATGATTCCGCATTTTGGTATTTCCAGCTTGCTTACGACCAAATCAAACGGGGAACAAATGAAACGGATATTTTACACTTTCCGTCGGAAAAGCTGGTCGCAATTAAGAAGATCCATTACCTGACTAATTTAATGATAGGAATGGGTGATGCTTACTTGCAGAAATATCAGGAAACTAAAGATAACAATCAGCTCGCGAAGTCCATTCGCGTTTTTAAAGTTACGGATTCATTACTCGACAGGATCAAGGCTGAACAATTAGAAGTAGAATCTAAACTTTTTTGGAGAAAGAATACCCGTAAAATGTACGAGCATGCCATAAATGCCTGTTATCTGGGCGGGGACAAAGAAGATGCTTTTTATTTTTTTGAGAAATCCCGCGCAGTCATTTTAAATGACCAGCTTACCGAACAAAACTGGGAAACGGATAAAGATATTACGGAATTATCACAGGCCAAAAGGAATGTATCTACACTTGAAAAAGAAATTAGCACTAACGATAGCTCCTTCGGAACCGCTTCAGAATTACAGAAAAAGCTTCTGGACAAGAGAAATGAACTTGATCATATAGAAGAGACTGTAAAAAGGAAGAATCCCTTTTATTATCAGATTTTTATGGATCCGAACCACACGAGTCTGAATGATATTTATAAAAAAATATTGAACGATCACCAGGCTCTGTTAGAGCTTTTTGAAGGAGAAAACGCTGTTTATTCCCTCTTCATCACCCGCAAGGGTATTTATTTTAATAAGATCGATAAGATCGATTTTGATATTTATGCCAGGCTTTATAATTCTTTACTTTCTAATGTTAATTCATTGAATTCAAAAATGCCTGAGTTTACAAATGCTGCTCATCATTTGTACGAAATGATCTTCAATAAGAGTATTGTTCCTCAGGGTCGGATTATCATTTCACCCGATGGCATTTATTTTCCTTTTGAAGCTTTGGTGACTAACAACACAAATCCGCGATCTCCGGTTTATTTTCTGGAGGATCATCCTGTCAGTTATACTTATTCAGCACGCTATCTGTTGAATAATTTTTCCAATGAGGAAAATAAATTGAATAGAAGTATTTTGGGTATAGCACCCATTCATTATACTTATAATAAGAACCTGAATCCTCTTGTCGGGAGTGATCAATCTTTAAATCAAATAGAGTCCAATTTCAAATATGTGTATACACTGATTGGTGAGAAAGCTTCCAAGTATAATTTTTTGAAGCAATTTTCAAAATATAGTGTTATCCAACTATATACTCATGCTTCGGATAGCAGTGACCGAAATGAACCTGTTATCTACTTCTCCGATTCCAGTCTTTATTTGTCCGACCTTTTCCAGGAGAATAAACCATCCACTCAATTGATGGTTCTTTCCGCATGCAATACAGGTAATGGTAAATTTTATCAGGGGGAGGGAATTTTTAGTTTTAACAGGGCATTTGCATCCATAGGTATTCCGGCTTCCGTCATCAACCTGTGGTCTGTAAATAGTGTATCTACATACCGGCTCACGGAACTTTTCTATAAATATCTATCTGATGGCATGACCACTGACGAGGCTTTGCAATGTGCGAAACTGGAATTTATCCATACGTCCGACAAACAGCAAACATTGCCATACTATTGGGCCGCTGCCATACTGGTTGGCAAAACGGAGGTTATCGATTTTCATCAGGGTCTTACTTTGAGGACCTGGTTGATTCCGGCAATGGCAATATTGTTTTTCATTATCGTGTGGTGGCTTTGGAGGAAAAGAAAATTATTTTTGGTTGACCGGCGTCTCAATGATGAGGAATTCAGATAGTTCCAGGCAATTGACTGAGAAATTATCCGTGTCCCAGATTCCAAAGGCGTCTTTTTCTTTTAAGTCCGTTTTATTCACACTAATTGATCCTTTGATCAGAAAAATGAAGATGCACATATTGACCGGATTAAAACTATAATTGATTTGCTGATCCTTGTCGTAATAACCTAAAGACAGTTTTGCATTCTGATTGATCCAGCAGTGTTCAGGACCTTCTTCTCCAGAAACAATGGTTGTTAATTTGTTTTTTCTGTTTTGCTTTGGGAAATGTCTCAGCTGGTAACGAGGAATTATATTTTGAATTTTAGGTTGAATCCAGATCTGCAGGAAATTCACTTCATTTTCGCCGATATTATATTCCTCGTGTCTTAATCCGCTTCCTGCGCTCATGATCTGAACACCATCCGGCTCGACTGTTGTACTATAGCCCATGGAATCTATATGATTCATTTTCCCCTGCACAAGCACTGAAATGATTTCCATATTTATATGGGGATGTATTCCGAATCCTTTCCCGATTTCCATATAATCATCGTTAAAGGCGAACAGGGTACCGAATGCGCTTTTCAGCGGATGATAATAATCACTAAAACTGAAAAAGAAATTGCTTTTCAACCATCCTATATTTTTTGTTCCTCTTTCATTCGAGGGGAAAACTAAAGTCTTCATTAAATTATGATTTAAATATCAGCCTGTTGACAAGATTGATTTCGTCCTGATTTATTGTGTGGCCCATATTGGGATAAACTTTTTCGGTCACATCGGCTCCCATATCTCTCAGGATATTTGCAGTCGCTTTGACCCTTTCAACAGGCACATGGAGATCGGGATTCCCCGTACCGATAAAAACGGGTATATTTTTAAAGTTCCCCTTATAATTTTCAGTATATATTTTATCTCCAATAAGTCCGCCTGTAAAAGCAACAATACCTCCATATTGATCTGCATTTCTTGCTGTGTATTCGAGTGTCAGGCATGCGCCCTGGGAAAATCCTAAAAAATAAATCTTTTCTTTTTTGATACCTTGTTTGATAAGACCAACTTCAATAATATGAATTAAATCCAACGCTGAAGAAAGCCAGGGTTCATTATTCTTTGGATTTGCAAGAAATGAATTTGGATACCAGCTGTTCCCGCTTGCCTGAGGTGCGGCCAGAAGATAATCAGTAACGTGTAAGTTTTCTGAGAGAGAGAGAATATCTTCCGCACTGGCGCCTCTGCCATGGAGCATGATCAATGCTTTTTTTGCATTTATTTTATTGCCCGCGTAAATAATAAGTTCTTCGTGCATAGCTTTTACTTCAATGCAGGTAAAGATGCTTCAATTTTACCACGCATGGGTTCATATTGTTTTGGCAATTTTAGGTTAGTTCCCAGCTGGTCAAGGGTTTCATCCACCGTAAATCCAGGATTGTTGGTTGCAATTTCAAACAGAACGCCTCCCGGTTCACGGAAGTAAACTGAAAAAAAATAATCCCGATCGATCTGGTGAGTGATATTGAGGCCTCTTTCAAGTAATTTTTCCCTGAAAACCATCTGGGTTTCTTCATCTGAAACCCGGAATGCAATATGATGATTGGTCCCTGCACTGTTACGGCCACTTTTTCCATCAGGCAGTTCCATGATATCGATGATCGACGCAGTAGGAATGGCTTCAGTTTTGAAACGGAACCTGTTGCCCTCTTGTGAAACTAGTTTATAGCCGAAAACATCTGTAAGCAATTTTGCTGTTTCATCCATGATGCGGAGAGTCAGCGTGACATTATGAAAACCTTTGGTTGCATCAGATGCTTTAATATCTGAGGTTTCCCATCCTTTTCGCGTATCTGTTCCTGTTACACCAACAAGTGAAAGCTGAAGACCGTCGTGGTCTGAAAAGGGAAGATAGGTTTCCCCGAATCGTTCAATTCTTTCTCTCGTTGTAACTTTTAGGTTTTTAAATCTGTCTGTCCAGAAATCCAGCGCATCCGGAGCAATAGCATAACTTATCTCGGTAGCCATTCCGGTTCCTGCAATTCCTCTTCCGATTCCTTCCCAGGGGAAAAAAGTGAGTATGGTACCCGGTTCACCATTTTCATTACCATAGTAAAAATGATATGTGCCCGGATCATCAAAATTGACGGTCTTTTTCACCATTCTCTGCCCAAACACTTTTGTATAAAAATCATGATTTCGCTGAGCATTATCTGCGATGGCCGTAATATGGTGAAGACCTAAAATCTGATTTTGCATATTAAATTATTGGTTATCCGCAACATAGTCAAAAATGAAACCCTTTCAATTGCAAATGTACAGATCTATGTCCACAGACCGATCGTGATGAATAAAGGCTTTCAGAGTTCAGAAATATATTGTTTAAAATAGTTTGATATCAAACTATCAATACATTAACTTTGTATATGAATAGTTATTATAAAATTGTTGATCGCCATCATGGATAAAAGGAATACTGCTGAAATGGCACTTGAATTAGGGAGGTGTATGACAGAAATGAAAAATTTCCTTCGTCAGCATATCCAGGCAAAAATAAAAGAGCACAGAATCGACATAACGTTTGAAATGCTTGAGATCATGGCTTGCCTTTGGAATAAGGATGGGATTAACCAGCAGGAATTAGCTGATATCACTATCAAGGATAAATCAAGTATGACTTACCTGGTTGACAATCTGGTAAAGAGAAATATGGTCAGCAGGGAACCGGATACGGATGACAGACGTAATAATTTAATCTGTCTTACAAAGGAAGGCAGGCTTTTACAAAGAAAATTACATCCGTGGTTATTGGAAATGTATGATAAAGCAGCTTTTGGTTCCCAGCTGTCTGATATTAATAAATCCATTAAGCTTATCAGAAGAATGACAGAAAATCTGAAGAATAAATAATAACCAGGTCACTAAATATATAATGACGATGAAAACGATGCTGATTCCGATAGATTTTACCGAAACATCGGAAAATGCCATTAACTATGCTGCTGAATGGTGCAGTGAATTTGATTATGGCCATATTATTTTGCATAAAACATTTTATAATTCTGTATTCGATAATCTGATACCATCTAATGAATATGCGAGTATTAATGAGGATTATTTTCCTGCATATCGAATGGCGGAAATGGAAAAACTTCATATTCTGAAAAAGAATTTGAATGAACATTTTAAATCAGGCATCAAAGTTTCCCTGGCTGTAAGCGAATTACCGATGCTTCGATCTATTATGAATGTTCTGCGAAATGGGAATGTTGAATTAATTGTTGCAGGCAGCGATCATCTTGGATCTTCAAATAATAGCATTATTTCGAATCATATCATCAATATTGCGAAAGCAAGTCCCGTCCGTGTATTAATTGTACCATCCATTTCTACATTTAGTAAAATTGAAAAAGTGTTGGTTCCCTGTGATTTCAATGCAATTCAGTCTTTGGAAAGGCTTGCCAGATACAAAGAAAATTTACCTAAACGGAATAAAATGGAGCTGATGGTATTAAATGTGGACCCGAAAGGCAAGGATTTATTGCAGGATTCTTCAATAGAGGAATCTGAAAAAGTATTGCATGAGTATCTGAAAAATTTTAAACATGAAATCTTTTATTCAAAAAATATAAATATTGTCGCTGGAATTGTAAAGTTTTTAGAAGAGCATGAGACAGACCTGATTGTTGCCTTACCTGGAAAACACAGTTTCCTGTATTCGCTGACAAATAAAAGTGTTTCAGAATCTCTTTATATGAATGCACTTAAGCCGGTATTAATTTTAAAATAATCAATCAAACAATTATGAAATATATTGAAAAAATAAATAGCTGGGGAGACAGACATCATCCAAAAATCATAGATATCATCCGGATGCTGGTAGGTCTGTTGTTAATTATTAAAGGATATGTGTACTTTAATAATGCAGGTTATATCCGGGAAGCGATTATTCAATACAAATTGATCAGACAGTCACCCGATGTAATCCTGGCGATTATATATTATACGACCTATATTCAGTTAGTAGGCGGGGCAATGATTTTACTTGGGCTTTCTACACGGATTGCTTCTATATGCGTTTTACCGATAATTATTGGCGCAGTTTTCTTTATTAATGTTTTGGATCCTTACTTCAATTCCGAACTCTGGCTTTCTATTTTAGTTCTGGCCTTACTGTTACTTTTTATCATTGAAGGTTCCGGTAAATTGTCATTGGATTATTTACTTTCCGATTTTAAAAAAAACAGATACGAATAAAAATTGAGGTTCCATAGTAACCGATTGCAGATTAATTATTCGGATTTTGGACTTGTGTTGGAAAAAATTGCCATAAATAATCTGATGAACCAGCCTGTCCCGTACCAAAACTCCCGGTTGCAATGAATCCTCCGCCTCCTGAATTAGCCGAATCAGGTGTAAGACTGAATCCAACCGCACCGGTTGTTGGCGGACCCTGGAATGGTGTTTTTTCTGTCCACAGATCGGCCGTGAAATCGTATTCCCAGGTATTTGTATTGTAGCCGTTTTTATTACCCGTGCTGAGATAAGCATGATTATTGGCTATGAATCCGCAGCCATCCCACCGCTCGATAGTCGTATATCCGTCGTCATAAGAATCCGTGCTATAATTATAGATTTGTCGAAGCTCGGTCCATTTTGCACTATCTGGACCAAATCTCCAAAAATCACCTACCGTAATACCCGCGTCTACACCTGAAACCACATAGCCCGCATTATTATAAACGAATGCAACTGCCGCATACCTTTTATTTCCGCTAAAACCCAGGTAGGTCCAGCTATCTGCCACCGGATCGTATGTATAGAAATCTTTCAGCGTGTATGTGCCATCAAAGCCAGTACCCACATATCCCAAATTTCCTATACTAAAAGCGACAGCTTCATAACGATTGCTTCCTCCAAAATTCGCCTTCTGTGTCCATATATTCGCTACCGGATCGAACTGATAAAAATCACCCAGATAATTATTCCCGTCATATCCCGTACCGACATATCCTTTCCCGTTACATGCGAAACCTACTGCGGAACTTCTTCCTGTATTGGCAGGCATACTGTTTACCTGTGTCCAGACATTGTTCACCGGGTCATATTTCCAGAAATCATTGAATCTGGTTACAAGCCCATCCCAGCCTGTTCCGACATAAGCGAAATTGTCAATCACAAAAGAAACTGCCTGGCTTCGGGACGGTCCGTTTAACTGGGCCTCAGGGATCCAGTTTCCACTTTGTGTAAAGGGAACCTGATTTTTGTGGCAGGATGAAAAAGTGAATAAAATGAATAAAGAACAGGCAGAGAAAGAAATTTTCTTCATATTATGTTTTGGTTCTGAGTATTCTGAAATGAAATTATTTTTTTTATTTAATGAATTACAGGCTGCTCCGGTAAATTCACAGAAGTTTATCTTTAACAAAATTCGTTTTAACATTTGTTAACATTTAGTAAAGAAGCGACTTTTAGTTCGTCGCAACATTCTTTATTAAAAAACTATTAACTATTCTGTAATCTGTAAATTAGCTGTACAAATTCGCTACAATTAAATCTTTATGGTTATGAAAAATGCAAAATCAGCTCTGTACAAATTACTTGCTTTGAATTTTTTATTTATAATGCTGGTTTGTTTTTCAGTTGAAAGCACCGCTCAGTCTACACCGGCAAAATCCCTGCTTGCGCTTTCTAAAGCCGACCATATTCTGGCGATCATAGATCCGGTTACGCTGCAGGTTATCGCGCGTATACCTGTTGGTGCTGATCCACATGAAGTGATTGCGTCTTCAGACGGAAAGAAAGCTTATGTTTCCAACGCATACAGCAGCCCTTTTCATGAGATTGATGTTATTGACCTTATAACGCAAAAACCCTTACCCCAAATCGATATAAAGCCTTTTATCAGTCCGCATGGATTAGCATTTGCTGATGGAAAACTCTGGTTCACTGCAGAAGGTTCGAAATCTGTTGGGCGTTATGATCCTGCAACAGAAGGGATGGACTGGTGTATGGGAACAGGACAGGACCGTACGCATATGATCTATGTGACCCAGGATGGTAAAAAAATTTATACGACAAATGTGAATGCCGGAACAGTGAGCATTATGGCAGAGACCGTGCTTCCGCCTCCCGTTGGCCCTAATGGCCAGGTTTTCCCAGGAGCGAAAGGACGCATGGAGTGGATACAGACGGTTATTCCCGTTTCCAAAGGTTCGGAGGGTTTTGATGTATCGCCGGATGGCAGGGAACTGTGGACGGCATCTGCTGATGACGGAACCATCTCAGTTATTGATATCGCAACCAGAAAGGTGGTTGTTAAAATAGATGCGAAGGTTTCGGGAGCCAATCGCGTTGAGTTTACACCGGATGGAAAGCGTGTTCTGATTTCGACTCTGAGAGGTGGAGATCTTTTTGTTTATGATGCAGTAACGAGAAAGGAATTGAAACGTATAAGTATCGGTCATGGAGCCGCTGGAATACTTATGGATACTGACGGATCGCGTGCATTTGTGGGTTGTACGCCTGACAACTATGTTGCGATTATTGACCTTAGAACCTTAGAAGTTACTGGACATATTAATTTAGGCGGACCGGATGGACTTGCCTGGGCGGTCCGTCCTTAACCAGAAGAAGTTAATACCGGATGCTGTCCGTAATGACTTACCTTTAATTGAACTGGCAGCAACTCATTTTTCAATCTGCCCAGTTTCTCAGCCATTACCTTAAGGCTTCAATTCTACGAAAACAAACAATTTCGCAATGACATGATATGAATGAAATTAAATCAGATGGGTTGATTATTGATAATAATGAACTTGTTTTTCAGGACTATGAAAAAGAAAAAAGGGCAGAAGAATTAATCATTGCCAACAAAGAACTCGCTTTTCAAAACCAGGAAAAAGAAAAACGGGCAGCTGAATTAATCATTGCCAACAAAGAACTCGCTTTTCAAAACCAGGAAAAAGAAAAACGGGCAGCAGAATTAATCATTGCCAATAAAGAACTTGCTTTTCAAAACGTAGAGAAAGAAAAACGGGCAGAAGAGTTAATGATTGCCAATTGGGAGCTTAAGAAAGCGGAAGCAGATATTCATCAATTGAATGAAGAATTGGAACAAAAAGTAATTGAACGTACTTCGCAATTGGAATCTGCAAACAAAGAACTCGAATCATTCTCTTATTCTGTATCTCACGATTTAAGGGCCCCCATCAGGGCCATAAATGCCTATACAAAAATTTTGATTGAGGAATTTTCCGAGAAATTGGATACTGATGGCACAAAAGTTCTTCTTTCCATTATGCGCAATGCAATAAAAATGGGCGAACTCATAGATGATTTGCTTGCATTTTCAAAACTGGGAAGAAAGCAGGTAGCATTATCGGAAATTAACATGACGGCACTTGTTAACCTGGTAAGAGAAGAATTATTATTTGATGATGGTGAAATCATTCCGGAATTCCATGTGAGTATGCTTCCTTCTGCTGAAGGAGATCAGTCACTCATTAAACAGGTTTGGATTAACCTGATTTCAAATGCCATTAAATATTCAAAGTATAACTCGAAAATCCATATTGTAATCGGGGCGTGTGAAAAGGATAATCAGGTAGTTTATTATGTTAAAGATTATGGAGCAGGATTCGATATGCAATATTATGATAAACTATTTGGAGTTTTTCAGCGACTGCATTCTCAGGAAGAATTTGAAGGTACTGGAATTGGGCTGGCTATAGTGCAAAAAATAATACATCGTCATAACGGAACAATTTGGGCAGAGTCAACATTAAACGAAGGAGCCTGCTTCTATTTCAGCCTGCCTGCAATAAAGACAGGCATTCAGCGAATAAATCTACTTAATTAGAAAAATGAACTACGATAACATTGAAATTTTATTTGCAGAAGATAGTATTGATGATGCAGTACTCACCATTCGTGCCCTTGAAAAAAGTGGTTTTACCAACAAGCTTCATCATGTTAAAGACGGAGCAGAAGCTTTGGATTTTCTTTATTGCAAAGGAATGTATGTTAAGCGTAATTTCAATGAAAAACCTAAATTGATATTGGTGGATTTAAAAATGCCCAAAGTATCGGGAATACAGGTTTTGGACAGGTTAAAATCTGACCCTGATTTTAAGTCTATTCCAGTAGTAATACTTACCTCATCCCAGGAAGATCC
>Ga0207060_10254_pt1 | contig 17185 bp, 12 predicted proteins | sample Alteio_BWMinCont_30_FD_153270 | JGI IMG/M metagenome (GOLD analysis project Ga0207060, IMG submission 153270) | Enriched cells from forest soil in Barre Woods Harvard Forest LTER site, Petersham, Massachusetts, United States -... | ecosystem: Environmental > Terrestrial > Soil > Temperate forest >...
GATGAAAAATCAACTGCCCATCAACTGAGCGCAGAGATCTTAGTTGTTGGAAATGAGCTTCTAAATGGCACGACACTCGATACGAATTCCCACTGGATGTCGCAGGAACTTACTTCCTTAGGAGTGAAGGTAAATCGAAAGACGACCGTGAGGGATGAGCTCCTGATTATTTCGTCTGCATTCGCAGAATGCGCTTCTCGAAAACCCGACTGGTTGTTTTCAATCGGTGGATTAGGACCTACTTATGATGACATGACAATTGAAGCGGTGGCAAAATTTCTCGGAAAGCCATTGTATCTTGATCCGAAAGCAGCCCAGATGCTCAAGGAAAGTTATGTTCGTCGTCGTAAGATGTTCAATCGGCCCATTACTCGGATGCCTAAGTCCAGCCTAAAAATGGCAATGATTCCTCAGGGGTCGACACCGCTGTATAATTCTGTTGGAAGTGCCGCTGGTGTTCTCGCAAGATTCCGGCAAACAAACATTGCGTCGTTTCCAGGGGTTCCGAGTGAGATGAAGGCGATATTCACCGAGGAAATAGTTCCCATGATCAAGAAAGAATCGACACAATTTGTTAATGCCGAGGAATGGATTGAGCTGATCGGTACTTCGGAATCCAGGCTCGCTCCCATAGTATCTAGAATTTCATCGAAGTATTCGCCAGTATTGTATATCAAATCTCATCCCATGGGTTTTGAAAAAGGAAAATCAATTATCGATGTCCAAATAATCATGACTACGACGAAAGAAAATGAAAGAAATGCCCTCAGATCGCTTGAGCAAGCAACACAAGAAATGAATCGAGCTGCAAAAAGACTCGGCGCAATCGTCAAGAAACTAAAATCAGTACGATGATTCGGCACTAGGGCGGAGTAGTCGCATTCTTCTTTCTCTGCCGCATTTTGCGCACCTGAAGGTTGCGTAACCGCGAGGGTTCCGCACGTTCTCAAAGTTTATGATGAAATTCTTCGTTCTCGTCATGCACCGATCGCAGAATCTAAGCTCGTATTGTTCATCAGACATGGAGCGCCAAAAACCCCCCTTTCAGTCCCAGTATTTCTTAGTTTCAATAAACTTGAGTTTGGCTTCCAAAAGATCATTGTAAAATTCTCGATCGGAATCGTGCATCCTACTAAGGACCCGAGACGCAACCTGTGGACCAACGCCGTAGACGCTTTGAGCGATAATCGCCTTTTTCCCGTAAGCGAGCACAAGATCGGCCGATCTTCGGGTCTTTGACAGTATGTCAAATTCATCTTTCGAAAGCTGATTGCTCTTTGCCTTCTTTTTTAGAAGGGCCGAGGTTGCAAACCTTGCACCGTACCAAAGAACAGCTAACAAGCGCGAACCACACTTCTCGCAGACCGGTTGATCATCAAGATCGCCTACACGAACGAATTCTTTCAAGGTCCCGCAATCAAAGCAAAGCAAACTTGCAACTTCTTTCTCAATATGCGATTTCATAGACTCTACGGAATTTGTTGCTGGTTCCGCATAGTCCTCGTCTTCTGCATATCTCGACAGAATGTACATGGCAAGCGGGCTGGGTTTTTCAGACGCGCAAGTGACGAGTTTGATCGTGCCTTCCTCGCACTCTTTCAGAATCTGGGCTGTTCTTTCAATGTCAACTTTTGTTTCGAAAGCTTCTCTCAATGTTTCATCATAAATGGGAGTAAATCGGAATTTTACGCCAAGTTCCTTCATTTCGTCCCCGGACATTAACCGACCTCTCTTCAGAGCCCCAAACCGCTCTGCGATGAACTTCATTTCATAGCCGAAAGGAAAGTGCTTCCGAAGAACTCCCTCGATAAAGCCCGGCAAAGTTCCGTCGTAGTGAAACAGCTTTTCAGCTAACTTCTCTGTTTCGTATTCATCTGTCGTTAGTTCGATTAATATTCTGTAACCATCAGTCCACCAGTGTCTTGCCAGTCCTCCCAACCGTACCAGAATCTCCTCGAAAAGTTCGCCAAGAGTCGAATTCACTCTGTCCCCGGCAGATGTATGAATGATTAGAAAATTCTTGAATCGCTCCACTACAATTCTTTTTTCGGTGGGAACGGCTGCACCTTCGCGCTGTACTCTAATTTCATCTATTATCTCCTCTCGAGCAGATTTCTCCGCATTCCAGTTTAGCATTCTCGATAAATTCGAGTATTCAATTGGTTGTTCAACAAGAGACTCGATCTTACCCCTCTCGATAGCTACAGATCTAGCAACGTTCTCGGGGATTGGAATCATCTCCCCATCCCAACCGGGAATCGATGCGCTCGGATCAACGATTGGAGTAACGTAAACCAAGTCTTCCTGAATAGATTCGATCTGCCACACGTTTCCCTTTATGATGAAATGAATGCCAACTCTCGCGTGAAGCATCATGAATTCTTCTCCCAGTATTCCAATTTTTTTCTGGGTTGTCATATCCACAACCGAATATCGCCTTTCGTCGCGGATCATCGACAGATTTTGCAAATAGTATTCACGGCATTTCCGTCGTCTAGTGATCATTTCTCCATCGAGAGTGAGATAGCCCATCCTCTCCATGAATGTCACAACTGAGAGCAGAGAGTTCTTCGATAATGACCTAAAAGAAAAGGAGCTGTGAGCCATTTGAAGGAGGTCTTCAGTAGAAATCAGACCGTACTCCATTAGGAGACCAGCCACCTGGTGAGCTAAAACATCAAGTGGAGATTGATGAATGACCGTAGATTCAAGATGCCTCAATTGTGCCTCGTTTGAAATAGAAATCGACTCCAGACAATCCTCCGGGCTGACGGAAAGAATGATTCCCTCAGATTTTCTGTAAAGACTGTGACCCGACCTCCCAACCCGCTGAATCAAAGAATTCACCTGTCTTGGTGACATGTACTGGATTACCAAGTCAACAGAACCAATGTCAATTCCGAGCTCCAGGGTAGCAGTTGAGACCATCGCCCTAATTATCCCGTCCTTGAATTCCTGTTCGACTTTTTCGCGCTCTTCTCGTGGCAATGAACCGTGGTGAACCCCAACCTTCGATCCAAGCATTGTGAGTCGAGAGCCGAGCTCTTCAGCGGTAGTTCTGCTGTTCACGAAAATCAGAGTCCTCTCGTGGCCGTCGATGAGTTCGGTAATCCTTTGGATTCTGGCTACAGTGTGCGGCGTAACAAACAATTCTCTGGACTGGATCTCATCTTCCTTCGTTGGGCGTGGCATTTCAACCGCGTACTCCGCTTCCTTCCGGATGTTGCTAGTGTCAATTAGCCTAAAATTTCGCTCCGTCCCGCAGAGGAATCGTCCCATATCTTCAGGATTCCCAACTGTAGCCGACAGTCCTACTCGTTGATAATCAAAACCCACGGCTCGCCTTAGACGCTCCAGTCCAAAGGAGAGTTGCGACCCGCGGCGGTCATTTGCTAGCTGATGAATCTCGTCCACTACTACGTACTTCAAAGCTTTCAGGTTTACTCTCAGCCTTGAACCGACCAAAAGCACCTGCAGAGTCTCCGGAGTAGTTATCAAAATGTCTGGCGGACTCACGGTCTGCTTTCTTCTGTCTGCTTGGCTGGTATCCCCGTGTCGGACTTCGACAGAAAGTTCCAGCTCGCTCGCCCAAATCTTAAGCCTCTTCAGCATATCCCGATTTAGAGCGCGAAGAGGCGTAATGTACAGCGCCTTTATGCCGAATGTTGATTTGTCTGCCTTGATCTTCTGGAATATTGGAAGTAGGGCGGCTTCAGTCTTCCCCGATCCAGTGGGAGAAATGATCAGAACGTTTTCTCCTTCCAGTATGGCAGGTATTGCCTTAGTTTGCACTGGAGTCTCTTTGTCGAATCCTAGATCAGACAGTATTCTCCTGATGTCTCTAGACAGAAAATCAAAAGATGCCTTTTCCAATTCGTAACTACGACTCTTATTCGGGGTAATGGGCTTGGTGCGTCACCGCTTATAAAATCACTTGTTCAGCGGAAAAGTTGCAGAGGAAAAAGTTAAGCTTAAGCCTGAGCTGGCCTGATATTGGTGTCCATGGCAGAGTCTGCTTCATCCAGATCCGTTTTGGACGTTTTGAGAACAGTTCCGAACGAAAATGCGTTTTACTTTTACCGAGGGGAAGGAACACCTTCGGGAATAAAGGCAAGTAGTCTTCAGGAGTTTCTCTCGAGAATCGAGTCCGCGGACTCCCAATCGCTGTATTTTCACTCACAGCGTCATGATTTCGAGAACTGGATTCGAATGCTCGGGGATCCGACTCTTGCAAAGCAAATGCAAACGGTGGCATCTCAGAATCTGACACCTGACGAGTTAAAATCCAAACTGGTCAGAATAGTCCGAATGCGTGTCGGTAAACTGAAAAAACTCGCGCACGAAGCGTGATCTATCCGATCAGGCAGAGTTTGCATAATCTGTTTCGAGTTACAGTAAACTTACAGTAAGACATCATTTAACGTTTTAGATCTTCTCCAAGCTGTCGGGCCGGAATCCCAATCAAAGCAATCGAATTATAAACTGCCAGACATCTCGCATTGCTGCAATGCCTGACTCGTTGATTAAGAGAAATACCGTCAGCTACTCCTGCAACCTGGATATAGCAGACCCTTCAACTCTTCTTGACTGGGCGGTTCTCGCCCAAAAGGCCGGATTTACTGCAATTTGGGCATCTGATCATTTTCATCCTTGGTTTCACACTGGAGCAAAAGAAACCCAAGCTTGGGTCTGGCTGGCTACTTTACTTGAAAGAACCAAAAATATTCCGGTGGGAACAGGAGTCACTGCATCGATTCTTCGATACCATCCGGCAATTATTGCTCAGGCCTTTGCCAGTCTTGAAGCAATGCATGGAAAGCGCGTATTCCTTACTTTGGGCGCTGGTGAAGCTTTGAATGAGCTGCCTCTTGGCTACAACTGGATAGGCACGAGAGAGCGCAGAGAAAGAGTCGCAGAGTCAGCCGAAATGATTCGAAGGCTCATTACGGAAGAGTTTGTCAATTTTAATGGCAAGCACTTTACTCTCCGTGATGCGAATCTGTACATGAAAGCAACCTTCCCGATTTACATCGGTGCATCAGGTCCTAAAATGTCAGAAGTGGTTGGAGAACTTGGTGATGGATTCCTGACGATAAAGGGAGCCGATTATGCTAAAGCTGAGCTCTTTCCTGCAATAGAACGAGGGGCCAAAAAAGTCGGGAAGAAACTCGACGACATTACAAAAGTCATTGAAATAGATGTGTCCTACCACAGTGATTATCATACTGCGCTCGTACCCTTGCGCACTCAAGCGGGACCTCTCCTCCCAGAAATGTTCACTGATCCAATTTACGACCCCAGAGAAATCGAGAGAATGGGAACCAAAGTTACTGATGAACAGCTTGCAAAGTCGTTTGTCGTTGCTCAATCAGCGGAGGATATTATCAAGCCGGTTGAAAGTGCGTTCGATCTTGGCTTCGATCATGTGTATCTTGCGAGCCTTTCGCCTGACGAACCAGCATTCATCGACCTTTGCAGGCAGAAAGTTCTTCCATACTTTGCCAATAGAAACTAGGTATCCTAAAACAGATATGCGGACAAAAGCAAAAAATCTCTTCGGAGCGCGTTAGCCTTGCCAGACCATCTTTTCGAAACCAAAGTAATTGAGCTGAAGAAAACGCAGTATGATAAGCCAACAATATTCGGCGGGTTCGTAGGTCCAGGACTCGTGGGCCTTGTAACGACCGGATACATGATCGAAAAGCTGAACCTCCATGAGGTTGCTCATGTAATGTCTCAGCACATTCCGCCCGTTGTGGTATTTGTTGGTGCAAAACTGAGACACCCATTCCGTATTTACTCAGATGACGCCGGCAAGATCATGGCGATGATCTGCGAAATGCCAATTGATATCGAGGGTCTATATGAAATATCGATGATACTCCTCGACTGGGCGGAACAGGTTCAGGCTAGTGAGTTCGTAATTCTAGACGGAGTGCCTGTTTCAGGCATTCCGGCGGAAAGGAGCGCACTTGGCGTTGCTGATGAGTCGCGCATCAAGGAGCTCGAAAACAAAGGAGTCGGTCCGATTCAATCTGCGATGATTAGCGGAATAGGCGGAAGCATCCTGAATCAATGCCTAAGTAGAAAAGTTAGCGGAGTATCGCTGCTGACTCCCGTTTCAATCGATTTGCCTGATCCCGCCGCGTCGCTTGTCCTGATCAAAGCCATAAATCAGATCTATGGTCTTGCAATCGGAACCGCTGAACTTGAAGAGAATATTGAACGGCTAAACGCGCGTTTGAACCAGCTCGCTGAACAATACAAGAAACTCGGCGATCAATCAAGCGATAAGGAAAAGCAGTTCTACGGCTAACAACTTTATGTTGCGCTTCCTTTTCATTGTCGAAGTACTGTAAGGGGCATACTTCCTAGTATGAGTTCTCGCTCCACAGTCATGATCAAAAATGGAATTATTTCCTCTTCGCACCAGCTTGCTTCTTTCTGGGGCGCAAAGTGTCTTCTGGACGGAGGAAATGTTGTCGATGCTGCCCTGACAACCAGCGCTGTTCTTTCGGTTGTTCAAAATAATATGTGCGGTTTGGGGGGTGACATGTTCGCCCTCGTAAAAATGGGCGATCGCGTTACTGAGATCAACTCGAGCGGCAGAGCCGCAAAGCTTGCAACAATCGAATTGTACTCTGAAAAAGGATTTAGAAAGATTCCGCCGACTGGCCCGCTCGGTGCTAATACCGTACCCGGAATGGTGAAGGGTTGGGGCGATCTTCATCAGAGATTTTGTACAAGAGAAATGGAGAGCCTCTTAATTCCCGCCATCAACTATGCTGAGCATGGTTTTCCTATCACAGAAAAATACTCTGCCTCGATAAGAGGCTCGGTCCAGTCTTTAGGGCAATTTGAAGGCTGGCGAGAAATCTTTCTCCCCGACGGGCTGATCCCGGAACCAGGTTTCAATCTTCGACAGAAGGAGTTAGCTGACTCGCTGCGCGCGATAGCGTCGCAGGGCGTTGACGATTTTTATCGAGGGGATCTTTCAAGGCTTCTTGTCTCTGGCATAGCCAAGCAGGGGGGAATCATAACCGAGGAGGACCTTCGAGATCACGAATCCACATGGGTTGAACGTCCACTGTTTACTGATTATAGGGGAGTCAGGATATACGAGACTTCTCCTAACAGCCAGGCAGCAACTGTTCTACTCTGGCTAAACATGCTTGAACATTATCAACTTTCAGAAATGGATCCTAATTCCAAAACATTTCTGGAAATCATGATTGATACATGCCTGAAGGCATATGAAGTGCGTGCAAGATCGATCGGAGATCCGCGATTCTTTCCTCTTCCCCCCGAATTCACCTCCAAACAATTCTCAGAGGATCTATTGGCTCAGGAGCCTTTCAGAAAGAGCGAACCAATTTCCAAGCCAAAAGCACCTCAAGGTGACACAACTTATTTCGCTGTTGCAGATTCTGAAGGCAATTGTGTTTCGGTCATTCAGAGCAATTACATGGGATTTGGTTCGGGCCTCGTACCAAAAGGCACGGGCATCGTACTTCATGACAGAGGTTGTTATTTCTCGCTCGATCCTTCTCACCATAACTCGCTTTCTCCAGGAAAGAGGACATTTCACACCCTCTGCGCCTCACTAGGCGTACAGGATGGTGAAACGCTTTTCGCGATTGGCTCAATGGGAGGAGACGTTCAGCCGCAAATTCACGTCCAGCTCATGACTCAACTGCTCGATTTTCATAGCGACCTGCAGCGAGCAATTGACAACCCACGCTGGATAATTCCAATGACAATCTACGATCAGCCGAGTACAGTCTACAGAGAATTTGATCAAGCTATCGTGAAGGATGCCGCAGTCAAACGAAACTTGAGGTTTGAGACCTTGGGCGGACTGTCCTCACTCTGCGGTCATGCTCAAGCAATATTCAGGAATTCAGATGGGCTCTTCGGAGCAGCGGATCCGAGAGGCGATGGTGCCTCTGTCGGTTTCTGAAATAGATTCTATTGTAGAGCAAAGCAAAAAGGATCAAAAAGGCCCTTGAAGCCGGGCGATCTGCGAAGAAACTCTATTCACATATTCTTCCAGTCTTAGAAGTATAGTTTTGGAAGTGATGACACCAAGAATCCTATCCTTCTCCATGACTACTACGCGACGAATTCCCTTTTCCGCCATCAATTTCGAGACAGAGTCTATTCCCTCACTTGCTGACACGGTAACTAGGCCATCGCTCATGATTTCTCGCAAAAGTACATTGGCCGGACTCAGATCTTTTGCGACGACTTTTGACAGATAGTCCCACTCGGTCACGATCCCGCTTGGCCTGCCGTTTGTAGAAACCAGCGCAAATCCGTGCTTTTTCTCCGCCATCAACCTAGCGGCATCCAGCGCCGTAGTTTCACCAGAAAGCGTAATGAAGTCCGGCTCGACAATATCTTTCGCATATAGTACCATTGATATCTTTGGACGCCCCTTTCGAGAATTTTGCAGATGTAAGGACTAGTCCTGCATAAAAATGCATTCGTTAACTAGGGGCTGATACGGTTCTGCATTCCTAACTATCTTTTTATTCAATCTGAAATCCGAGTATTTCTTGCTGAGAACATGAGCACTTCAAGATCGAGGAAAGGGAGCAGATCAAAACAATCGGGGCCGACTAAGCTTTATTCCGAACTAGCTAGAAAAATTGTATCAGAATCTCTTCACCTGAAACAAGGTGATTCTGTCACAGTAGAGACTTGGAACAGCGGTCTTGAGTTTGCGAAACAAGTTGTAAAAGAGGCAAAACGTGTCGGGGCAATTCCGATAATGATTCTTGAAGATGATGATGCGTATCTATGGGGATTGCAAAATTCGCCGAAAGACTCTCTGGGAAAAATGGGAAAGCATGAATACAATTTGCTCTCTGCAACCGACGCTTACGTTTTCATCCCCGGACCGCTGATTGGAACATACAACCCTTCAGTGAACAAGGAAGATGGTTCGGTTGCGACGGCATACAATTCTTCATGGTACGAGGCGGCAGAGAAGGCAGGCATCCGCGGCGTGCGTTTGAGCTTTGGATATGTTGGCAAGGATCTGGCTGGACTTCTTGGGAAGAAACCCGAAGAAATCATCACGCGCCAGATGAAAGCGGCACTCGTGGATCAAGGAGAACTGTTGAATCTTGGTAAGCCGATAATGAGCCGGCTCGTTGACGATTCCGAGGCTGTACTGCAATCTGGTGGAGAGTCACTGGTATTCTCTTTGAAGGGTGATCTAGGTATTGAGGACGGGGTCACTGATGAAGCCGACGTTGCCTCCAAGAACAATATTTCGTACATACTTCCTGGCTTCGTGTGGAAGGACATTGTTCCTGAATCTGCTTCTGGTAAGGTTGCGGTCGCCGAGGCCGTTACAAGATTAGGTTTAGTCGAAGGAGCGACTCTTGAATTTGATCAGGGGAAGCTGATTAGCTGGAAAGGCAAAGACAAACGCACCCAGCAAAAGCTCGATCAAGTTTTAGGCGGCATCTCTGAAGAAAAGAGATTGCTCACTACTCTCACCATCGGACTGAATCAACTTCTTCCGTACGGTTATGCTCAGGATCGTTTCGTTGCAGGATCAATCGGACTTTCCGGATTCGGGATTACAGGCATCGTAAAAACCGGGACTCTATCCGTTGCAGGTCAAGCGCTCGTCGAAAAGGGAAAGTTATCCTCAATCTCCAATTAGCAAAGATTTCGAGCGGTCGTGAACCCAAGTAAATGTCGGAGCTCGGCGAGGTACTTCCAACAGATTCTGTTGTTAATACCAGCATTGAAAAGCTTCGCAAAGTTCACGAGTCTAGCTTACACGATCCAGAAAATTTCTGGAGAAAAGTTTCAGAAGATCTTTACTGGAAGGAAAAAACGGGGCCCGCCTTCGACAAGATAGAAACCCCACCCTTCGGACGCTGGTTTGCAAAGTGGAAGACTAACATTTCTTACAACGCTCTCGACAGGCACGTCCAGTCTTCCAAGAAGAACAAGGTGGCATATTACTGGGAGGGAGAAGATGGCACTGAGAGAACAATTTCATTCGCTATGCTGCACAATGAAGTCTTGCGGCTAGCGGCTGTGATGAAGGAGTTTGGCGTCGGAAAAGGAGACCGCGTTACGATTTACCTTCCTATGATCCCTGAACTTCCAATTGCAATGCTCGCTACTCTACGATTGGGCGCGATTCATTCTGTGATCTTCGCCGGATTCACGGCGCAGGCAGTTGCGGATCGAATCGAAGATTCAAAGAGCAAGTTAGTGATTACTTCTGATGGATCCTTCCGTCGTGGCAAAATAATCAATTTGAAATCAGTGATCGATGAAGCACTTTTACGAACTACATCTGTTGAAAAAGTCATAGTCGTCAAGAGAACTGGAACTCGCGTAGACATGACAAAAGAAAGAGACTACTGGTACGACGACGTTGTTAGGTCAGATTCCTCGGTGCAAAAAAATTCCAAGAATTTAGAGGTAGAGATGGTTGAAGGAATCCATCCGAGCTACATTCTGTACACTTCTGGCACCACAGGCAAACCGAAAGGCGCGACGCATAGTACCGCTGGCTATATGCTGTGGTGTTATTTTACTCAGAAGGCCGTTTTCGACGTGCGAGACGACGATGTTTACTGGTGCGCAGCTGATATAGGCTGGGTCACGGGTCACTCTTACATCGTTTATGGTCCTTTATTGACCGGATTAACTTCAATCCTGTATGAAGGCGCGCCTGATTTTCCGGCTCCAGACAGGTGGTGGAAGATTATTGAAAAGTACAAAGTGACGATATTTTACACCTCGCCGACAGCGATCCGTTCTCACATGAAGTTCGGAGAGCAATGGGCGAAATCTCACGATCTTTCCTCACTGCGTTTGCTCGGTTCTGTCGGTGAACCAATCAACCCCGAAGCCTGGAGCTGGTACTATAATCACATTGGGGACGGAATGACACCGATAGTTGATACATGGTGGCAAACTGAAACCGGGGGCATAATGATCAGTCCCCAGCCGGGAATTTCGTTAGTACCATTAAAACGTGGCTCTGCGACGTTTCCACTTCCCGGTGTCGACGCAGATGTCTTGAACGAAGAGGGAGAGAAGACAAAGCCGATGGAAAAGGGGTATCTCGTTATCAAGAAGCCCTGGCCCGGGCAGTTCATAACACTCTGGAACGACCCGGAGAGATTTTCGTCTGTTTACTTTACCAAGTATCCTGGCTACTATTATCCGGGCGACTATGCAGTCAGGGACAGAGACGGATACTTTTGGCTGCTCGGAAGGGCTGATGAGGTACTGAAAGTTGCCGGACACAGGATCGGAACGATAGAGCTTGAGGATGCATTGATCTCACACGGTGCCGTCGCTGAGTCAGCCGTTATCGGGAAAGCAGATCCGATCAAGATGCAAGTACCGGTTGCTTTTGTCGTGCTGAGGCCTGGACACAAGCCCTCGAATCATCTTAGGATCGAGCTGCTAAATCACATCAGGAAGACGATTGGGCCAATTGCAGTTCCGGAAGCGATTTACTTTGTGGATAAACTTCCTAAAACGCGCAGCGGGAAAATAATGCGAAGAGTCGTCGGTGCCGTTGCGCAGGAAAAATCTATCGGCGACGTGACAACACTTGAGGACGAAACCAGCGTCGAGGAAGCAAAGAGAGCTTATGAAGAGCTGAAGCTTGAAATGAAATCCTCGGCCGAAAAAACCGAATAGATTTCTAAGTTTTTTCTTTCAATTCATTTCTTACGGCTTCTTTCAGCAGCCTGGAGAACTCATCCGGCATTATGTCACTCCGTTCTTCGATTTTGATGTGTCGCATTCCCTTGCCAGATCCCTCAAGGAGATTAGACGATAGTTTTACACCCTGAACGAAATATAGGTTAACGTGGTCTGTGTAGTCGCCAATTGCGGCGACCATCTTTTTTCCAACAGTGTAACATGGAATTCCCATCTTCAGAGATTCATCAGATTCAGGAATTGCCTTTCTCACAAGGGTCCTGACCTTTTTCGCGAGCCGCCTAACTTTTTCATCTGAAATTGCCACAATATATTCGCTCGCATTTTTTGGGGGCGTTGACCTCATAGCACGCTCTGCTTGTTCTAATACAATCCTGAAATATTTCCGCTGTCATCCAGCTCTATCTTTTCAGCCGCGGGTCTTTCGGGGAGGCCGGGCATAGAGACAATGTCGCCCAAGTGCGCGATGATATATCCCGCACCTGCTGCGATTTCCAGTCTCCTTACAGTACATACGAATTTCCTCGGCCTTCCGAGCTTCTTAGGATCGTCCGAGAGCGACAGCGGTGTCTTAGCCATGCATATTGGGAGATTTGAGAATCCGAGCTTCTCGATAAGTTTCAAAGATTTCACGGCATCGGCCTCAAATTCTGTCCCGTCTCCGCCGTAGATCTTGGTAATTATCTTTTCGATTTTATCCTCGACGGGTTCCTCGAAAGAGTAAACTGGAGTGTTCTGATATCCCTTTGCGCACGCAGCGATTACTTTCTCTGCAAGATCCTTGCAGCCCTTTCCGCCATTCTCAAAAGTGGTAGATATCGCTGAGTCTACTCCTGAATTCCTGCAGAAATCTTCGACCATTCGGACTTCGTCGTCGGAATCAGTTGGAAACCTGTTGATACAAACTATTGGCTGTACTCCAAAGTTCTGGATATTCTCGATGTGCTTCCCGAGATTTTCTAGTCCCGTTTGAAGCGCGGAAATCCGTGATGTTGTTTGATTTTCATTCCTCAGTCCACCGTGATACTCGAGTGCCTTTATCGAAGCTACAATAACTGCACAATCTACGTTGAACCCGCCGACTCTCGATACAATGTCAAAGAATTTTTCTCCACCTAGATCGCTACCAAATCCAGCTTCGACTACAGTAAACTCTGAATGAGCTAAACCGAAAGTTGTAGACGAAAGACTACATGTGCCAAGAGCGATGTTTCCGAAAGGTCCTCCGTGTATCAGGGCCGGAGTTCCTTCGGCTGTTTGGACAAGATTTGGCTTTAGGGCATCTTTCAGGATCGCTGCCATACTACCGGTTGCCCTGAGATCTCCCGCAGTGATGGGTTTAGAGTCATTCGTGTAGCCGGTTATTATGCGACTCAAGCGTCGCTTCAAATCAGCATAGCCCAGCGACATGCAAAGTACCGCCATGACCTCTGACGCTGCTGTAATGACGAACCCAGCTTCCCTGGGAACTCCGTCACCCTTTCCTCCAAGGCCGACGAGAATTTTCCGAAGCGCCCGGTCGTTCATGTCAACAACCCGTCGAAGGTTAACGGAGTGAATCTCGTAGTCGAGCTCGTTTCCCTGAAAAATGTGGTTATCGACCATCGCGGCTAGCAGGTTGTGCGACGCCCCAACTGCGTCGATATCTCCCGTGAATCTCAAGTTAATTTCCTGCATTGGTTCGACAGTAGATTTCCCTCCACCTGCTGCACCTCCCTTCACGCCGAATACGGGACCGAGTGACGGCTGCCTTACGCAGACTATCGCCTTTTTGCCCAGCAAATTAAGTCCCATTGAAAGGCCGATTGCGGTAACGGTCTTTCCTTCACCCGATGGAGTAGGATTGATTGCCGTTATCAGGACTAGTTTGCCTCTTTTCGACGCAGGTCTGAAGACTGAGTCGACTTTGATCTTCGCTTTCCATTTCCCGTACTGTTCAATGTCGTCATATGTTAGACCCAGTCCGGTTGCGATCTGCGAGATTTCAAACAATTGAGGTTATTTCCTGCTGCCTTGATTTTGGGCTGATTTCTTAATGTATTCGCCATCATCGCTTCGTAGCATGTTCCAAGAGCCAATTGAGAGACCATTCGACTCTGCAAAAGATGAAAAAGGCCCGGAAGTTTAGGGCGACTTTCCATTTAAAGCGAGATTAATATCATACAAAAAAAGGCCCAGAATGGTGTGCCGAACTTAGTTGTAGCTATAGTCGTACGAGAACAGAAAGTAGATTTTCAATTTAAAGGGATGTTGACGCGTATTTATTGAATGAGATTCGCCTCACCTCACAAGATGAAAAAGCCGGCTAAACTTGCGAACTTTCTAAATATCCCGATCTGAAAACACGACGCAATGAGAACTTCTGAGGAATTTTTGTCTGCACTTTCGGACGACAGAGAGGTCTACTACAGAGGAAAGAAAGTTGAGGATGTCGTCAAGCACCAAGTTCTGTCTGTCGCAGCACGACATGCATCCAGACTCTTTGAAATTCAAAATCGTATTGTAACTGAACCGGAGCTCGGGGAAATCAGTCGGTACTATGCCACTCCACGATCTTCTACAGATTTGGTGTTGAGGCACCGTTTGATCTACGACACCACAATGTATTGCAACGGGGTGTTCAATATTTCGCAAGCAATCGGAAGCGACGCGCTTTTTGCTATGCGGTTAATTTCGGGTGAAACCGATCGAAAGCATGATACAAAATATTCTGAGAGAGTCAGGAATTATCATGAAATGGTCGCGAAAAAAGATCTGACTCTGGCGGTCGCCCAGACCGATGTAAAAGGAGATCGAAAAAAGAGACCGTATGAGCAATCGGATCTTGACTTGTACGTTCACGTTAATTCTGTCGAAAAAGATGGAATAGTAGTAAGCGGGGCGAAAGCCCACACCACTCAGACGGCAGTCTCGGATGAGCTGATTGTCATTCCAACTAGAGCGATGGTAGACAAAGATTCGGATTTTGCGGTCGCATTTTCAGTTCCGGCATCAACAACAGGTCTGAAAATGATCGTTAGACCGATAGACGAATTCGAAGGGAATAGTTCTGCCCTTGTCAGCCCTCATGATTACGAACTCGAAACTCTCACAATATTTGACCGCGTTTTTGTACCCTGGGAAAGAGTTTTCCTCTGTAAAGAGTTCGAATTCGCGGGACTTCTCGCAGTGACCTTTGCCACATTTCACAGGTTTACTGCTGTATCATATAGAGCTGCGACGTCAAATCTGTACCTCGGAAGTGCACTTTCGATGGCGCGTCAAAATGGAATAGCCGATTCCCCACATGTTAAGGACCGCGTTGGCGACATTGTCATGTACAAAGAGCTAATGAGAATGAGCGCGATTGCGGCCGCGAGCTCGCCTCAGATTAAGGATGATATCGCTGTTCCGAATCCTCTTTACACTAACATTGGGAAGCTCTACTCCAACAATAATTTCTCAGATGTACTTGATGCTTTGGTCGATATTTCTGGGGGGATAATTTCTACGCTTCCTTCAATGGAGGATCTGAAAAATCCGGTTCTGAAAAAAGATATCGGGAAGTACATGTCAGCTGCGGGAGACGGAGAAGAAAGAATAAAGTCGATCAGGCTTGCGAAGGAACTTGCTGCAAGCAGCCACACCGGCTACATGCTCACTTTGATGTTACACGCAGAAGGTTCAATCGAGGCGAGCAAAATGGCCCTTCTGAAAGATGCTGATCTTTCTGATTCAGAAAAGCTAGTAAAAAGAATACTCGAAAGCGACAAAGTGAAGTAGATTCTGTCTTGAATCGCTACGATAATTCAGAAATCAATTTCTAAAGCTCCTACGAATTAACTTGGATGATTGCATCTATTTCCACCATTCGTGGGGATTTTCGGAAAAGCTTTCAGTCTTGTTCTGTCTTAAGATCCTTGATGGGATCAAAATATCAGATCCCGCCGTACTATCCGTTATGAAAATCAGTTATGATTATTAATAATAGTTCGCACTACCAAATTGTGAAAATAATAACAATCACAGAACACTTATTAATTCGATAATAAAATCTCTTACCAACTTATTTGGAGTAATCTGAGAGAGAAAATGAACCGAAACATGATGATAGCTGTAGTCGTAATAATTCTCGTTATACTAGTCGTCGGAGTCGTTGCGGGCGTTTACATCACCATGAAGTCCACCACGACCTCTAATTCTACTTCTTCTTCGATCCTCGGGGGCAAGGTAATCAAAGTAGTTGCCGCAGAGAATTTCTGGGGTAGCCTGATCAGCCAGCTTGGTGGTAACCGAGTATCTGTCCTTAGCGTCGTGTCAGATCCAAATGCTGATCCTCATCAGTATGAATCGAACACCGCTGACGCAGAGGCAGTTGCGAATGCCAGTCTGGTCATAGTCAACGGGGCAGGATATGATACCTGGGCTTTGGGATTGATTTCCGCAAGTAATACTCCTGGTCAAAGAGTCTTGAACGTTGAACAGATGCTAAATACAACAGTTAACCCGGGATGTTCTCTCGCAGTTTACAATGCAAGCAAAGGATGTGTAAATCCCCATTTCTGGTACAGCCCATACTACGTAAATTACACTGTACATGCGATGTATAACGATCTTGTCGCCATTGATCCGTCTTCACAGGCTTACTTTAAGCAACAATACTCCACCCTAAATGCTTCACTCTACTCATCCTACATGAACAGGGTGCAAGAAATCAACCGGCAATATTCTAACCATCCAATAGCTTCTACAGAAAGTATCTTCCTTTACATGGCAAACGCCACCGGCCTGAATGTCATCTCGCCTCAGGAGTTCATGCGAGCGGTTGCGGAAGGAAACGATCCCCCGGCCCAAGACGTAGCTACTTTTGACAACTTGATGAAGGCGGGAAACAGTACGGTTAACGTGCTAGTATACAACGAACAGACTGTGACCCCGATAACTCAGACAATCAAATCCCTGGCTGCGCAAAATCAGATCCCGACAATAGGTGTGACCGAGACAGTTCAGCCGCCAGACCAGACATTTCAGTTCTGGATGGGTTCGGAGCTAGCCTCTTTGCAGAACGCACTGAATGCACAAGCGCTCGGCAAATGAGTCATGAATGAGCATAATAGGCTCTAAAACGACTGCGGTGTCAGTGCAGTCTAACGTCATAGTTGCAGAGGACCTCAGCGCCGGGTACAGAGACAAAACGATCTGGAGCGGCGCCAACTTTTCTTTCGGCCAAGGAGAGTTCGTCGCAATCATCGGACCCAACGGTGCGGGAAAGACCACCCTATTTCGACTTCTCCTTGGACTCCAAAAGCCGATTAGTGGTTCAATCAAAATATTCGGTGCCGATCCTTCTAGAGGAAATCAGCGAATAGGATACGTTCCGCAAAGGCACGTAATCGACAGCGACACAAATGTGGAATCTTTAGAGCTTGTTCGATTGGGGCTTTCGGGAAACAAATGGGGTTTCAATCCATTTGGGCATAAAGACCACGAC
>Ga0207060_10255_pt1 | contig 17162 bp, 15 predicted proteins | sample Alteio_BWMinCont_30_FD_153270 | JGI IMG/M metagenome (GOLD analysis project Ga0207060, IMG submission 153270) | Enriched cells from forest soil in Barre Woods Harvard Forest LTER site, Petersham, Massachusetts, United States -... | ecosystem: Environmental > Terrestrial > Soil > Temperate forest >...
CCTGCTATACCAGCAACCTTACACCAACGCTGCAGTTATTTTTTGACTTAATTGAATTAAACAAAGGCAATGTTGCCGCCTATAAAACTGGCGCGGATAAAATTATAGCGTGGCTAAAAAAATATCCTATCCAACTGAACAAATGGGGGCCGTTTTTTGAAGATGTAGGCGAGTGGAGCCAAACCCAGATAAACGCCATGACCTGCGCCAGGTTTATGATGGAACACCCGCAATATTTCCCCGAATGGAAGACACAGGTAAAGGGTATTATCGATTGGGTACATACCAGCTTTAATAATGACAAATGGAAAAAATATGGAGTGATCGTCACTAATGAGCAGTCGGTTTACCCGGTTCCGGGTGAAAGTCACACCGCAAGGCAGGGGGCGGATGAACTATTGTATGCTTCATTAACCGGCGATACCTCTAACTATAACAATGCCCTGCACGAACTTAACTGGGCCACTTATGCCGTTGATTTTGACGGAAAGAACTGTTTCCCTTTCGATGAACCCTGGCTTACCGATGGCTACGGCGATTATGTGCGGCATTATTTACGCGCCATGGCCACTTACCCGGCGCTGGCCCCGGTTGAAGACCATATACTTTCAAGCACCTCGGTGATCCAGCAGGCAGACTATAAAGGCCATTTTCACAAATATTACAGCGTTGATTTTACGGAAGTAGATTCGAATAAGGTTGACCTGTATTACCGCACTTTTGATAATAATGGCACCGAAGAGATAAAACTAAAAACTAAGCCAGCCGCTATACTGCTAAATGATAAACCCTTAAAAGAAACCGTTGACGGCGAAGGCTATACCTGGACCGCCCTTGAAAAAGGGGGCGGTGTTTTATGGATTAGAAGAAAGAATGGGAATAAAGTGATAGTGGAATGATCCTGTGGTAAAAACAACCCCAGCCAGCTGATCTTCCGCTCGTTTTTGCGGTCCTTAAAGTTCTTTGGCAGGCCCCACATTGGGGGATGGGTGTTTGGACATGGGGAGTTATGGAAGTAACTAATATTCCTGTACTAAAACATCTGTAGGTATGTTCATTATGTCATGTAATTTTCGGATCATATTTATTGAAAGTTTGCGTTTCTTATTCAGTATTTCACTTACACGACTTTTTAGCCCAATTACTTGCGCAAGGTCGTTGTTACTATAATTGAGTTGTTCCATTCTGAATTTAATAGCTTCAATTGGATCAGGTAAGTCTATAGGGAAATAAACCTTTTCATAATTATCTATCAAAACACCTAATATTTCAAGTTCATCACCTTCTTTAGTGTTTGGAACCGCATCAAAAATGATTTCGAGCCTTATTAGTGCATCCTGGTAATCCTGTTCTGTTTTTATAGGTTTTATATTCATTTCTTAGATTTTTGTTGCATCAATTTTATCATATTCGGAGTGAGTGCCAATAAACCGTATCCAGATCATTTGGTAGGCAAAATTTATTTTGACGATAAGTCTGTACGAATTACCCTTAATATTAAACACTATTCTGCCATTTGCTAATATACTGGCACTTGGGTATTCGGTTTTAATATCATTAATATTTTGCCATTCACTTTTCTCTGTTTCACGATACCAGGATTTTAAAGCCTGTTCACTATCGGCGTGTTTAAGCCAAAATTCTCTTAATGTGCTTTTAGCAATTACCCGCATTTAAACAAAGATATGAAAAGTTCCCAAAACGGGATTGTTTTATTTATTTTTAATCTCACTGCTTCAAAAACTCTCCAATATTATCATTCAAAAACTTAGCATCCGCCGGGTTACTGGCCGCACCTGCCGTATGCCCCCAAAGGGATGGAATGGGCTTAAATACCACCTTCAGGATAAACGCCTGCTCGTAAGTGGCATCGCTGATGGGAAAATACATATCGGTTGCCGACGGCATATATAGAAACGGGACTTTTATAGAACGCAGCGCACTTTCAACATCACCATTAAAGCCGGGCGTTGCGCCGACATTGTTTTGCTCCCATGTCCGCATTTGCAGGATCAGGTTATTGGCGTCGGCGCCGGGGATAAAGTTTTTGCGATAATCATCAAGCACTGTTTCAAAAGTAGCGCCGGGTGGCGAATCTGCCCGCCATAATTCCTTCCGCCACCATTCCTGGGAGTATAGCCAGCCAGTCCATACAACAGAGAAAGCTTCTATCCCTTTTTGTGGTTCTGCAGTATAGTCGCCATTGTTAAATGCAGCATCGGCCGTAAGCGCTGCTATCTGTCCTTCGAGTCTTACGATGCCATGCCCGTAAGTTTTTGCGGTGCCGGAGGTAGCCACTATCTTGTCGGCAAATAAAGGGTAGCTAACCGCCCATTGAAAAGCCTGCTGGGCACCCATGGAGAAACCGATAATGGCTTTCAAATGGGTGATCTTCAAATCTTCGGTAAGTAAGCGGTGTACTGCTTCTACATTATCACGGATATTCATCACCGGGAAACGTGGCCCGTGAAATGGTTCGGGTGTATTGCTTGGGGATGAGGAATGCCCGTTACCAAAAAGTTCGGTAGCCACCAGGAAAAGTTTGGTTGTATCAAGGGCCTTACCAGGACCGATCAACCACTCATAGCCATGATGATCGGCCATATAATGCGAGGGCAATAGTATAGCATTATCATGCGCGGCATTTAAGTGGCCATAGGTACCATATATGATATGCGCTTCGGGCAAGGTAACGCCGCCTTCGGTTTTGAAGTTTTTAATGATAAACTCGTGCACAGGCACTTTATCAGCAGGCGGTGTGGTTTGGGCGAGCGCGCTTTGGGATAAGAGAACAAATAGCAGGATCTTTTTCATATTAAATACACTAATGAGCACGAATTTTTCGAATTACACGAATTAAATGCACCCGGGCATCATTCGTGTCAATTCGTTTTTATTCGTGCTTATTTTAAGCTTTTAATATACGCAATCGTCACCGGTATCTGGCTTGCATGATTAGCGCTCTCGTCCTCGATAAAATAATGCTGTACGCCAACCGCTTTGGCGGCCTTTAATATGCCGGGGATATCTAACTGCCCGGTGCCCAGGGCCACATCGTTATCAGTGCTTGTGCCACCGGTGAGGTCGTTGGCAACGCCTTTGCGGATATCTTTAAGGTGCAGCATTTTCCAGCGGTCTTTGTATTTGTACAATAATTTGGCAGGGTCGCCGCCGCCGTGAAAGGTCCACATAATGTCCATCTCAAAGGATACATATTCGGGGTTGGTGTTTTGTATGATGTAATCGAGGAAAGTGCCGTCCCCGTAAGGACCAAACTCGTAACCATGGTCGTGGTAACAAAGGGTGATGCCGTTATCCTTCAGTATTTTGCCTGCACGGTTAAAGTCAGTCACTGCTTTTTTGGCATCGTCAATGGTAAAAGTTTTGCCATGCGGTATCCAGGCTACCATTACAAAGGTGGATCCAAAAAGCTTGCACATTGAAACCACCTGGTAAGGGTCTGCATTTATCAGCCCGTAATCTACCCCGATGGATGGCATAGAAATTCCCCGCTCGTTCAGCAGCTTTTTAAATTCTTCAGCGCTAATGTTCTTTGGATTAGGGCCCTCCATTTCCGTTATGTCCAGGGCTTTAATGCTATCCAGTACTGGTATGATCCCGGAAGGAAAGCTATTTCGGTATGTGTAAGCCTGTACGCCGATAGCATTGGTAAAAAGCGGGCTGTTTTGGGCAAATACATTGTATTGCCAAAGCGTAAATAATAAACAAAGAGAGATGGTGAGCTTTTTCATGATTGATTGATGAGCGGTTGATTGGGTTGATTAAACGATTAGTCGAATTGCTAAATTTAACAATTTTAATAAAATTCCAGCATAATAAACCCAATCAACTGCTCACCACTCACCACTCACTTTAATGCATTTTTATGACAATGTAAATTTAAAGTTTCAACATTAAAATTATACCTTTGCGTGCTCATTACCAATCATGAGTGATCAGATTAAACATGAATGCGGTGTGGCATTTATCCGCCTTTTAAAGCCACTTTCTTTTTACCAGCAAAAGTACGGCACAGCACTGTACGGCCTCAACAAACTTTACCTTTTAATGGAAAAACAACATAACCGCGGCCAGGATGGCGCGGGGGTTGCTACCATTAAGCTGGATATCGAGCCGGGCAAACGCTATATCAGCCGGCATCGATCGATGGCTTCCAACGCGGTTGCGGATATATTTGAATATATCCAGAAAAAGTTTGCCGATATACAAAAGAACACGCCCGAAAAAATGAACGATGCCGAATGGCTGAAACAGAATGTCAGTTTTGCGGGCGAAGTTTTGTTAGGGCATTTGCGTTATGGTACACACGGCAAAAACAGCATTGAAAATTGCCACCCCTTTTTGCGGCAAAATAACTGGATGACCCGTAACCTGGTGATCGCCGGTAACTTTAACATGACCAATGTTGACGAACTGCTGCAACAGCTATACGACCTTGGCCAGCACCCCAAAGAAAAAGCCGACACGGTAACTGTGCTCGAAAAAATGGGCCATTTTATCGATACAGAAAACCAGGGCCTGTTCGACCAGTATAAACGGGAAGGGCTTGACGATAATATCGAGATCAGCAAACTGATAGCCAATGATATGGATGTGGCTAAAATCCTGCGTAAATCAGCAAAGAATTGGGACGGCGGTTATACTATTGCCGGGATATTAGGCCACGGCGACGCCTTTGTAATGCGCGACCCTGTTGGCATAAGGCCGGCGTTTTATTATTATAATGATGAGATCGTAGTAGCCGCTTCGGAGCGCCCAGCCTTGCAAACCGCGTTCAATATCCCGATAGAAGATATCAAGGAGATTAAACCAGGCTATGCACTCATCGTTAAAAAGAACGGCAGGATAAGCGAAGATATGTTTAGCGAACCGCAGGAAAAGAAAGCCTGCTCGTTTGAACGAATCTATTTTTCGCGCGGCAGCGATGCTTCTATTTACCGCGAGCGTAAGCAATTGGGCAGGCTGCTTTGTCCGCAGATATTGGAGAGCGTTGATAATGATATGAAAAACACGGTTTTCTCCTATATCCCCAATACTGCCGAAGTTGCCTTTTATGGTATGGTTGAAGGCATACACAAGTATATCAAAAAATACCAGCGTGATAAGCTGCTGAACCGCGAAGACAAAATAAGTGAAGAAGAACTGACCGAAGTGCTTTGCATGGCGCCGCGTGTCGAGAAAATAGCCATAAAAGATGTTAAGCTCCGCACGTTTATTACCCAGGATGCCGACCGCGGCGAGATGGTGGCGCACGTTTATGACACCACTTACGGGCTCATAAAAAAAGGCGCCGATACCTTAGTTGTGCTGGATGATTCCATCGTACGCGGCACTACGCTTAAACAAAGCATCCTGAAAATATTGGACAGGCTGGGGCCGAAAAAAATAGTGGTAGTTTCATCTGCCCCGCAAATACGCTACCCTGATTGTTATGGCATCGATATGTCGCGTATGGGCGAGTTTGTAGCTTTTGAAGCAGCTATTAGCCTATTGAAAGAGACGGATAAGGAAGATGTTATCCTTAACGTTTACCAGCAGTGTAAAGATAGCGCATCGCTGCCAAAAGAAAGCGTTACCAACTATGTAAAGGCGATATATGAGCCTTTTACCGACCAGCAAATATCCGACCGCATAGCCAAGATCATCACACCAAAAGAAATAAACTGCAAAGTTGAAGTGATCTATCAAACCCTTGATAACCTGCACAAAGCCTGCCCTGACCATTCAGGCGACTGGTATTTCAGCGGCAATTATCCTACCCCCGGCGGCAACAAGGTTGTTAACCGCGCCTTTGTGAACTGGATGGAAGGGAAGAACCAGCGAGGGTACATGTAAAGTTGATGGTTCAATAAAGAGTCCATGGACCATGGTCGATAGTCCATGGTAAAATTCCAATGCCTGAAGTATTCATAGAATTAAAACTATGGACTATCGACCATGGACTATGGACATCTCAAATACCGAACTGCCTGAAATGATGATCAAGGTGCTTAACCTGTAATGTATCCCACTCATCGATTGTTAAGGGGCCGAAAAAGGGGTGCGGATCTTTGCTGATCACGCCGGGGCCGGCGGAAAATCTTTTTATTTGTTCAATTAATTTTTGTTTCTCCTTATCAAAGTTTCTTTCGTCAGCAATTTTTGCTTCGTTAAACGTTGGTACGCTATGTTTAAGTGGCTTTTCCAATATTTGTTTCTTCGCTATCCCTCCAAATATAAAGCCAAGCAAATTGCGCTTAAGCCGCAATTCGCCTAATGCCACCTGGATAATTACCTGGCAATGGGCCAGCATCTGCGCAACATTCATTTTCCCCCATAATGCTGGTGTTGATGGCGTGAGTTTATTAATGCGATCAATAAATTCAGCGTTGTCCGTTTCGTTGAAGATACTTTTCATGATGAGATTTTTTGAACGCTAATATAAAAAAAGTGAGTGGTGAATGATGAGTGGTGAGTAATTTATGGCTCTTAGTAATAGTAATTGCAGCTGCCATGAACTATGAACCTCCACACTCACGCTCCCGGCGGGGAGAAAACAAAATGTGTTACCAACTTGTCCAATATAACCATTGAAGCTATAATAAGGGCTATACCGGCTACCTGGTTAAGGCGATGCACAAATTTAATGGATATCCTGTCGCGCAGCTTATCGGCATAGAATGCCTTGGTAGTATCCAGCCCGAATTGTACGCAGAGTATGGTTAAAAACATAATGGCTATTTTTAACGACCTGTTGTGCACGCCCTGGTGATAAACGGTACTGGCCGCGCCAATTACTATGGTCCAATGAAAAAGAATGGTGGGGTTGAAAATGCACATTAAAAAGCCCTTTAAAAAGTAGCCCGCGCGGTGCAGCTTGGTAGGTACAGTATTATCGTAATTTATAACGGCCTTTTTAAACAGGTAGTAAACGCCTATCGTAAATAAAATAGCGCTGCCAATTTCCCCCGCTAAAATCTTATCTTGTTTGGTGACATCAAAATATTGTGAACCGAACAGGATGGCGCCAACAAAAAACATATCGCTGCAAACTACACCAAGGGCCAGTGCGGCGCCTGCATGAAAGCCTTTTTCGATGCTGGTTTTTATTAATGCAAAAAAAACCGGGCCGGTTAAAAACGTGAGCACTAATCCAAATCCAATACCCGAAATAACAGCTTCTATCATTAATTTAAGCTTATGTGCACTTTGAATTTAAAAATGGCAGCACGAATATGCAATATTATATAATAAACAACCAAACTTAAAATTGTGATTAATTAATTAAATATTATAGCGGAATTGCAAAATTTAGTTATGTTTATTGATTCAAATGCACCTCTTTTATAAACCTGATTAAACAATGGAACAAAAAAACTCAAAAAGTTACGGCACCGCGCTGTACACTATTATCACCGTATTTTTTTTCTGGGGCTTTTTAGCTGCTTCCAATGGTATTTTTATACCCTTTTGCAAAGCGCATTTTAATTTAACCCAGTTTGAATCACAATTGATCGACTTTACTTTTTATGGCGGCTATTTTATCGGGTCGTTGGGGTTGTATTTTGCTTCGCAGATAACAAAAGTTGATATCCTTAATAAGCTGGGCTATAAAAACGGGATCATTTATGGATTAGTTTTATCCGCAGTCGGCGCGCTTTTGATGGTTCCGGCGGTTGATTCAGGCTCCTTCGGGTTTATTTTGGGCGCTTTTTTTGTTATCGCCTTAGGGTTTTCATTACAGCAAACAGCGGCAAATCCCTTTGTTATCGCGCTGGGAACACCTGAAAGCGGGGCAAACCGCTTAAATCTGGCGGGCGGGGTTAACAACTTCGGTACCTTATTAGGGCCTCTTATTGTGAGTATCGTGTTGTTCGGCAGCGCAAGCAAACTCATCCCTGCTGCTGATGTAAAAATTACAGCCATAAACAACCTTTATTTTATACTGGCAGGCCTTTATATAGCAGTGGCTATTTTCTTTTGGGTTTCTAATTTGCCAAAAGTAACCAGCGATGAAAAGATCGAAGCGAGTCATAGAACCAATTTTCCGCTGTTCATTATATTCGTGGCTTTTTGTTTGGTATTAGCAGCAGGACCTTTGGCGGATGCTACCGGTGTCGCAAAAGCCTATTACGTTTACGCTGCTTTGGCCATCATATTGATAACGCTTATTGTATCGCTTACCATCGCGGGTAAAAACGGCGAAGGCTGGGGCGCTATGCAATACCCGCAATTAATTTATGGTATGATAGCCATATTCACTTACGTAGGCGTTGAAGTTACCATTCAAAGTAATATGGGCTCGTTACTTAAAACACCTGAATTTGGCGGATTTAGTGCAGCCCAGATCGGACCGTATATATCTTTATACTGGGGAAGTTTAATGATAGGCCGCTGGACGGGCGCGATAGCAGTTTTTAAACTAACTAATACAACCAAGAATATTTTAACTGTTGTGGTGCCATTTGCGGCGTTTGGCGTAGTATTGCTGGCAAATTACATTAGCGGGGCCGATCTTTCAACATTGTATATTTATGCATTGTGTGTGGTAATATTAATAGCAGGCTTTTATGTTGGCCAGCAAAAACCTGTTCGTACTTTAACCATTTTTGGTTTGTTGGGTGTATTGGCGATGGTGGTAGGACTAAGTACTACAGGCACTGTAGGGCGTTTTGCCTTTATTAGCGGCGGTTTATGCTGCTCTATTATGTGGCCTTCAATTTTTGCTTTGGCGGTAGCAGGGTTGGGAAAATATACCAGCCAGGGTTCAGCTTTTTTAATTATGATGATCCTGGGCGGCTCTATTATCCCCCCGGTGCAGGGGATACTCGCTGATTCTACTGCTACTTCTTTTCCGGGAATTAGCGGCATACATCTTTCCTATATCGTACCCGTATTCGGCTTTGCTTACCTTGCATTTTTTGCATGGAAAGCCGGCTCCGTTTTGAAAAAACAAGGCATTGATGTGGATAACATGGAAGCATCGGGGGGGCATTGATTTTGGTTCATTAGTTCACTGGTTCATTAGTTCATTGGTCTATCGCTTGAAGTCAATGCGCTAATGTACCTTTGCATAATAGACAATGTGCTAACTGACTTTTGCATAATAAATCGTGCACCAATAAACTAATGAACCAGTGAACTAATGAACCAATGACTAAACTATCTTTCGACCATATTTTCATGAACCTGGCAACCGACCTGGCCGAACGCTCGCATTGCGTTAAGGCGCAGGTCGGTGCGGTTTTAACAAAGGATACCCGTATTATTTCTATCGGCTATAACGGCCCTCCGGCAGGCACGCATAACTGTGATGAGGAATGGCCTGAGACCGGTTGTCCCCGCGATTCAAAAGGCAGTTGTTCATTAGCCTTGCACGCCGAACAGAATGCTATACTATATGCTGTAAAAAACGGAGCCGATCTTAAAGGCGCAATCCTGTATACTACTCTGTCACCCTGCCTGCCTTGTGCTCGACTTATTTTTTCGGCTGGAGTGGTTAAAGTTTTTTTCGATAAATCTTACGCCGAATACAAAAAAATAGGTACTGATGAAGGGGTTGATTTTTTGAACAGATTTGGGGTAAAGGCGGTGAAGTTTAGTGGAGAATGATTTCACCGATTAGTTTTTTGGGGATTTCACCGATTGAATAGGACTTGAAGTTACCATGCTCAAATCCGAAATCGAACATACGAAATCTTAAGTCGTAATTCGTAAATCTAAAATCACAAGAATGGTTCCACCTTACTCAGCGCAAACAACAGCTGTTCATCCGGCGTCAAATCCGTATTGTCAAGTATAATCGCATCTTCGGCCCTTACCAGCGGGCTTTCCTGGCGGGTGGTATCCTGGTAATCACGGTGGGCAAGGTTCTCGAAAACTTGTTCTAAGGTTATTTCAGGGTTTTGGGGCAGCAGTTCTTTATAACGCCGTTCTGCCCGTACTTTGGGATCGGCTGTCATAAAAAATTTAACGGTTGCATTGGGGAAAACGGTTGTGCCTATGTCGCGGCCATCCATCACAATATTTTTTGAGCGGCCCATGCGCTGCTGCTGTTTTACCATTTCTTTACGCACCTCGTGGATAGCCGCTACCGCGCTAACACTATCAGATACCGGCATCTGCCTGATCTCGTTAGATACCTCTTCGTCATTTAACGTGATATGTGTTTGATAATCGCGGGAATGAAAGTTTAGGTGAATATTTTTTAAAGCATCAGTTACCTGGTCGTGGTTTTTAAGGTCGGTTTTATTTCGTAAAAAGTATAAAGCCACCGCGCGGTACATGGCGCCGCTGTCGACATAAATAAAATTCAGGTTTTTTGCCAGTGCCTTAGCCAATGTACTTTTTCCGCACGAAGAATAGCCGTCGATGGCAACGATGATGTGGTTACTCATGTGGACGAAAATACGAAATTAGTTTGCAGTTCGAAGTGGGCAGTTTGCAGTTTGGGATGAAAGTGGCAATAGCGGGAGTGTCAAAACTGCCAACTGCTACTGCAAACTGCAAACTTTCCCTACCTTTGTCCAATGAACTTTACCAAAGCCGACCTGCAAAAAGAAATTTTTTACAAAACATCGCGGAGCGGGGGCAAGGGCGGCCAAAACGTAAATAAAGTATCCAGTAAGGTAGAACTGCTTTTTTCGGTAAGCAATTCCGCGCTTTTTAATGACGAAGATAAGGAATTGCTGAACGATAAACTGCAATCCCGTTTTAATAAAGATGGCCTGGTGCAGGTGGTTTGCGATGAAGAACGCAGTCAGTACTTAAACAAGGAGAAAGCTATTGAACGACTGATTATATTGCTAACCAGGGCGCTGCATAAACCCAAAATCCGCAAAGCAACCAAAGTAAGTAAAGCCGCCAAAGCTGCGAGGCTTGAAAACAAACGAATAAATTCGCTTAAAAAAGAAGGAAGGAAGAAGGGGTTCGAGGAATAGTTCATGGTTCATGGCCGAAAAAAACAGCTACCATGAATTGCGGACCACCAGCTACCCTACAGAAGAATAGTGTTCATAGATGAGGAAATGCAGCTTCCATGAACTATGAACCATGAACTCCTATTTAAACCGATACAACCCCGTTACCGCTCCCCATTGGTGGCTTTGAACCATTTCTTTATCATCAAGCGTATGGAAAATAGCCGCAATATCAAACACAAAACGATTGGTGGTAAATGCTACGCCAAATTGCTGGCTAAAAATAAATGGCTCTTTGTCTTTGGTTATCTCAAGGCCGCTATGGTTATCAAATAAGCCGCCCTGTATGGTGGCATCATAAGCTACATAATTAATTTGGGGTTTATAATAAAAAAATAGCTCATGCTTGTGAAGCAGTCCGGCAATTTCGTGGCTACTGGCTGTACTTTGTGTACTTACCGAATTAAATAGCTGGTTAAATGAACCTAACCTAAGCAGCGGGCCGGCGCCGGCGCCTGTAAAGCCATTACCCAAATTAACATAGCTGGCTAAAGAAACGTCGACCCAATCGGCCCTCGCAAGCAGCCTGTTATATTCAGCAGAGAGATTGATCTCGAAATCGTTGTTTATCTGGTATTCCCAGCCACTGGGATGGTAAAAACCAAAATTATCGTGTACAAAATCCTGTACCTGTTTACCAAATGCATCGGGCCCGACAACGCCCAACTGGGCGCCGATCTTTAAATTGCTTTCATCTTTATACAAAAAGTTCAAAGTTGAGCCCACATATAAATAAGCGGCAAAAGGACGGTCTATCAGGCTGGGCTGATCGGCGCCATTATAAAATATACTGCCGCTTTGGGGATTAAATATCTTTTGCCCCATTTCAAATCCAAGCACTTTATTTTGCAGGTTACTATTGTCTTTTACTGTTAAAGCGTGCCTGTAGTAGAAAAAAATACCGTCGGTATAATACCTGTCTGATCCTTGTAAAAGGTATGAGTCATTATCTGTCTCTATACCAATTTCAGTGCTGTGTGTTTGTGCAAATACATTAACGGTACTCAAAAGACCTATCAACAGGAAAAATATCTTGAATTTCATCGGGGTTTATAAATTGGATGCTAAAATAGAAAAAAATTGGAGATTAGACGTTGTTGAGGCGCAAACCAAATTGTCGCATAGTCTCCAAGCGTTCCTACGGAACGCCCAGCCCCCATTGCTATTTTTCTACCGACCAGCCGTCCCTACGGGACGGTTATGGCGTAGACTTCGTCCCGTAGGGACGGCTGGTCGGTAGAAAATATCGAAAATATCCTTTTCACGTTCCGAACGTTTGATATAAGAGCGACAATTTTAATTGCGCTCGTTGTTGACCAGAGACTGGAAATTAGTGCTTAGATACCCTATCGATTAAAGAAGCCAGGGTCTTTTTCGGGGCTTAGGCACATAAAAAAGCCGGGGCGATCGTGCGCTCCGGCTTTAAAAATCATCTTATCGCGCCCATCAATAACTTGGGTTTTGAACCAATTTTGGATTAGCATTTATCTCCACCGACGGTATTGGGAAAACAAGCTTTGGTGAGAAAGCAGGCACGCCGCCAACTGTTATCTGGCCACCGGCAGTAGAAGCCCTTTTTGCATCATGTAAAAAGAAACCGCCTTCAAAGGCCAATTCGTGCACTCTTTCTGTCATCACACTGGCTATTGTAGCGGTGGTTAAGGGGGCCAAACCGGCGCGCGCCCTTATTGTGTTTACATCGCTAAGCGGTGTAGGGCCAACAGCTGAAGCACCCAGATGAAGATTAGCTTCTGCCCGTATCAGGTAAAGCTCGGCTAAACGGATAACATGTACGTTGCCGTAGAGGTTATCAAATTTGTCGCATCTTAGCAAGCCGGCGCTATCCTCGTTATATAATAAAGCCCGCGTATCGCCCGGCTCAAAACCGGCAACAAAATTATCACCTATAATAATGTCGCCGCGGCCGGCATTATCCGAAGAAGCATAAAACGTATTCAGCGAATTTGTTCCCTGCTGCGGGGTAACCTGGAAAGCAAACACATCTTCGGGGGTGTTATCAATGTGCGCCGGGGTCCCGTTTGGATAACCAAGCGAAGGAACAAAGCCCGGATATGGGAATTCATCAGCATAATTATTATTTAAAGCGAAATTCCCCGAACTGATCACATTATTTGCTTCTTTGGCTGCGTTGGCATAATCGCCCTTTTGAAGGTACAGGCGGGCAAGTATGGCAGACGCTGAATAACTATTTGCAAAAAAACTATTGTTAGCAGGCAGCTCGGTTTCGGCATCTGTAAGATCGGCTATAGCCTGGGCGTAAACCTGCGCTACAGTAGCCCTCGGTACATACGATGCAGCAGTGACTGCCGTTGTCGGCGTAGTTACAATGGGTACAGCAAGATTGGCGGTGGGATCGCCGTCATTCCACGCCCTTCCAAAAAGACGGGCAAGGTCAAAATAAACCAGCCCTCTTAAAAACTTGGCCCCGCCTTCCGTAGTAGGGTCATTATTTACTATTTTTAAATTTGCCAGTACGTTGTTTGCCTGGTTAATTACCTGGTAACCATCCAGCCAGGTAAAGTCAACATCCGAATTATCGATAGCAATTGCCTGGTCAACCATTTGTGTTAAGGTCTGGAAAGTACCCTGCCATGTCAAAATAGTTTGGGTCGACATTAAATCGGGATATAAAAATGCTCCGCCGCCATAAAGGTCGGTTAATCCCGCCCGGTTATAGGCGCCAACCAACGTGATCTGTACATCCTGGGGTGTTACTATTGCCACAGTTTGTTCAACTGATTGATAGGGCTTCAGATCGAGCTGCTTATTACAGGCGCAAAGCAGCACTATGGTGCTTAATGCCGCTAAATATATTTTATTAAGTTTTTTCATCGTTTTACTATTTAAATTATAATCCAACATTTAATCCAAAAGTAACAGTGCGTGGCTGCGGCGCTGAATAAAAATCGTTACCCAGGTTAATATTGCTGGCCTCAAAATCAGTATTTACTTCCGGATCCCATCCTTTGTATTTAGTTATTAAAAACAGGTTATAACCACTTACATAAACTCTTAAATTATCTACTTTAATTTTAGAAAGCAGGCTCTTCGGAAAGCTGTACCCGATAGTGGCAGTTTTTAACCTGACATAGGAGCCATCTGATAAATACCTGCTGGATGAATTGGTGCCATTTGCATAAAATAAACGCGGTTCAGGGACATTGGTAATATCCCCCGGCTTATTCCAGTAATTTAGCTGGTCGATGGTTTGATTATCCAAACCGTTGCTGGCTTCGGCGCTCATATACTGGCCGCCGCCGTTATATATCATATTACCGAATGACCCATAAAAGGTGAATGAAAGATCGATGCCTTTATAGCTGAACGTATTTGTGATACCGCCTGTCCAGTCTGGCTGGGCATTACCCAATACTACTAACTGGGCCTGGTTATAATCATTGGTTGTACCTTTATTAAGCGTGCCATCAGGATTCTTTGTATTCAGGTAATAAAGGGCATCGCCATTGGCAGGGTTAACACCCGCGTATTGGCGGCCATAAAACACGCCGATCTGCTGTCCCTCTAAAACATAGTTTAAATCGGCCCCTCCGGGTATCTGCTGCCCGGCTGTATAAGTTACCTTATTTTTATTGTAGGCGGCATTAAAACTGGTCGTCCATCTGAATTTGCCCACAAAATTATCCGATGTTATCTCTGCTTCAACGCCCTGGTTATACAGCTTGCCCAAATTTTGCAGCTGGCTGGCTATACCGGTGGTTTGAGGAATATCGACAAATAGCAGTACATCGGTAGTGTTCTTTTTGTAGTAATCAAAACTTCCCGATAAGCGGTTATTGAAAAAGCCCCAGTCTAACCCTACGTCAAGCTGTGCTGTTTGTTCCCATTTTAAATTCGGATTGGCAATTTGAGTGTACACCTGCCCTGCTACGCCGTTATAGCCGCCGGTTCCTGAAAATAAACCGAGGGCGGAATAAGCGGGTGCATTATTACCCGTTAAGCCATAGCTTGCCCTGATTTTAAGGTTATTCAATGCCCGAAAATCTTTCAGGAAATCTTCCTGGCTCATTATCCATCCTGCCGAACCACTCGGAAAATAACCGTAACGGTTATCAGCGCCAAAGGTAGAAGACCCATCAGCCCTGACGCTTGCCGAAAGCAGGTACTTACTTTTAAACGCATAATTTGCCCTTGCAAAATAGGATATTAATGTACTTGCGCTCTGCGAGGATGAGCCGGCCGAAATTAAAGCAGCTGTAGCTATAGTTCTGTAGGCATCGGAAGGGAATTGCTGGCCCGAAACACTATTATTTGTAAAGTGAGTGTTTTCAAAACTGGTACCTGCCGTTATATCCAGGGTATTGTCATGCCCGAAAGTATTTTTATAAGTCAGATAATTATTTACGGTAAAATGCACCTCGATTGTTTCTGCATTGTCACCTAACCCTGTTGTTGTGCCGCTGTTTCGCGCAGTCAGGCTGTTCTCATAGTCATCTTCGTTCTGGTTGGTCTGGTCCATACCAAAGTCCGAGTGATAAGTTAAGTGTTTTACAATTTCCCAGTTGGCATAAATATTACCTAAAGTGCGGTAAATATTGGTATGAAAATATTCGTTACCGACACTTATGAGCGGGTTGTAATAAAGCGGGTAGCTGCTGCTTGCACCCGGGGGCGTACCGCTTATTAAACCGGAGCGCGGGTCAATCAGCGGGGTTATGGGTGATAAGGCGACAATTTGTAATGGTGTTGAAAATGCATTATCGTTAGCCACACGCTGGTTATAGGAGTGCGTAAAATTAAGGTTCATACCAACATCAAATGTACTGGATATCTTTGTGTCGAGATTTACCCTGCCGCTGTAACGCTGGAAGGCGTTTCCCTTTAAAATACCAACCTGGTTAAGGGCCTCCCCGCCAAAATAGTAGGTTGTTTTATCGGTACCGCCCGAAAAATTAATGTGATATTCCTGTTGCGGGGCCGTTTGAAATGCCTCCTTTTCCCAATCGGTATTGGTGGAGGCCCAATTGGAATTGCCAGCTGCCAGGGCTGTAAATTCCTGGTCAAGAAAAGAAGTATAACTGGCCTGGGCATCAGCGAGCGTAGGATAAAAGCCGGCCAGGAAATCCTGGTTGGCAGCGCCCTGGCCGGCGCGTTCCTCAATCTGCAGCCATTGCTGGCTATCCAGGAACTGAACATGGCGGGATGGTTCGCTATACCCGAAATAGGAGCCGAAGTTTACTTTTGCCGTACCGGCCTTACCTTTTTTAGTAGTTATCAATATAACGCCTGAAGAAGCGCGTGAACCGTAAATTGCTGAGGCCGATGCATCTTTTAAAACTTCGAAAGATTCGATGTCATCGAAGTTGATATCAGCAAGAGGGTCGGTTGGAGCGGCGGTACCAGAAAGGTTATCGTTATTAATGATTATGCCGTCCATCACTATCAATGGCTGCGTACTGCCATTTATTGTGGACGACCCACGTACATTTATACTGATCCCCTGCCCCAGTTTGCCATTTTCAGCCTGTATATTAACACCGGCTGTTTTCCCTTGTAACGCCTGCTCAAAGGTTGTTACCGGGGTGTTTTCAATATCCTTGCCGGATACCGAAGTAATGGAACCCGTAATGTTTCCCCGCTTTTGGGTACCATAGCCCACTACAACAACCTCGCTAAGTTGTTTGGGGTCATACTCCAGTTGGGCGTTTACCACATTGCCGCTTATGGGCAAATCAGCCTCCTTGTAGCCAATGTACCTGAACACCAGGGCTTTGGCCCCATCGGGTACCGACAGGCTGTAAACACCGTCTAAATTGGTTTGCGTCCCTGCTGTGGAACCTTTCACAATCACGCTTACCCCCGGTAAGGGCGATCCGTCTTTTTGATCAGTTACTTTACCTGTTATCACCTTGTTTTGAGCAAAAACAAAAGAAAAACAGAAAAATGGAAAGTAAATTTTTCTTCATAAAGATTAGTTAATAGTTAATGAAATATAGTTATTAAATGAGATTCTGATTAAGAACAAATAGCTATAAAAACAAACGCTATAATTCAATATCGTTAAGAAAGAGGGGCATTTTCTATAAAGCAGATATAAATTTGTATCGTTTGTTAAAGATATAATATAAGATGACTTTTTTTTAATGATTTTAAAAAAAAGTTATAAAGCGGACAAAAAATGTATTTTTTATATTATTACCGCCT
>Ga0207060_10256_pt1 | contig 17144 bp, 19 predicted proteins | sample Alteio_BWMinCont_30_FD_153270 | JGI IMG/M metagenome (GOLD analysis project Ga0207060, IMG submission 153270) | Enriched cells from forest soil in Barre Woods Harvard Forest LTER site, Petersham, Massachusetts, United States -... | ecosystem: Environmental > Terrestrial > Soil > Temperate forest >...
TTTAACTTCGTATCTGATACCGTTGAGGGATTTATCGCCATCGCCTCCGAGGAAAAAGCCATGGGTGAAGTGATTAACCTTGGATCCGGAATCGAAATATCGATTCGCGAACTGGCCAGCGCCATCGGGAAATTGCTGGGAAAGCAGCTGATTTTGGAAACGGACAGCCAGCGCTTCCGCCCTGGGAAGAGTGAAGTGGACAGGCTCTGTGCCAACGCGGCGAAAGCGGCCGAGTTGTTCGAATGGAAAACGAAGATCTCGCTCGAAGAAGGATTGCTTCGGACGATTGACTGGTTGAAGAACAATCCGCCCCCCGATCGCTTGAACGAATATGCCGTGTGACAGGGCTCCCGAAAGAAAGTATTACTCCCCAAAAGTGCCCTTTGCTGTTGACAGGTCAGAAGGTTCTCCATGAATATCGTTAGCTGAAGTTGCGGCGGTTGCTCCTTGCAACGCCGACCAGTGGCGAATTCAAAAACAAGCTCGAATAGACAGGGATAGCAAAACGACAGGCCGGAGGATAGAAACACCTCATGTGCTTTCAGGACAAAGTCATTCTGGTTACCGGTGGCACCGGATCGTTCGGCAGGAAGTTTGTCGAATACATGCTGAAGCACCATAGTCCTCGCAAACTGATCGTATTCAGCCGCGACGAGCTCAAGCAGCATGAAATGCGGCAGGCATATCCGGATTCGCCTGATTCTCCTATGCGTTACTTTATCGGGGATGTGCGCGACCGAGAGCGACTGTATCGAGCGTTCTCAGGAGTAGACATTGTTATTCATGCGGCTGCGCTGAAGCAGGTGCCGGCCTGCGAATACAACCCGTTCGAGGCAGTGCAGACGAACATTCTCGGAGCCAAGAATATCATCGATGCGGCGATTGACACAGGTGTCCGCAAAGTGCTGGCAATCAGCACGGACAAAGCTGTGAATCCCGTTAATCTTTATGGCGCTACAAAGCTCTGCGCGGAAAAGATATTTGTTCAGGCCAACTCGTATGCGGCACGCGGCAGCTGCCTCTTCAGCTGTTCGAGATACGGTAATGTGATCGGTAGCCGCGGAAGTGTTATCCCGGTTTTTCTCGACCAGCGCAAAACGGGCGTGATTACGATCACGGATGAGCGAATGACGCGATTTTGGATTACGCTCGAGCAGGGCGTTTCCTTCGTGGTTGAGTGCATCGAACACATGCAAGGCGGTGAGATCTTTGTCCCGAAAATCCCCAGCATGCGCCTGATAGAACTGGCAAAGGCTGTGGCGCCAGAATGCGATGCAAAGATCATCGGGATTCGCCCGGGGGAAAAGCTCCACGAAATCCTTGTATCGGAGGATGAAGCCCGCCACGCAGTGGAGACAGAATCAATGTTTGTCATTCAGCCCGCCTTTCCGTGGTGGGATGCTACGGCGTGGCAAGGGGCTAGCCCTCTCGTCGACGGTTTTTCATATACGAGTGATAACAATAGTGCGTGGTTAACAACGGACCAATTTTGGAGTCTGCTGGATGGGCACAGCAAAACGCAGCTTTTGGCGGTTGGCGATTGAGGGCGGTATACCCGTGCGAGATCGGTTGTTGCCCTATGGCCGACAGAAGATTGTAGAAGAAGACATCGCGGCCGTAGTAGAAGTCCTTCGTTCAGATTGGGTGACAACCGGACCAAAGGTTGAAGAGTTCGAAGAGGCGATTGCCTTCCGTGTTGGCGCAAGATTTGCAGTTGCATTCAACTCGGGGACAGCCGGCCTCCACGCCGCGGCTTTTGCAGCAGGTCTAGGCGCAGGCGATGAGGCGATCACCACACCCTTGACCTTTGCAGCCACAGCAAACTGTCTGCTTTACCAGGCAGCTACACCGGTATTCGCGGATGTTTGCGCAGATACGCTTAATCTCGATCCTGAACAAGTGGTTCGACACATTACGCCACGGACCAAGGCTATTCTTCCCGTCGACTACTCCGGACATCCAGCCGACCTGAACGTAATGATGGAACTGGCATCCGAGCATGGCCTTTGCGTCATCGAGGACGCATGCCACGCTCTTGGCGCGGAATATCACGGACGTCCAATCGGTTCGATTTCCCACATGACCGCTTTTAGCTTTCATCCCGTCAAACACATCACCACAGGCGAGGGCGGCATGGTAGTAACAAACGATGAAGGACTCGCGCGGCGACTTCGCCTGTTTCGAACGCACGGTATCAATAGCGACGCTCGACAAAGAAGTGAGTCGGGTCAATGGTATTACGAAATGATCGCTCTAGGTTACAACTATCGAATCTCGGATATCAATTGCGCCCTCGGTATTTCGCAGTTGAAAAGACTCGGTACGAACCTTGCTCGGCGACGGGAGATTGCGGGTCGTTACACAGAGGCTTTTTCGAAATTGGACGCTATACGCGCTCCCTTGGTGAGGGGGGAAGTCAACTCCGCCTGGCACCTGTACCCAATTCGAGTTGGCGAAGGCATCGATCGAGGCGATTTCTTCCGTGCGTTACGCGCCGAGAACCTCGGCGTAAATGTTCATTACATCCCGGTGCATTTGCATCCCTACTACCGCGAGCGATTCTGCTATGTGGGGGGGGGAGTTTCCGATCGCAGAAAAAGCATACAGTCAATTAGTCAGTCTTCCCATGTTCCATGGAATGAGCGACGAGGACGTATCGGATGTAATTGAAGCGGTCGGTAAAGTCACGGAGGGCCTGCGGGCACACGCGGATGACTAAGACAACAGACCAGTTGGAAACTTGGCAGGGAGAATTTGGGGACGCCTACACGGAACGGAATGTGATTGATTGGCACGTTCGGACGCCTGCCTTTTCACACATGTTGAAGGGGCTCAGCCTCAGACGTGTTCTCGAAGTAGGTTGCAATCGCGGCCACAATCTCCAATGCGCTTCAGAGGTGCTCGGCAGTGAGGCAGAGGTGTTCGGTGTAGAACCCAACCGCTACGCCTTGGGAATGGCGCGAACGAGTGCGGAGCACACCTTTCCCATTCCGGGGAATGCGTTCGATCTTCCGTTCAAGGATGGATATTGCGATCTTGTTTTCACTGTTGGTGTGCTGATTCATATTTCACCGATTCAACTCCCAGCGGCTCTGAAGGAAATTGAAAGAGTCAGCCGGCGCTATATCCTCGCCGTCGAGTACTACTCCGAAGAGGAGCAGGCCATTGAATATCGCAACAATACTGACCTGCTATGGAAGCGCAATTTTTTGAAACACTACCAAATTCAGTTTCCTGAGCTAAAACTATTGCGTAGCGGCTATTGGGGGGTCGACGACGGATTTGACCGAACTCACTGGTGGCTTCTGGAGAAGTGAGTGCCCGGAGGCGATTGGCGATCGACTCCAGCTCAGAAACGCCAAACGGATGGTCACTCCGAAAGTTACTGCTCCGGCATTCTCATGAAAATCGCGATTCGAGCTGACTCCTCCTCTAGGGTGGGAACTGGCCATGTGATGCGTTGTCTCGCATTGGCGGATGAGTTGCGCGAGCGTGATTGCGACGTATTCTTTCTTAGCCGTATACTACCCGGCGATATTATTGCGGTTATACGAAATAGCAGATTTCAAGTCGCAAATCTTCATAGCTCCGAGTACAGCGAATCGAAAGACGCAAAGCAGACGATGGAAGCGTTAAGAGCTGCCAATCAAGCTCCCGACTGGTTAGTCGTAGATCACTATGAAATAGGGTGTGATTGGGAACGAGCCTTGCGATCACACGTGGGGAAAATCCTGGTGATCGACGATTTGTCCAACCGCATTCACGACTGTGATCTGCTGTTAGATCAGAACTATTACGGCTCAAACCAGAAGATTTATCAACGATTGGTGCCTGCGGATGCTCGCGTCTTATTAGGGACCCAGTATGCCCTGTTGAGGTCTGAGTTTCGCCAATGGCGGGCCTTATCCTCAATTCGACATAAGGTCACTCGAATTTTGGTTTCCTTTGGTGGAAGTGATCCGGCGGACGCCACAACCATGACCCTGGAGGCATTGAGAGATCTACAACTGCCAACCGCCGTGGATGTGGTCATCGGTTCGTCGAACCCTAATTTGCAGCAAATTCGAAACGCCTGCGAGCAATTGCCGTCTACAACTCTACATCATCAAACGCTCCGGATGGCTGAGTTGATGTCAAAATGTGATCTTGCGATTGGCGCTGCCGGAACTACAGCATGGGAGCGTTGTTGTCTGGGACTGCCCAGCATTATCATCACGATAGCTGACAACCAGATTGCAGTTGCAGAGGCGATTGAATACGGAAGAGCGGGATGGTATGTCGGCAATGCAAATCCGGTGACGCGCGCGCGAATTGGCCCGTTGGTGCAGAGATTATTTGCTCATCCTGAAGAAATCGAAGAGCGTTCCCGTTGTGCTTTTGGTCTCGTGGACGGGAAGGGAATTTTTCGCGTCGCCGACGTTATGCTTCGAGCAGATCATGGATAGCAAAGCGGCTCTTATGGAGAGTGAGCGGTTTGCTCTGCGGGAACTTTGTGACGAGGATGCTGACCGCATACTCGGCTGGAGAAACTCAGACTCCATACGGCACTCTATGTTCCATAGCGAACTCATCACTCCCGAGGAGCATCGGTCTTGGTTCTCATCTGCGAGAGGTTCGGAGGATGCGCGCCACTTGGTTTTTGAATGCGACGGGATACCAAGCGGATTCGTATCTTTTCTTGGGCTTGGGAGAGGCAGTCGAGTAGCAAAATGGGGATTTTATCTGTCACCGAACGCGCCGAGTGGACAAGGCCTCGGTTCGATCATGTGTTATCTGGGGCTCTTTTATGGGTTCGAGTCTTTGCGACTTCATAAAGTCGTCGGTGAGGTATTTTCTTCGAATCCCTCGAGTATTGCCATCCATAAGAAGCTCGGTTTTGTACTTGAGGGGACCCTGCGTTCGCATCATGCGCGGGGACAAGTCTATTGTGATGTCTTAGTTTTTGGACTGCTCGAGGAAGAGTGGCCCCTGATCGCTAAGCAGATAAAACCACGCATTTTCCCCCTTTAGGGCCAAAGGAGCAATATGTTCATCGAAACTTACGCGGTTGGGCTCGAGGCTCCCCCGTTTGTGATCGCCGAGATGTCGGGAAATCACAATCAGTCTTTGGAGCGTGCGCTGGAGATTGTGGATGCTGCCGCGCAGGCCGGGGCGCAAGCCTTAAAGATACAGACCTACACACCGGATACGATGACCATCGATCACGAGCAAGGTGAGTTTATCATCGACGATCAGGGAAGCCTTTGGAACGGCAATTCGCTTTACAAGCTCTACGCTCAGGCTCACACACCCTGGGAGTGGCACAAATTTATCTTTGACCGTTGCCGTCAACATCGAATGATCCCATTCAGCACGCCATTTGACGAAACAGCTGTCAACTTCCTCGAGACTCTCGATGTTCGCTGCTACAAGATCGCGTCCTTCGAGAACACAGATCTCCCATTGATTCGCAAGGTAGCCTCCACGGGTAAGCCTATGATCATTTCCACCGGCATGGCCACCGTTGGCGAACTAGACGAGACGGTAAGTGCGGCTCGGCAAGCCGGCTGTCACGACATCGCGCTGTTGAAGTGCACAAGTACCTATCCTGCGTCTCCCGAGAACACGAATATCCGGACAATTCCACATTTGCGCGAGCTATTTGACTGTGAAGTGGGACTCTCGGATCATACCATGGGGATAGGAGCGGCGGTGGCTGCAGTAGCACTTGGCGCAACCGTGATCGAGAAGCACTTTACATTACGCCGCAGCGACGGTGGCGTGGACTCTGGTTTCTCCTTAGAGCCCGAGGAGTTCGCCTCGTTGGTTCTCGAAACGGAGCGCGCTTGGAAGTCGCTCGGTCATGTCCAATACGGGGCGACTGAGCAAGAAAAAAGGTCTCTTTCTTTTCGTCGCTCACTCTATGTCACGAAGGACATTGAAGCAGGTTGCATACTCAGCACCGAAAATCTCCGCGCTATTCGACCCGGCTTCGGACTAGCGCCTAAGTTCTACGATTTGTTGCTCGGGCGCCGCGTCAATCGCGCCGTCAAGGCTGGCACCCCTGTTAGCTGGGAGCTATTCATCTAGGGTGCTTGGTGACTAGTTATAATCCGATTTACGTTTTCGATGAGGGGATCGAGAGATCATGACAGACGGTGCGCACACCCTGGTGATCATACAGGCACGCATGGGATCTACGCGTCTTCCCGGCAAAGTGATGGCGGACATTGCTGGTAAGCCAATGTTGCAACGTGTCCTAGAGCGCGTCAGCAAGGCCCACTTGGTAGACTCCGTGTTGATCGCGACCACATGTCTTTCAGAAGATGAGACGGTCTGCGAATGGGCGGCAAAACAGGGTTATCCTTTCTACCGCGGAAGCCAGTGCGACGTTTTGGATCGCTATTATCAAGCTGCCTTCGCGGGGCGAGCTGATCGCGTTGTTCGCATAACCTCAGATTGTCCCTTGATAGACCCAGGTCTTATTGATCGAGCCATTGAGATCCACCGGGAGTCGGGGGCTGACTATGTGAGCGATGGCGTTCAGCCGACGCTGCCCTTGGGGGAAAGCGTGGAAGTCTTCTGGTTTCAGGGGCTGAAAGGCGCATGGCAAAATGCCACCCTCGAATACGAACGCGTGCACGTTACGCCCTACTTCTATCAGAATCCAGATAAATTTGCGCTTAAGTCATTGGGGCTTTCCGGTGACTACCGCGACCATCGTTGGACAGTCGACACGCCAGAGGATCTGGAGTTCGTCCAGCATCTGTATGCCGCGGCCGGGTGTGAAGAGGCATGTCTTAACTGGCGTGACACCCTGTCAATCATCAATACAAATCCACAACTCCGATCCATCAATGCGCACATCAAGCAGAAAAAGCTGGAGGAATGCTGATCGTATGTGCTTTTCAGCAGCGGCATCGATTTGCGCAGAGCCCCGCTGTGTTTCTCCGCCGGGTGAAACCACCAGAAAATCGAGCAGGACCTATCGATCGAGCGAAACGGCCATCTATCTTTCAGCCGCCGACGTCTATTTTATGTTGTGCATCGGGCGATGCCAGTTTGTGTCCGATACCGGAAGCAATGGCCCGCGGCGCGATCCCGATTGTCACGGATGCTCTAGGTTACGGAGAATGGTTGACTGTGAGAGCCGATGGTTCGTGCCTGCAGACACCGCGAGAATTCGCTGAAGCTATAGAGAGTGCATTTGCGACGGACAAGATCCGCCGAGAGATGGCGGCCCCGAACCAGTAACATATTGAGTCTCGGCCTTACCTAGCGCTCGAATTCAGCCCGTCTCATAGACTTCCTTCGTCAGATCGGTCAGGGCCCTGCGCTGCCGAAAGAGTGAGAACTTAGTTCATGTTAAAGCACAATGCATGGAAGGCCTTCGTCGTCACGGCGATCTTTAGTTTGGTTGCGGCAATTGTCGCGTTCCATTCCGGCGATTACCTTGTCGTGAACCGTCCAGAACAGTCTGACGTCATTGTTGTGCTCGCGGGAGATCATAACGACCTAAGGTATTGGCGCGGGCTACAATTGCTTCGCGAACACTATGGCCGCCGGATGTTGGTGGATGCTCCAGCTGATCGGCTCTACGGCCGCAGCTATGCAGAGTATGCTGCTGATTTTGTAAGACAGTCGGCGGGAGAGAGCAGTAACCAGATCACCGTATGCGCGGTCATGAAAGATTCGACGGTTCAGGAGGCATCGGATATACGCTACTGCCTCGCACAGGTGCAGCCGACGCCGGCATCAGTCTTATTGGTCACAAACAACTATCACACTCGGCGCGCTCTATCTATCCTGCGCTCCCGCCTTCCGCAATACAAGTGGTCCGTGGCGGCAGTGGACGACCCAGAAATCTTTGATACACGATGGTGGGAGAATCGCGAATGGGCGAAGATATGCGTTTATGAATGGGAGAAGCTGCTTTGGTGGAAGCTATTTGAATCCTGGCGAAGCTGAAGGCCGGTGTACCGTTCAAAGCCATGGAAAATGGATCATTCCATCACGCAGCATAAATTCCCCGAGCTTCAGGTCTTGTTGGCTGTCGATGTCGACAGCGCGGCTCTCCGGAATCTCCAGCATCCTGTGCGGAGCCGTGAAATAACACGGCATCTCGGAAGCCGCCACATGATCTCGGCGCCACAGATATAAAGCACCGTTGATGCGGTAGACCGTAGGAACGTCTTGTCGCCTAACATAATCGTTCCCATCTGGAAAACTCTGGCGCATGTACCCATCGGCGGCAAGGTCAATGCAAACCCATCGCGGATTAAACGACGGCCTCGAGGCGGCGACAACTCCAACCGCACTGGTGTCCTCCTCGAGCAGATGTATTGCACTCGAGACGTCTTCAGGAAGGCGCCCTGGGCTGGTAGGAGAGAGCAACAGGACGCTCCCGTATTGCAAGCGTTCGTGCTTTTCCATCTCTACCAGGGCGTGCCGAATTACGGGCCACATGGGAGTATCGTCCTGGGCTAGCTCTGCGGGACGTAGAAATGGGATCTCAGCGCCGTAATCGCGCGCGACGGCGGCAATCTCGTTGCTATCGGTCGAAACGATGCAGCTGGTGATTTCCGTGCAAAGTTGTGACAGGCGAATGGAGTGTGCGATTAAGGGCAGCCCCGCCAAGATAGCAATATTCTTGTTAGGTAACCCGCGTGAACCGCCGCGCGCGGGAATGACGGCGAGCACAGGATGTACGCTCATGTCGTTGCCTTCTTACCCGGATGGATGGTTGAGCCGCGAAGGTTGTATGGCCATGACAGAGTGGGGAGGCTACATATCTGATCGAATCGCTTGCGATCTGTAATGAGTGTCAGAGAGTGATAGACATGCGACGAGCCGCTGAAGCTATGCTTAAACTCTTCCAACGAATCTCCGGGCCTGATTCCTCCTCCGAGATGCAGGAGCTCGCAGCCATGACGGCGTGCCCATCGGGCTCCTTCTACGATGAGAAAGGTTGAAGCTCCATACTTTCGACCGATATCGTTTGTCGCAGCTAAGTGCCCATGAGCATAGCTTGCCCCACTGAGAAACAGATTCCCGCCCACCGGCTCATCTCTATACCACGCAAGCGCCAGGCCCATTTGTGCCCCCAATGTTCTGAGCTTTGTAAAGTAGCTTTGCGGAAAACAGTAAAAGCTCTCCGCGGCGGTGCGACGAAGCAACTCATCGTAAAGAGCTGAAAAGATGCCGAGCTTTTTGTCTGCATCGCTATCGTTACCTGTGCTCCAGGTTACATGTAAGGTGCGGCCTGCAAGCCGCATGTCGGCGCGCCTGTCCCTCCGCAGGCCCGCAGGTTGATCCAGGTTTTCATCCCAGTGAGATAATTCAACGGAACTGGTGGTACCCCTGGAGTGAAGTTCTAGCCGATCTCGCCAGTAATCCGTCGGTTGAAACCAACCCTGCTGTCCAATCAGAGGATGAAGCCGGATAACACAACAGACCACACTGCGATCGGCACACCAGGTACTCAGTTGATCTACGAAAACGCGAATGTGTTCTGGATGGACAAGATCCGAAGCCGAGAGGCTCAGCAGTCCTCCGTAGCCATAGGGGGTGCTGGCATCTAGCCACTCTACAACGGAACCATCGATCATCGCAGACATGCGACGAAGCAGGAGCGGAGCCAGCATCCTAGCGGATGCTGCACCTGCAATCACGGCCAGCGGCTCGGCCAACTCAATCTCTGCGGTCGCTCGGGCATACTCGGGAAGATAATACACGTCAGGTATGGGAGAGCTTTCAACCAGCGCGGACCAGCGCTTCGCGTCCACGATATCTTCGGCCCAAAGCGTTTCCGGTTCAATCTCCTGCATCTCTTGGCTGCTCCGGGATGGCTAAACACGCCTCTTTGCGGCAGGTGATGACGAACTGTTCGACCAGATGCTGCTCATTGTCCAGAGTCCAGGAGGCTCGCTCCACTGCAACGTCCGCAAATGCGTGAAACACTTCAGGTACTCTCCCTCGCTTCAGAAAGAAGCAGAAACCAGCCCCGGCGAGCGGTCCCTCACGCAAGTCCACGAATCCGTCGGGTTCGATCATATTCCCTTCGCCGTATCCCCATGTTCGATCGCTGAAGAATGAGGAAAGAAAGGACGTCCCTGGCCGAAGAACTCGATGCACCTCATTGAGCGCTCGGTCGATGGCTGCTGACGGATTGCAATACAGGCTAACATTCTCGATGGCTCCATCGAAGGTAGAATCCGGCCAGGGAAGCTGCGCATAATCTCCAACGCGGAGATCCGCAGTCAACCCCTCCTCTGTTAGCCGTCGCTTCGCACGATGAATGGCAGTGGCTGATCCGTCGATTCCGCAAACGGAGAAACCTTCCCGAGCCATGAACCAGATATTGGCCCCGGGCCCACAGCCGATCTCAAGCAATCGAATTACGCTTCGATCCCTCGCACTAGAAAATGTTCGCGCTATAAAGCGAACTATATGTTCTGGTGGATATCTGCCCCAACCTTTGCTGCGAAAGATATCATCCCATATCGGGTCCCATGTACCGGCCTCAACAGTATTGCTCATTCACCCCTCTTGCCATATCCAGATTACCGCGGTGAAATGTTGGACACTCGAAACTGCCAAGTGATCACCAGCGCAGTTTAACCTCTGAGTTCTGAATTGTGTACTATATGGCGTTGCCATTTCGGCAACGGGCACTGCGCCAAAACACCGAAACCCTAAAGCAGTTCGGTGCAGCTTGCGTCTCAAAGGAGGGCACCGATGGCTCCTGGTGCACAGACTGAAACGATTGCCATTGGAAATCGCAGAGTGGGCAAAGGAGAGCCATGTTTCATCATTGCTGAAGCTGGAGTCAACCACAATGGGAGATTCGAACTAGCACGTCAGTTGGTAGATGTCGCCGTCGATGCAGGCTGTGATGCGGTAAAGTTTCAGACATTTAAGCCGGAAAAGGTGTGTTCACCCTTCGCACCCAAAGCCAATTATCAGCTTCAGACAACTGCCGCGGACGAGTCTCAGCTGGAAATGGGAAAAAAACTGGAACTACCGTTTGAGGCTTTTCAGGATCTTCACGACTATTGTATCCACAGGAGCATCATCTTCCTGTCCACCCCCTTCGACTACGAAAGCGCCGACTTTCTCGCCCAATTACCTGTTCCAGCGTTCAAGATTCCGTCTGGAGAGATTACCAATCTTTTCTTTCTAGAACACATCGCTCGAAAAGGCCGGCCGTTGATTGTTTCGACCGGGATGGCCACGCTTGAGGAAGTCGCCATAGCCGCCGAAACAATCCACGCAACCGGAAACCAGCAAATGGTCCTCTTGCAGTGTGTTAGCAATTATCCGGCAGACCCTTCCAGCATGAATTTGCGGGCCATGCACGCGCTGGAAAACGCCTTTGGAGTGGGTGTCGGCCTCTCAGACCATACTGTCGGGACGGAGATTGCGCTTGCAGCGGTTGCCATGGGTGCATGCGTCATCGAGAAGCATTTCACCCTTAGCCAGGATCTCCCGGGACCGGACCATTGCGCCTCACTGGAACCCCAGGATCTAGTGAAGCTGGTCAAGGGCATTCGGAAGGTCGAGTCTGCGCTAGGAGATGGGATTAAGCAGCCAGCCGCCGAGGAATTAAATACAGCCGCCGTGGCTCGCCGATCGCTGGTTGCTGCGAAGTTCATTCCGGCAGGTGCGGTATTGACCGTGGATCTGATCGATATTCTGCGGCCTGGGACAGGACTTCCACCTGCCATGCGGCCGGATTTGGTGGGACGCCGTGCTCTCCATAGTATTGAAGCCGGAACACTTCTCACCCTTGAGATGTTCGCGTGAGGACAATCTCCGAATCGGGCAGGCTTCCGCAGCGTTCGCGGGCCCCGAGGGCGTCAATTAAGAAAGCCAGGGCTTACGAATGACTGATGAGATATCTGAGATGTAACTACAGCTGAAACGTAAGCGTCCTCCGGGTCCTTCTTGACGCGAGGTGGGTATATTGTGTGCTTTCAGCGATACAGCGCAGTTAAGCGCAGGTCAACGGCCCTGTGAGATCGAGCCACCTTCATTTTGGCGGTTCAGCCAATTCCTTCTCCCTCCAACACTGACCACAGTCTTTCGCTCGCTGTGCCGTGGCTTGGCTGGGCAAATCTCATGTAGACTTATGCCCGCCATGAGAATTGCTGCGTTCGTTCCGCTTCCGCTCAAATCTCTGCTACGTCGGCCTTATTATGCGGTGCGGCGGCGCTGGATGTACGCACATCCAACACCAGTCCGAGTAGTCCAGGAATACTGGCAGAAGCCGGATGGGATAAACGACCCACACAAATATCTTTCCGGTATAGCGCGGAGCAAATTTCTGGTCGACTTGCTTCCAGGGTATGTGCCGAAATCTGCCAGTCTACTTGAGCTCAGCTGCAATGTCCGCAGGAACTTAAATGCTGCATATCAGGCGGGCTATCGTAACCTTGACGGTATCGAAATCAATCCGGAAGCGGTGGAGATACTGAAGAAGACTTTCCTGAAAGGGCTTCCACTGCCAACATCCGGCTCGGACGCATCGAGGACCACATCCGCTCCATCGAGTCGAGATTGCATTTTCACCATGGCGGTGCTCCTATATTTCCATCCTTCAAGTGACCGGATCTTCGCCGAGATGGCGAGCCGGGTTAAAACGCTCATCCTCGTCGAGGCTGGGAAAATGCGAGCTGGCGTCACTTTTCGCGCAAGTATCACAAGATATTTATCAGACTCGTATGCACCAGAAAGCAAAATCAACTGCGATACGATCCCCGAATTGGTGGAATAAAGCGGTCTAAAGAACTATGTAGCCCGAATCTTTCAACACTAGGATAACGACAAAGCAGGAACCCAATATTCCTGCGCAACTCTTCCGGTGACGCCGACCGAGGTTGGACGACCGTCGGCTTCTTTCAACGCCATTGTCACAGTCCTCACCGGAACAACCAGAAGGACTATCCGATCTGATTTTCACTGCCATTTCTGTTACCGAGAGAACGCGTTGAATATCGAGAGAAGATCGATTGGAAGCTGCGCGGACTTGCCAGTGCGTTCCTGCCTCGACGCCATCGAGAGACGAGAAACCGGAATGGTACGCACGGAGATGGAAGGTCGAGACCTTCCCAAAATCCTTAAATTCGGGAAAAGGACTCGATCCGATACTCTATCGATTCTCCAACTGAGGATGGTCAGGATGGCAATGCGATTCAGGAGCCGCCCGGCGGTTCTCAGTTTCGCTTCACCGTATTTGAGATATCACAAGTTGCTCCGCCGGCGTCATGCACCTATCTCATCGTAAGAGCCACAGTGAGGCCAACCAAGAAAGTGAAGATCGCGTGAGGTCAATCTCCAAATCGGGCGGGTTCCCGCGCAGCGTTCGCGGGCCCCGAGGCGCCAATTGACGGAACCGGGGCTTACGAATGGCTGATGAGATACCTGGGGATGTAACTGCAGCTGTGGCCGAGGTTGCCTCGTCATCGCTTCGGAGCACCACGGGCCGCCTTGTACAATCGTTCGCGGTTTATGGAACCGCCAATTTTGGCATCCGCGCGCTTAACTTCCTGCTTATCCTAGTCTATGCCCATTATCTTCGACCGTCGGACTACGGGATCATCTATCTCGCAGAAATCTACGCCGTATTCTTAATCCTGTTCGGGAATTTATCCATCGATAGCGCGCTCCAGCGCCTGTATTTCCAGCACAACAACAATCATGAAGAGTTACGTAGCTATCTGGGATCGGCGATACGTTTCGGGATCATCGCCATGGCGACCCTGGTTGCATTCTGCGTCTTGGTTGGCGGTCCGATCCAACGCCATCTAGGGTTCAATCAGGATGTGCCTTTTTATCCCTATATGGCGATGGCGATCACGACGGCGGCCGCTACGCAGGGAATCCAATATCGCCTGGCGGTCTATCAGGCCGAGCGGCGTCCAACGTCCTATGCGTTCATGTCCTTCCTGTTGTTTGCCCTTACTGCCTGCCTAAGCGTGTATGGAGTTGTTGTTCTGCACCGCGGCGCCGTCGGGATGCTAAAAGGAAAGCTGGTTGCGGCTCTACTCGCTTTCCTGGTCGCCGCATGGAAGATGCATCCGCTTCTGATCGCGCGTTTCCAGTGGAGATTTGTACGGGAGACGCTATCCTTTAGCCTGCCGCTTGTTCCCCATCAGGTGATGGCAGGTGGCTTGATTGTTGCGGATCGCTTCATTCTCTACCACTATCGCAACTTGAATGAGGTGGGTGTCTATTCTGTTGCCTACACCATGGGAATGGTTATGTTTCTGGTTACGCAATCGCTCTCCCAAGCCTGGCTCCCGATCTTCTTCGAGCTTGCGCGGGGCAACGAGGACAATCACCGCGTACTCGGACGCATTGGCTCTGGTCTGGCGATATTACTTCTCGCGATTGCATGCCTCGGGATCTTGTTATCCCCTTCATTCATTCAGCTTGCTCTTGACGTTCGCTATCATGCCGCCATTCGTCTTGTGCCTCTCGTCGTAATCGGATATCTCTTTCACGCTTTTTTCACGCTCTGCAATTTGTCGATCATGCAGGCTAACCGGACAAAATTCATTCTCCTGATTAGCGGGACTGCCTTCACCGCCAACATGATTTTGAACTTCGTCATGATTCCTCGTTGGGGGATGTATGGTGCAGCTTGGGCTACAACCATCGCCTATGCAATCGAAGCCCTTATTGCATACCTCTTCGCTCAGCGCTTCTTCGTTCTGTCCTATGCCGTGCCGCCGATTCTCGGCGGCTTGACGGTCGCTGGAGGCGCAATCGCCCTAACGCAGTCGGCCTGGATCCTCAAGTGGAACGGATTATTCGCTGTTCTTTCTACGATCGTGGCCTTCGCGCTTCTTGCGCTCATCGGCAAACGCGACCTTCGGGCAGGTCTCACAGCGATACGCAAAACGCGAAAGAGGGAAGCTCAACAGGGTCGCTGATTGAGCAATTCCTTGATTAGCATTGCGGCGCTGTGGCGGCCTGCTACCCCTCTTGCGTTAGACGCGATAACGCTATGGCTCGAATATAACAGGGGATGGATTTCAGAGCGTGTACTTAATTACCGGCGCTGCAGGCTTCATCGGGCGTTCCATCGCTGCCGAACTCCTAAGGCGTGGTGAGACGATTCGAGAAATCGATAATCTCTCCACAGGAAAGCTGGAGAATCTGACCTCACTGGACGCAATGGAGTTTCTGGAGACGGATCTAAATGATGTGGATGCTGTTACCAAGGCTTGTGAAGGCGTCGAGGTCATCTTTCATGAAGCTGCCCTGCCTTCGGTCCCACGTTCGGTGAAAGATCCGTGGGTATCGAACGACGCGAATTAATGGAACGTTGCGGCTCTTAATCAGCGCTGTTGCGGCCGGTGTCAAGCGCGTGATCTATGCCGGATCCTCTTCGGCTTATGGCGAAACGCCCGCGCTTCTCGAGGTAGAGACAATGCTGCCCACGCCCATCTCTTCTTACGCCGTATCGAAGGGTGGCTGGCGAGTACTATATGCAGTCCTTTACCTGCGTCTATGGGCTGGAGACGGTTACGTTACTTCAATGTATTTGGACCATGTCAAAATCCAGCATCTCAATATTCGGGAGTCCTCGCCAAATTTACGCGTCAGATGCTGGCGGGTGAGATTCCTACCATTTGGGGAGGCGGCGAGCAGAGCCGCGATTTCACCTTCATTGAGAACGTTGCACACGCAAACCTTCTAGCCGCCCACGCGCCCGCTGAAGCGGTTTCGGGCCGCTCTTCAATATTGCCTCTAATTCGCAGATCACGCTCAATCAGGCGGCATCCATCCTGCGCGAGCTTACCGGTTACAAGGGCGAGGTCAGGAATGGACCGGAGCGCCCTGGAGACATCCGGCACTCTCTGGCTGATATCAGGCTCGCTGAAAGGCAGCTGGGATACGAGGTTCAGGTGGATTTTCGTGAAGGCCTGCGTAAAACCGTCGAATGGTATTGGAACTCCGGAGTCTTTCATTGAGAATGGCGAGTGAGAAGGAAGTGATGTGGCGTCACAAATAAAAATGGGTACGAGATTTCTTCTCGTACCCATTTCAGTTGAAATAAAGGGAAGGCGTGAGGCTAAGGTGTTGCTGGCGTTACCGGTTTGGATGACGAGCTAAATACACCAGCCGCCCCTAGGCCGAGTAACGTTCCTCCAATGGCCACAACAATCAGGAAGATAATGCTGCTTTTGTCCCACTTATGACCGGTGACCGTCGGAGCCGCGCCCCCTTGTTGGCCTTCTGCCGTCGCTTCGTAATCATTATTCATCTTTACGGCGTTGGAAACGGCTACCACTGGCGGCGTGCTTGCACCAGGACTTCCGCCCATAACAGTTCCGGTTACCTCAACCGGCGCGCCGACAAGTGCATGAAGGCCGGAACCTTGTAGCTGATATGTCACATTCGTTTGTTCATCTTTGAGCAGGTCATGCGGCTGCAGAATTCCGTGCAGCTTGACGCCATTTACGGGAGAGCCCTCGGCCGCCAGGAGTGCAAAGGTAAGGGTCTTGCCAGGTTCCACCCGCGCTACAAGGTTTCCAGAGGAAGTCCATACATCCGTTTCCCCTTCCTGCGCGGCAACCTCTAAGTGCGACGCATCCTTTACGCCAATTAGGGCTACAGCGTTGGGGGTGGCGCCGGAAATTCTTAGTCCGTCGGCAATCACCGGGTGCTTATCCACCCCGCGTTGCATGGTGACGCCCATTTTGAGGACAGAACGTTCACGATATACCGTCATCGTCGCACCGGGGCGCATGATCGCGGTCGTGCCGTCGGAAAATTGGAGATTCGAAAGCGCATCCTGTGATTGGACGAGGCTCCCGGAAAACAGCGCAGAATTACCCCGCACCGAGGAGCCATCAACCTGAACCTCACCGGTGGTCATGACGAGGCCGATATTGGATGGAGTCGCAGAAGCCACACTGATTAGGCAACTGCACGTAAAGAGCGAAACGGCTGACTGGAGTCTCAGGAGCATAGGGATTCTCCTTGATGGCGATAGGAACCGGCATCCGGCTAGCAGCCCACACCACACACAGCTAACTCAGCAGGACCGCGGTTCGATAACTATCGAAGGAAGCGTAGTCCTCTTGGTTAGCCCTTGTCTATATAGAAACAAAGAATTTATGCAAATTTTGCGTAGCGTTTTTGATTTTCCTGAG
>Ga0207060_10257_pt1 | contig 17099 bp, 16 predicted proteins | sample Alteio_BWMinCont_30_FD_153270 | JGI IMG/M metagenome (GOLD analysis project Ga0207060, IMG submission 153270) | Enriched cells from forest soil in Barre Woods Harvard Forest LTER site, Petersham, Massachusetts, United States -... | ecosystem: Environmental > Terrestrial > Soil > Temperate forest >...
CCGCAGCATTTCCGGGCGTGGATATGCGAATAAAACCTATTTTAAAATAGTGGGTTGCATTTAGGTTTATTGAGATATGAGATGTGAGATATGAGATATGTGTGTTAGTCCGAAAGTCTCGAAAAAAACAAGGGTTTGAGATTTGATGGTAACTTCAACTAATTTATTAGGTAGTTTTTTGTCGGAACGTCAATTGCAGCTTCTTTCGGACTTTACTGACTTTCGGACTAATCACTAAAAACCTCTACCCATTGGGCCAGCTGAAATAAACCAATTTCCCTGCACTGCCGCTTATTGACGCCCAATCTTTAGCATCGAAATCAATTTCTGCCACTGTGCTGGTATGCACTTCTTTTACTTCGCCGGTTAAGTAGTATAGTATCTGGCTTATGCCGGGGTTATGCCCTACCAGTGCTATAAAATTATATTGATCGGGTAATTGATTGATAACGCGCAGTAAAGCTTGCTGGCTGGCCTCGTAAATTGCCTTGTTTAATGCGGGATCAGGTAATAAAAGGTGGTCTGCAAATATTTCGGCCGTTGTTTTTGTACGTAATGCGGGGCTGGATATTATAATTTGCGGGATCCGCGCACTTTCCTTTAACTTTTCGGCCATAAAAGCTGCATCCTGGATGCCAATGTATTTCAACGGCCGCTCAATGTCCTTAACGGAAGTATCTTTTTCTGCCTTGGCATGCCGTATCAATAGCAACTTTTTCATGATAATGATCTGTTTTTAAAGGCATTGCGGCTACCTGGGCGTATTTTATTGTTTTTCAACTTTAGCTCACGATAGTTTCACAAGCTAAATTAAAGAAAAGAGGCCCAATAAATCCCTTTTTATAAAAAAATGTTATTAACATATAATTTCCGCTATCTAAACACCTGCATGGATATATTAGTTTTCAAAAGGATTAAATTTTACTTGTTGGTGAAGCCATGTGATTATTTGCGAAATCAACTATGGGACTTAGCGGCATATCATTCATACATTTAAAATGGCCGAGCGGGCATTTTTCCAGGCCGAATTTCGAGCAGGGGCGACAGGGCAACTCGATCCCGGCTACCAAAACCTCCTTTACTTTATAAGGCTGAACGCCCAGTAATTCGGGTACGGTGCCGCCCCAGATGGATGCGATGGGTTTATCAAAACCTTCGGCAATATGGGTTAAGCCGGTATCGAAACCTATCACACTCTTTGATTTCGATACCAGGAAAACAGATTCGTCAAGCGTAGTTATTCCGCAGGCATTGTAAACATTAGTTGTTTTTGATGCGATTTCGTCGCCGTTAGCTTTAACATCATTCCCCCCCGAGCAAAACAACGGGAAGTTTCAATCCCTGGCACACAGCAATGATCTTTTCATTGGGCATACGCTTTGTAAAATGCGTGGCGCCAATAATAAAAACGGCATAATTGGTTTGGTGTGATGGCGGCAATAATGCACTTAGCTGGTGATCGGTTTTTATGTAATAATCAATGGGCTGCTCATCATTTTTTACCCCCAAAAAGTTGACTGCCTGCATATACCGCTCAACCAAATGAACCGGGGGCACCAGCTTTAAATTGAATTTTAAGCTAAGCCATTTGCGTATGCGCTGTTTTTTATAGGTTGATGATTTTGCGCCGACACTTAATTTTATCAATGCCGTGCGTAAATTACTATGCAGGTCGATGATATAGTCATAGTTCTCAGCCTTAATTTCTTTTATGGTTTCGCCCAGCGTTTGCTTTAATAAAAGCTGTTTATCAACATAAGGGTTGTTATCGTAGATATATTTGAAGGCAGGCTTGGTTAAAAAGTGTACCTTGGCTCCAGGCAATTGCTTTTTCAGGCAGCGTACAACAGGCGTGGTGTAAATAATATCACCCATCGAGCTAAAGCGGATCACCAAAATCTTCATGGCAGAATTTTTATTTGTCAGGTGACCTGGTTCCTGATCTTTTCTATAATAGACGTAGAAGAATACCCCTCAACAAAGTTAATGGTTTTAACCTCACCCCCATTGGCGATAACTTCCTTAGCCCCCACAATATTTTCAACGGAGTAATCTGCGCCTTTTACCAGTATGTCAGGCATTAAAGTAGTAATCAGTTTAAGAGGGGTATCATCTTCAAAAACAACAACCGCATCAACAAAAAATAGTGCCGCTAACAAGGCGGCACGATTATTTTGGTCGTTTACCGGGCGATCTTCGCCTTTTATGCGTTTTACCGAACTATCGGAATTAAGGCCGATGATCAGCTTATCGCCCATTTCCGATGCTTTTGCGAGGTAGGTGATATGGCCAATATGCAGCAGATCAAATACGCCGTTGGTAAAAACCACCTTTTTGCCTTCTTTTTGCCAGGTGGAAACCGTGGTTTTTAATGAAAGCACGTCAGTAATCTTATTTAACAGCGTTTTTTCAATATCGCTTCTCATGGCTAAATTTTTAGATAAGCTTAGACTTACGAAGTCTCGAAGACTCCATAAGTCTGTACATGGTATTATTAAAACAATTCGTCAACAGCTTTGCAAAGTATATGGCCTATCAGGATATGCATTTCCTGTATGCGGGCGGTGACATCAGAAGGTACTACAATATTCAGATCGCAAATGCCATTCATTTTACCGCCGCCCCTGCCCGAAAAGCCTAAAGTTTTGCAGCCCATTTTTTTTGCGGCTTCAAAAGCGTTCAATATCCCCTGGCTATTGCCGCTGGTTGATATCCCGATAAACAGATCACCCGGCTGTGCCAACGCTTCCACCTGCCGCGAAAATACATGGTTATAGCCATAATCGTTGGCTATAGCGGTAAGCGCAGAGGTATCGACAGTTAATGCGATACCAGGCAACGCTTTACGCTCCTTTACAAAGCGCCCGCTTAGTTCAGCTGCAATATGCTGTGCATCCGCAGCGCTGCCACCGTTGCCTGCCAGCAATACTTTATGGCCATTTTTTATAGCAGCAGTCATCAACTCACAACCCTTTTCAATATCGGCGCCAAGCACTTCAATTACTTTTTGTACCAGGGACTGGTGCTCTTTAAGTTCTTCAATAACCATTTTTTGATGTCGGATTTCGGAATTTCCTCCCGATAGCTATCGGGATCGGATTTATTTTTATTTTTTATTTTTATTTTTTATTTTTATTTTTCTAATAACCAATGACTTAATGACCAATGACTAATGACTTTCCATGTCTTTTATAATTTCATCAATAGTTGTAGTTGCGCTGCCGATATGCCGTATCACAATAGCGGCGGCATGATTGGCCAGTTCACAGGCTTCATCAACCGGCAGGCCCAACGCTATAAAATAAGCAATCGCCGCAATAACCGTATCGCCTGCACCTGTGACATCAAAAACTTCGGTTGCTTTTACGGGCAATAACTTGCTGGTTTGTTCCGTGACAATTGCCATGCCTTCCTCTGACAGGGTAACGATCAGGTACGTTGCCCCTGTTTGCTGAAAAATGGTTTTGGCGGCATTTTGCAAATCAGCAATGTTGCTTATTTTTTCGGTTTTAGCAGCCTCCGCCAGTTCCTTACGGTTGGGTTTTATAATATAAGCGCCTTTATATTTTTCGTAATTTAAGCCTTTCGGATCGATAACTACCTTTTTCCCCCGTTCATTTGCGATCTTTATCAGCCGTTGCGTTAGTGCAGGCGCAAATAGCCCCTTATTGTAATCAGACAAAATTAGTATGTCGGCGTTATCAATATTTGCAGTAAGTTTTTCAATCAGTTCATCCTCCAATTCCCGCGAAACGGCGTCAGTAACTTCCCTGTCCACCCGTACCAGTTGATGGCTGCCAACCAAAACGCGGGTTTTAACTGTTGTTGAGCGGGTATTGTCCTTAATAATGGTGTTGGTTTTAACGCCTTCACTTTCCAGTATTTCAATAAGCTGACTGCCAGCCGCATCATTGCCAATTACACCGGCCACAGTAACTTTGGCGCCAAGCGCAACCAGGTTTTGAACAACGTTGCCTGCGCCGCCAAGCGTAGTCGATTCATTTTTTACATTCACGATAGGTACAGGCGCTTCCGCAGATAACCTGGTTGCACTTCCCCAAATATAATGGTCGATCATCAGGTCGCCGATAACCAGTACCGAAGGCTGTTTTTGTGCTGACTGAATTGATCGTACTTTATCTAATAGGTTCATTAGTTCACTGGTTCATTAGTTCATTGGTGGGGTGGTCATTAGTCATCGGTCATTAGTTCGATGGATCATACAGACCTTTCACCTCCCGCCTTTGGCTTTCTCAAAAAACTCCGTTATCTCCTGCAAGGATAACGCATTCAGGCATCTTTCCTTGTATAAGCCGCCTTTTCGCGCTGCTAATATACCATAATGCATATCTAAAAATCCTTCCCGGCGGTGCGCATCGGGGTTAACGGATAGCCAAACCCCTTTATCGAGCGCATATTGATGCCAGCGCCAGTCGAGATCGAGTCGCAGCGGGTTGGCATTTATCTCTATCACCACGTTATTTACGGCGCAGGCGTCAATCACTTTTTTATAGTTGATGGGATAACCGCTCCGGCTCAACAATAACCTGCCGGTTGGATGCCCGAGGATAGTGGTATATGGGTTTTCAATAGCTTTGATAAGGCGCAAAGTAGCTTTTTCTTCCTCCATTTTCAAGATGGAATGTACCGAAGCTACGATAAAATCAAAGCGTTTCAGTATTTCATCCGGGTAATCCAGCGAGCCATCGTATAAAATATCCGATTCGATGCCTTTAAAAATATGGAACCCGTTTAATTTTTTATTAAGATGGTCAATCTCTTCCTGCTGTTGCAATACCTGCTCAATCGTCAGGCCTTTTGCATAAAAAGCGCTTTTGCTGTGATCGCACATGCCCAGGTACTCCAGCTTCAGATCATCCCGGCAGTAAAGGGCCATTTCTTCGACAGTATTTATACCATCGCTCCAGTTGCTGTGGTTGTGCAAGCTGCCTTTCAGGTCGAAATAAGTAATTAGGTGCGGTAAAGTTTTCTTTTCTGCCTTTTCAATAAATACAGTCCCTTCCCGCAGTTCAGGCTGTATAAAATCCATGCTTGCTTTTTCATAGATCAGTTCTTCGCTGGTGGGCTGGTCAATGGTGTCAACCGCCCTGGTCAAAACAGCTTTAACGTGTTCTTCGTCGCCGGTTTGTGCAAACAATTCGCTGTAAAAATGCCGTTTATGCACACAAATTATATCAACCAGCAGCCCATTCTCCAACTCACCCGAAACATGGTTTTCGTTAGTGCTTATGTTACGAATGAGCTCGGATTGCCGCAATATATTAAAGGCCATTTCTTCGTCACGGCTGCCAAGCACTATCGTAAGTTCGCCGATGATCTCGCAGCACCTGCGGAACTCGCCCGCAAAATCAACCAGCGCACCCGGGAAAGTACCTTTTAGCTGGTCCATCAGCTTATTGGCTTCCTGCTGAACCTGGGCGTACAAAAACTTGCCATTGCTCGCCATCCTGAACTCAATGGCTTTGCGGATGTCCTCCTGCGTTTTTAAGCCGAAACCTTTCGCTTCAATCAACCGGTTCTCGTTGCATGCATAAAAAAGTTCGCCTACGTTTTCGATGCCCAGTTCACGCCATATTATGTCTACTTTTTTTGGCCCGATACCTTTAATGCCCATCATTTCAATAACCCCCTCGGGGGTTTGGGCAAGCAAAGTTTCCATTTCGGCCATGGTGCCCGTTTGCAGCAACTCGATGATTTTGGCGGCAGTGCTTTTGCCGATACCATCAATTTTCTCCAGCTGTTCAAAAGTTTTGCTTGCAGCAGGGTAGGGCAGCTTATCAATCTTAAAAGCCGCATTGGCAAGCGACCGCACTTTAAACGTATTCTCGTTATGCAGTTCCATCAGTTGCGACAACAGGCGAAGCTTACGGGCTATGGGTTTATTTTCCATATTTTAATTGAAGCCGTAAAAATACAAAAGCGGGACGGATTGGGGGAATTTGTGGGAGGTTATTTTAAGGGCAGGCTTACGGATTAATTACATTTTCAGGATTAAACAATTCTTCAATTAATAAATAAACCAGTGTACATGGATTATGATCTGCATGTTTGTGGTCAGTAAATTGAGTTTTAAGTTCTTTTGCCCAAATGATAGCTTGCTGCTGGTTGCCGTATTCTTTAAGAATTGAATAGGTGTTTATGTTGTTCTTCCTATAACTATATTCTTTTTGCGAAGCCCTTTTTATTTCACGCTCTAAATAGGATTGGTAATCCTGTCTTGGCATTCCATGATTAACAAATTGAAAATGAAGCAAAAACCACAGTTCAAATGCTTCATTTGACCATGCACAATTTATTTCATTAGCTTCTGCGCGTATAATGGCATTATTAAATTGTTCTTCAGTGAAACTATCCCGGTCAAATACCGCCCATATTCTATCAAATGCTTGATTTGATGCTTTTTTGTATTTTAAGATATAATCAACAAGGCTTTCAGTGTTTTTACCGGTTCCTTCAATGGTCATGTCAGAAATAACCAATGTTCCCTTGGATAAATCTTTTTTCAATCCTTCAAAATAATTTGGCTCGGTTTTTTCTCCCTCACAAATAATCAAAAAGTAAAACCTTTCTTTCCTGGATTTGAGTGTTCTGGATCGCTCTTTACGGGCCAATCGCTTTTTGACCGCATTGTCAATCTTTGCTACGCGCGTCATTATTTAATAAGCTTGAGAAATCTCCAATGAACGGGATTGCGCCATAACGGCCCCTTATGTAGTCTTTTTCGAAAGACCGGTCATTCCTGGTTTTTATTCCGTTTGGGTCTTTAAATTCCACTAAGGAATATAAATCGGTCTCTTCAAATTGGTTCTTTTCAGTAAAATAAATTTGATCGCGCCTGAATTCACCGTAAGTCAACAGATTAGTATCATGAGTCGCAAAAATAAGCTGGCCATTACTGACATTATGTTCTGAAGAATTAAAAAGCTTCACTATTCCCAATGTTAATAATGGATGCAACTCGGCATCAAGCTCATCAATAAAAATAACCCTGTTAAACAGCAATCCTATTGCAACATAACCGGCAAGATCAAATATCCTATTTGTTCCCGACGATTCTTCCGCACTAAGGTCAAACCAACGACTGTCTATTACATTTCCAGTACTATCATATTTATTGTGATAGGTAAATACTGAAGAAGTATTTTCTTTGTTATCCCGATCAACTTTAAATTCTTTAAAGCCTAAGTCAAGTTGATTTATGATATTGTTGACGTAACCTTTAAGATTTGAAGATTTGTTAAGTGCAATTGTAAGAAGTTTATTATCATCATGCGATAACCCCGATAAAATATCTACTGCCCCACTAAACCAGCCTATTATTTTTTTTGCAATATCACCATTCCATTGATCAACGACCGAGAGAAACAGCGCATTATCACGGGTTCTTTCCTCTATCCCTTTGCCTTCCTGGAATTCTTTTGTGATTTCAATTTTGTCTTTATCCCGTATAAATAAAAATGATTCAGTTTTTACCTTACGTCTAAAAAGCCATTCTGAATGAATCATATTTTCGTCAGCCTCGAATCCATACCGGTATCTGACATTATCAATGAGAATTAGTATCTCAAAGTATGATGGCATATTTTCTGTTTCCGTATTAAGTAAAAATGGCTTAACGTCAATTTTGTCTTTAGATGACATTTTTGCCGATTCCTGTACAATACTTCGCATGGTTGCCAGGCTTTTAAGCAAATTGCTTTTGCCACTGGAATTAGCTCCATAAATTACTGCACTTTTTAACAGTGTATAATTATTAGCCTTAAAAGTGTTCTCTTCAAACTCCTTTATAGAAGAAGCCTCAAGACTTAAAGTCTTTTTGTCCTTAAAAGATAAATGATTGCCGACAGTAAATTCTATTAACATAATGTGTGTTGAGAAAATTACTCATTTTATTAACAAATATACACTATGATTTTAATTAAATTATAATTTTTGAGAATTTTTCTCATACATATCCCCATGTAAAAATAAAAAAGCCGTCCCAAACAGAACGGCTTCCTCATCCAAATATATTTAAAAAACTAATTAATTGCAATATCATAAGGCATCCTGGCCTGGGGGGTGCGCATCATTTGGGTTACGCCTTTTATCTGCTCGTAATATCTATAATTGTCACCAAGTTCTGATTTCATGAAATGTGTTTTCATTTCAACAGTTAAACCCTGGCCAAATTTGTTAAATATGCTTTTTTGTTCGGGATAGGCTATCAGCTTATAATTTTTGATCTTCGCTTCTTTGGCGGCAGATTTTATGGCGTCGTTAATATTGCCAAGCCGGTCTACCAAACCAATTTTTACGGCCTGTTCGCCTGTCCACACCCGGCCCTGGCCGATGCTATTGATATAAGCTTGTGTTTTATGGCGACCCTCGGCTACAGCTTTTGTAAAATCGTCATAGCCATGGTTTACTTCACTTTGCAATATGCCTTTTTCTTCGGGGGTTAAGGGCCTGCTTACGTCGCCTAAATCAGCATATTTACCGGTTTTTACGCCATCGAAGGTAATGCCCAGCTTATCATTAAAAAACTTTTGCATATTGGGAAGGATAGCAAAAATGCCGATGGAACCGGTAATAGTATTTGGTTCGGCAATAATTGAATCGGCCGCACAGGATATGTAATACCCGCCTGATGCCGCCAGGTCGCCCATAGATACGATAATAGGTTTTACCTTTTTGGTGAGCATTACTTCGCGCCAGATCACATCGGAGGCCAGTGAACTTCCGCCCGGTGAATTTACACGAAAAACTACTGCTTTTACCTTATCGTCCAGTCGTGCCTGGCGCAACTCTTTTGAAATTCGCTCGCTCCCTATAGTGTTATCGTCACCATCGCCGCCATTAATTTCGCCTGCGGCGTATACAACCGCTATTCGGTTTTTTGACTCCTTTTTTTCATTTTCTTTTTTTGTATCCCCTTTGGTATAATCAGCGAGCTCAACGCTTTTAAGGTCGTCTTTTGCATCAGCCCCGGTAAGTTGTTTAAGCTCGTCTAAAACCTCATCTTTATATTTCAGCCCGTCAACCAGCTTGTATTTTAAGGCATCTTCCGGGAAGCGGATCTTTAACTCATTTGCATAATTAAAAAGTGAGTCCTTATTAATATTGCGGCTGACGCTGATCTGCGTTAAAAAATGGTCGTAAAGCGAACCTAAGTAGGAGTTAACCTGCAGGCGGTTAGCATCGCTCATTTTGGTGAGGAAAAAAGGCTCGACTGCGCTTTTATAGGTGCCAACCTTAATGATCTGCACATCGATGCCTAATTTGTCAAGAGCGCCCTTTAAAAAAGTGATCTCGGAACTAAAGCCATGAAATTGAAAATCCCCTTTGGGGTTTATATAAACCTTGTCGGCCACCGATGCCAGGTAATAGAAGCTCTGTGTGTAGACTTCGGAATAAGCAATGACGAATTTCCCTGATTTTTTAAAATCGATAAGGGCGTTACGGATTTCTTCTGTAGTTGCCTGGCCGGCTATCATATAGCTTTCGTCAAGAAATATGCCTTTTATATTGGCGTCTGTTTTTGCTTTTTTAATATTGGCCAGTATATCGTTAAGGCCGATTGATTTGTCGCCGTCGAGACCCAAAAAGCTTAGCCCAGATAAGGGGTTATCGGGCGTGCGTTCAGTTATGGGGTAGTTGAGGGATATTTGCAAAACTGAATTCGGTTCAACTTCAACAGTTTTCTCGCTGCTTGCCGCCACAATAATACCGATAATTACAAACAGGAGTACTATACTTATTATAAGAACCCCAACCATACTGGCCAGGACAAATTTGAAGAATTGTTTCATTAAATGTTATAAATCTATTAACTATGCAAACTTAGTAATTCAACATGGTATAACATTAAGAGCCCTGTCTATAATATTTGTTACAACATGATTAATGTTTTTTTATTATTGGGGAGCAACCTTGGCGACAGGCATTTGTTTCTGAAACAGGCAATTGACCACATTGAAAAGGAGATTGCGCCGGTGTTAGAAGCCTCATCGGTATATGAAACACAATCGTGGGGTAAAACCGATGCCCCGGATTATCTTAACCAGGTGGTGATGTTGCAAACTGATCTGTCAGCACAATTAATTCTTCAAAAAATACTGAACATTGAGCATATTTTAGGCAGGAGCCGCGGCGAAAAGTGGGGTCCGCGCACTATCGATATTGATATTTTGTTTTACGGAGACGCTGTTATTAATGAGCCGGGGCTTCAAATCCCTCATCCTGAATTGCACAAAAGGCAGTTCACGTTAGCGCCGCTTGCCGAAATTGCACCCGGTTTGGTACATCCTGTGTTAAAAAATAACATTTTACACATCAAAAATCAACTTAAAGATGACTTAATAGCAAAAAAATTATAATTTTGAAAAATTATAAAATCCTATATGCCACATATTTCACCCGGTCAGGACCTCGATCTCACGTTTTTATATGATATCGCCGATGGAAGTAACGAGTTTGTTATTGAGTCAATTGATATGTTCCTGCACCATACCCCGGAGATGCTGCAAACGATAACAACAGCGATAACTGATAAGGACTGGCCGCTCGCCGCGCAGGTATCGCATAAATTAAAACCTAATCTTGGTTTTTTTGGTATGCCGGTAAGCCAGGCAACTATGCAGGAAATTGAATTGATGACAAAAGCAGGCGCGCCCGATCCGGAATTGCTATTGTCGAAATTTAATGATGTGAAAGAAGTGATCAACGCCAATATAATTACGCTTGAAAAAATAAAGGCGGATTTAGAGGTGGGAGAATAATTTAGTCATTGGGTCATCGGTCATTAAGTCATTGGTTTAATGGTTCAAACAGATATTTGACCAATTTTATCTTTCGGACTTTCCGACTTTCGGACTATTTTTTCATCTAACCTCCTCCACACTAAAACTATAACTTTCCATAATAAGGTTTGCTAACAGGTTTTTGCAGGCCTGGTCTACCTTGCTATGGGCTGTTTCGGCGTTATCGGCTTCAATTTCAAGGGTGATGTGTTTGCCGATACGTACATTTTGTATCTCAGCCAGGCCCAGGTTTTTCATGCTCCCGGTTACTGCTTTTCCCTGGGGGTCAAGGATTTCTTTTTTTGGCATTACATCTATTGCGGCCTGGAAGGTTTTCATTATATGGTTTTGTTTTTTGTATATAAATTATTTTAGAGGCGCCCGGGTGAAGGATCTATTGTTTTAACGGCAATGGCCCCAGCTATCAGGCAGGGCTATCATGAGTTTTGTTCATCCTTTTGTTGCTCATGAAGGTATCATTTGCGAATCTGAATTGAATTATTGATAAGATGATGTAGAACAATATTACCACCGGAACCGCTGCAAATTTAAAAAATAGTATCAGGATTGCTGAAAAGAGCAGCAATAAATAGCGATAAATATTTTTATTGAAGTCGCGGTTTTTAAATTTCAGCGACATCATCGGCATCTCCAGCACCAGCAATGTGCACATTATAATTACAAAGCACGACAGTACATAAGGGTTTAATAAATAGGGTGTGTAATATTGGTTATGATGACCGATAATAATAGGGAACGAGGCTATAAGAATGGCATTGGCAGGCGTGGGCATACCGATAAAGTTTTCGTCCTGGCGTGTATCTACATTAAATTTGGCCAGCCTTAATGCCGAAAATACGGGTATTAAAAATGCTATAAAGTTTAACCAGGTACTTACATTATCAATTTGGCGGGCCTGTAAAAAAAGCTGGTACATAATCACAGCAGGTAATACACCAAAGCTAACCATATCGGCCAGCGAATCGAGGTCTTTACCAATACCCGAGAATGATTTAAGCACACGCGATGCGAGGCCATCGAAAAAATCAAAAATGGCCGAAAGGAAAATGGCATAAGCTGCTGCAATAAGCTCGCCTTTAAACGCCAAAACAATACCTACACACCCGCTAAAAAGGTTTGCGCAGGTTATAGCATTGGGCAAATGTTTTTTGAGGCGTATGTTCATCCCGGTATGAAGATATTAAGATTATTTTGGATTTCGGAATTCGGATTTTGTTTATTTCGGATTTCGGAATTTCAATTTCGGATTTTTTTAGTTAGAACGTATGTTACGATTTACATATTATATAATACGTTAAATCCGAAATAATGTTCTTTCTTCTAAATCCGGGATTATTTTTCTTTAAATCCGAAATCGAACATCCGACGTCATTACGAATTCATAGAGATCAAAAACTCCTCATTCGTTTTAGTGCCTCTTATCTGTGATTGTAAAAATTCCATTGCCTCCTGTGAATTCATATCCGCAAGGTGGTTGCGCAGTATCCATACGCGCTGTAAGGTATCGCGGTCAAGCAGCAGGTCATCGCGGCGTGTACTTGACGCGGTAATATCAATAGCAGGGAATATACGTTTATTGGATAATTTACGGTCGAGCTGAAGTTCCATATTACCGGTACCCTTAAACTCTTCAAATATAACCTCATCCATTTTCGAGCCCGTTTCTGTAAGCGCTGTGGCGATGATGGTTAACGAGCCGCCGTCTTCAATATTACGTGCCGCGCCAAAAAAGCGCTTTGGTTTATGTAGCGCGTTAGCGTCGACGCCGCCAGATAATATTTTACCTGATGCCGGTGCAACTGTATTATAGGCCCTGGCCAAGCGGGTGATGGAATCTAAAAGGATAACTACGTCATGGCCGCATTCAACCATACGTTTTGCTTTTTCTAAAACAATATTAGCAATTTTTACGTGACGCTCCGCCGGTTCGTCAAATGTCGACGACACCACTTCTGCACGAACGCTTCGGGCCATATCCGTTACTTCTTCGGGGCGTTCATCAATTAGTAATATGATCAGGTAAACTTCCGGGTGGTTCCTGGCAATGGCGTTGGCTACATCCTTCAACAGCATGGTTTTACCGGTTTTAGGCTGGGCCACAATTAAGCCACGCTGCCCCTTGCCGATTGGCGAAAAAAGGTCCATGATGCGGGTTGAATAATTGCCGGCATCAGTAAACAGGCTTAATTTTTCGGACGGGAAAAGCGGCGTTAAGTGGTCAAAGGGTACGCGGTCACGAACCTCGGCGGGTACACGGCTGTTAATAGCTTCAACGCGTACCAGCGGAAAATACTTTTCACCCTCTTTTGGCGGCCTGATGCTTCCGCGCACAGTATCCCCTGTTTTTAGGCCAAATAGCTTTATTTGCGATTGCGACACATAAATATCATCGGGTGAAGTAAGGTAGTTATAGTCGGATGAACGCAGAAAGCCATACCCATCAGGCATAATTTCAAGTACGCCTTCGTTTACAATAACATTGTCAAAATCAAGGTTTATTGGCGGCTCCTGGTTTTTTTGCTGTGAAGTTTGATTATTTACACGTCTTTCAATTTTTTGCGGACGTACCCCCAATGATTCTTCTTCAGATTTCACGCCGTCTTCACCGGCTTGCGCAAGCGTTCCATCTTCTTCTGCTATTTCGGGTATTATATCGTCTGCTTCGTCCACCGGCTCGTCATCCTGCATATCAAACAAATTAGTATCGTCTAACGGGACTTCTATACGCGGCTCATTACTGTTTTTTATGGTACGTATTCTTTTACGCACCTTTTCTGTAGTTTCGGCAGGCGCGGCATTTTTTGGCGTGTAAATGGTGTTTACAGTTTTTTGCTGGGTACGGGCTGCTTCAATCAACTGCTCCTGTTCTACAATTTTGCTGATCAGCGCAGCTTTTCTAAGATCGTCGGCTTCGGCTATACCCAAATTTTTTGCAATTTCGCGCAACTCCGAAACGAGTTTGTCGTTCAATTCGTTTGTATCAAACATATTATGAATTATAATTCAAAAGGATTTTTTTATTTAGAATTTTTTTGTGGCCGTATTTATTTTCAACAGTACTCAAGGATAATGCCGTTCTTAACCGGCTTTCAAGCTTTCTGCTTTTGTGCAGGATTTCAGTATGTTTTAGCAAATTTTATTTATATGATTACACATGGATGTGTTTTTATATGAAAGAAATTTGTTTTGCAGCTTTGTTTATGCAACATCTAAACCCATGTAAAATAATTAATAAAATAACCTGGAGTTTTAAATCGTTTCTTTAGTGCAAGAAAAATTCAACGGAAAACACTGCAATTGTAAACAATTAATTTAATTAATTCAAACTATTTAAAAAAATATCCTCAATAAGGTAACACTTAAGCTAATTTTTAGTTTTTTTGGACATTCAAAAAAATCGACCGCTTTCATGATTTCCCGCCGCCAGTTAATAGATCAGATTAAACAAAAAAAATCATTCTTATGTGTGGGGCTTGATACCGATATTGAAAAAATACCTCCATTTTTAAAAGATCATCCCGATCCGGTACTGGAGTTTAACAAGCGCATCATCGATGCAACCCGTGACCTTTGCGTGGCTTACAAACCCAATGCTGCGTTTTACGAGAGCAGGGGTGTAAAAGGTTTACAAAGTTTGGTTGATACCTGGAAACACCTGCCCGAAGACTGCTTAAGCATAATAGATGCCAAGCGTGGTGATATGGGCAACACCTCTGAAATGTATGCAAAAGCTTTTTTTAATGAAGCAGCCTCCGGTATGAGTTTTGACGCGATTACCGTATCGCCTTATATGGGGCATGACGCAGTTACTTCTTATTTAGCCTATCCCGGCAAATGGGTGATCCTGCTGGCGCTTACCTCATCAGCAGGAAGCCGGGACTTTCAATACCTAACAACAGATCACGGCCTTTTGTATGAGGCCGTTATCCAAAAAGCAAATACCTGGGCCGGCGCCGACCGGATAATGTACGTAGTTGGCGCTACCAAAAGCACAGAATTTACAAACATCCGCAAATACGCACCGGATAATTTCTTACTCGTTCCCGGCATAGGGGCGCAAGGCGGCAGCCTGGCAGATGTTTGCCATTATGGTATGAATAAGGACTGCGGCTTGATTGTAAATGCATCCCGTTCGATCATCTATGCCTCAAATGGGAAAAATTTTGCTGAAGCAGCACGGGCTGAGGCGCTGAATATGCAGCAGCAGATGCAGGCGGAGTTGGAAAAAGCTGGAGTGGTTTGATTTACGATTTCAGATTTATGATTTCAGATTTATTAATCCCGCAAAAAACTTCGTAAGCTTTGCCCTTAGTATTAGTTTTTTTCGTGCTATTTACTAAATTACAGCCTTTTAGCATTCGATAAAAAATGAAAAAATACTTACTCGTTATCACAGCACTGTTCGTAGCCTGTTTTACCTCTGCCCAGCAAACGAAAAAACCAATCCAGCCAACTGATGTTTACCGTATCCCGACACTGGGTAGCCCCCAGGTTTCGCCCGATGGCAAATGGATTGTGTATGATCTTTCGGAGGTTGACACGGCCAAAGATGGCCGGGTATCGCATTTGTGGATGCAAAGCTGGGACGGCGCACAATCCATCCAGCTTACTTATGGCGATGAACCAGCATCGTCGCCAAAGTGGAGCCCGGATGGCAAATATCTTTCGTTCCTGTCATCGCGCGATTCAAAAAATGGCTCACAAATATGGCTGATGGACCGTCGTGGCGGCGAAGGAAAAAAACTCACAGATATTAAAGGCGATATCAACGACTATTCTTGGTCGCCTGACGCAGGTAAACTTTTGCTAACTATTAATGACCCTGAAAATGGCGGCAAAAAGGAGCCAAAAACGCCCGCGCCAATCAGGATTGACCGCTATCATTTTAAGCAGGATGTGGAAGGCTATTTACAGCATCAGCATCCGCACTTATACCTTTTTGATATCAATACAAAAAAACTGGATACCCTCACAAAGGGCGACACTGACGAAGGCGCTGCCGAGTGGTCGCCGGATGGCAAACAAATTGTTTTTGTTAGCAACCATTCTGCCGATCCCGAAAGGAATGATAATGATGATATTTTTGTGATGGATGCCAAACCTAAGGCTGCCGCCAGCCAACTTACCACCTGGAAAGGCCGTGACGGGGCGCCACACTGGAGCCCGGATGGCAAAAACATTGCCTATTTGCGCTCTACCAGCGATGCAGATTATATGATGTACGACCAGGAGATTTTATGCCTAATGGATGCAGATGGTAAAAATAACAGGCTGCTTACGAAACAACTGGACAGGCCTGTTACGTCGTTAAGATGGGGCAAAGATGGGAAATCCATTGCCTTTTTGGTAGCGGATGACCGTTCAAGATATGTGGCAGCTTATGACATGGCAAGCGGCAAAATTGCACCCGTTATGAAAGGGGAATGTTCAGTTGGTGGCATAGAGGCAAACGTTGAGGGCAACTGGCTGATAGAAATGAGCAATCCTTATACACCTGCAGAATTATATGCACTCGAAAACGGTAAGGCGCGTAGGCTAACATTCCATCAGCAGCAATGGTTAAGTACTGTTAACCTTGCACATGTGGAAGGCTTTCAGTCGAAAAGCAATGATGGCACCCATGTTTCGGGATTGGTTTATACGCCGGACAGTGTTAACCGTAAAAAGCTGCCCCTGATATTGTTTATTCATGGCGGGCCGGTAGGGCAGGATGAATTTAGTTTTGACCCTACCCGGCAAATATTATCATCGGCCGGCTTCACTGTAATAGCCGTCAACTATCGCGGCAGCAATGGCCGCGGCCTTGAATATTGCAAGGCCATATATGCCGATTGGGGCAATAAGGAAGTTAAGGACCTGTTAGGCGCAGTCGACGAAGTTGTGAAACAAGGGCTTGCCGATCCTGACCACTTAGGCATCGGCGGCTGGAGCTACGGCGGCATACTTACCAATTATACCATAGCTTCGGATACCCGTTTTAAAGCGGCAGCCAGCGGGGCGGGCAGCAGCCTGCAAACTACCATGTATGGCATCGACCAAACGTTAGTTGCAGCTTCTTTCGGACTTGCGGACTTTACTGACTAATCTCCAACCTCAAATCTCTAACCCCTACTTCAAATACTTATCATACCAGGCAATATACCGCTGTAGCCTGTCGACCTGGTAGCTTGGTTTGCTGATGCCGTGAAAACTATTCGGGTAAAGGATCAGTTCGGTAGACAGGCCTTGTGATTTCAGTGCCTGGTACATTTGTTCGCTCCCTGCTGTAGGTACATT
>Ga0207060_10259_pt1 | contig 17037 bp, 16 predicted proteins | sample Alteio_BWMinCont_30_FD_153270 | JGI IMG/M metagenome (GOLD analysis project Ga0207060, IMG submission 153270) | Enriched cells from forest soil in Barre Woods Harvard Forest LTER site, Petersham, Massachusetts, United States -... | ecosystem: Environmental > Terrestrial > Soil > Temperate forest >...
CCGTTTGCATTTATGGATAATAAGAGATGGCACAACAGACCATTGGCTGTGCCCGGAGATTATTTCATTAGTGAAATTTGGATTTGGGACATATAAGTTTGTCATAGAAGGAGCAATCGATCAATTCGATAAAAATATTGTACTTGGACTTTTTAATTACTCTGGAAATGATGGGTTTGATGAAATGGATATTGAAATTGCAAGATGGGGTAATGCTGCTTATCCAAATCTAAATTATACCATCTGGCCTGCAAAAAATGATAGTGCCAAAAACAGCGCTACCACAAGAGAATTCACCCTGAAATCAACATTGAGCACTTATTATTTTAAAAGAAATGCCGACACAGTCATCTGTTCAAGTTTTGATAGTATCTCAACCGATCAGAAAAACCTGATTTTTTCTTCCACATTTACGAGACCTTCTTCTTCTATAAGCCGCCTGGATATGCCCGTACATATTAATTTCTGGCTATTTGATGGCAAACCACCAGAAGATCAGAAGCCGGTGGAAGTAATAATACGCAGTTTTCAATTTAGTCCGCGATGAGCCAGGTAAATTCATTAACAAAATGGCCATGAAAAACGGATAAATATTATGATTGAAAAAATACTCTCTTTTTACTCATGACTTCCTCAGCTAATTTAGTTCCGTCAATACGCGCTTTTATTTTTGCAAAAGCAATATCCCTTGATGTTGAAGTATCATCTGCAAAAGGAGAAAAGCCACAATCGTCTGTACTGCCCAATTGTCCAACTGGAATTGTCTCAGCTGCTTCCAGTATGAGGTCGCGGACTTCTTCTGCAGTTTCTACTCTTGGATCAAGCACATTTGTAACACCCAGGAAAATACGCTGACCTGGTTTGATGCTTTGATTGATTGCGTTCAAAACATTTTTCTTGTTTTTTTCTCCTGCAAACTCCAGATAAAAATTCCCGGCATTCATTTGAAACAACAGGGGTAACAGGCTTGTATAGCTGATATCAGCACTATGTGTGGAATCGTGATCGCCACCCGGACAGGAATGAACACCGATTTTTTTTCTTTCCTCTTCTGTAAACCGGTTAAGTACGCGGTTATTTAAATCTATAAACATTTGCAGAAGTCCACCGCTTGGATCTAATTTTAAAGAGAGACGCGCCTCTGTAAAATCAATCTGGACATTATAAGCTCCACTTTCCAGGCTTCTTCTGATGTCTGCCGCAGCTTCATTCACCAGGTCATTGATAAATTCATCTCTGGAATATCCGTCTATTCCTTCCGCAGGATATATTAAACTGATTGCAGATGCAGATATGACAGCCTGCTTAACCGGCAAATTTGTAAAATGTTTTGCTTTTTGAATGTAGGAATCCGCATATACCTGGTAGCGGAAAGGGCCTGCTGTAAGTTTTGGTAATTGCCTGGTATGCCCATCTGCAAATGGAATTACGACACCGTCAGAAGTTAAATTTCGCATTCCCTGAATGGGGTAAGTTGCAAAACTTGGTTTGGACTGTTCTCCGTCGGTGATCACAGGTGAGCCTGTAGCTTCAAAATTTTTGATAGTACTGGCAATTGCCGCATCGTATAATTGTTGAAGGTCTTTGTCGTTTAATTGGCCGGCTGCATGGGCTTTGATCCCTAAAATTAGTTCAACCGGACGTGGGATACTTCCGATTGGTTCGGTTTGAATACGCATAAATGATTATTTAAAAATGAATGATTATACCCGGTGGGTATCAATGGCGGTATTCCCAAAAGTATTATGGTAGCAGTTTTTTCCAGAGAATATAAAGTTAGTAATATTCCAGGTAAATGTCATTCTGAGCGAAGACTACAGGTGGTGTTCAGCTGTAAAATTCTTATGTTTAATAAGTAAAATGATTCCCTTTATTCATACCTGTCATTCGTACAAAAGCCTCTCCAGCTTTCACTCCCAATTCACGACCCCTGAATTCTTCCATGGCTGCATGTCCGCATTGGTAGATACCAGGCGGGTCCTGGCTTAAATGACAATACACAGCTTTTCTTTTTTGTTCCTGGGTTTCTGTAATATCTACATAATCCGTGGGTTTGAAAATCATGGTTTGTTCGCCTGTGCAGACTTCAAAAAAGTAGAGGTCAAATTTATCTTTCGCCCTTATCCAGCATTGAATCGTAAGAAGACTGGCGATCTGATGATCCTTATGGGAATCTACCGGCCAGTGAGTAAACACGATATCCGGTTTTTCTTCATCCAGAATCCCCTGTAATTTGAGCACCCACTCATTATTCATGATGGTATCACCATCAATTTGTCCCGCGAAAATTGGTTTTGTATGGAGTATTTTGCAGGCTTCAATCGATTCCCGTGTTCTTATATCTGCTGATTCCCCATGGGACTTACCCGGTATACCTGCTTCTCCGCGGGTTAGGTAGACGATCGTAACGTCGTGCCCTGCGGCTGTAAATCTCGCCAATGTTCCCCCACAACCACTTTCTGGATCGTCCGGGTGACCGCCTACACAAACTACTTTAAGCAATCTGGCTGGATCTCCCTGGGCCGACAGGAGCGAAGGCATGGCCAGCATACCAATTCCGGCTGCAGCATTTTTTACAAAACGACGACGGGAAGATGCGTTTTTCATAATAATATGAGCTTCAAATATTTTTTTCTGTAACCTGTATTAATAAGTAATATCGGAATTTATCTATGAAAAAGATGCAAGTAAATGGGAAGTATCTGAAATATTCTACGCAACCGGCAGGTAGCATTATCGTATTAACATCCTGAAAGAATCAGCGGGATAGTGGTTTCGGTATAAAAATATTACTTTCTTATCTTTTTCGTAAATTCGGTTAACTCCGGGAAGCTTCAGTGGTAATGAAAAAGTATATTACTTGTACGCTGCTAAGTATCATCATTTCGTACATCATCCATGCACAGGAGATCGTGCATCAGGATATCACCCAAATCAGTAAACCATTCACAGATCTGACCCAGGGATCTTTTAAGGGGAAAAATTTGTTGTTTGAAGGCAACTGGGTTAAAGGGAAATTATTAACCTCAAATAATTCCATTGTCAGCTGTGATAGTTTTCTTTTCAATTTTGATAAAATAGAGCACAGATTGTTAATCACTTCTGATTATAAAAATATGTTCGAGATTGACAGGAGAGAATTTAAAGCAGCCCTGTTTTATTTTGATGATTCGGCCTATGTTTTCAAACATATTTATTTCATAAATGATAGGGATTTATTCCAGATCCTTGTAAATGATGAAAACAAGTATTCATTGTATAAAGTCGTTCATACTAAATTAATTAAAGAATCATTTAGTATTAATACAATTTCTGTAGGCGGATCTAATTTTAGAGAGAAATATGTTGATATGCCGGAATATTATATTTTTTTTCCGAACAGGGAGTACAGATCAATTTTTTCCCTTAAAAAAGGGCCCATTGAACGAATTTTCGAATTAAATCGGGATAGCGAAAAAGTGAATGAATATCTTAAAATGGTAGGTGGTAAAGTGTACAATGAGGATGATCTGATAAAGCTGATATTGTATTTGAACAAAGAGTCCATTTGATTTCTAAATGGAGGCAGTTATTCAGCCGCCGATTAATTTTAGAAACACTTCTTTCTTTCTTCGGGATACATCAATGATATCTCCGTTTCGCATGGTGATCTGGCCGCCGTCTCCACGCACATATTTGGCAATAAAATTCAGGTTCACAAGATGGGAATGATGGACCCTGTAAAACCGGTAATCCTGCAGAAGTTCTTCAAAGTCTTTGAGTTGTCTGGTTACTAGCAATTGGTGACCATTCTGTAGAATAAGTTTTGAATAATTAGAACTTGATTCAATACGAATAATCTGTTTTATCTGGATGAATTCAAGTCCGTCGTTGGTTGGAATAGCAATATGGTCTTCCTGGCTCCTGGGATTTGCCAGGTTATGTTTCAAAAGGTCAGCCCGTTCTCTTGTCTTCTTTAAATTAAAATTTCCGAGCCGCTCAGTGGTTTGCTGAAGATCTTCGATGGCAACAGGTTTTACGAGATAGTCAAATGCGCTGATGCGGATGGCGTTTATTGCATAATGATTATATGCCGTGATAAAAATTACTTCAAAATCTACTTCTGGAATCTGTTCAAGCATTTTAAATCCGCTCATCCGTGGCATTTCAATATCCAGAAATATTACGTCGGGTTTATGCTGCTGAATCAGCCTGATGGCTTCTTCGGGATTTTGGGTTTGGGCAACAACCTTAACATTAGGGCAGTATTCCCTTATTTTGAACTGCAGATTTTGCAGACTATTCAATTCATCATCTACCAGGATGGCCTTGAGCACTTGCATATGAAACGCATTTTATAGCAAATTCAATTCTGGTACCTATAGGACTATTCTCATCATCAAATAAATCGATAATATTTACATTGCTGGGAGATCCTGTTTCCCGGTTAAAGATATTAATCCGGTCCTGTGTCAGTTTCATTCCCACACTTTTATGAAAAGGCTTGTTTATCTGATTATAAATCCTTGATTGGTCGCGACCGATTCCGTTATCTTCTATAATATAGTGAATCATATTATTAACCAGTCTTACCCGCAAACATATTTTCAAATCCGTCCTGTCACTCGGACCGATTCCATGGTTGATGGCATTTTCCAGGAAGGGTTGAACAAGCAGGGCAGGCACCTGAAAATCTCCCTGGAGTAATTGTGGTTCCACCTGACAGCAATAGGTGAATTTATTGTTGAAGCGCAGTTGTTCCAAATCGATATATAATTGTAACGATTCTATGTCCTTACTGAGTTCGATCAGGTCTGTGTTACTGCTGTCCAGAATACTACGGATGAACCTGGCAAATTTATTAAGGTAATCGGATGCGAGTTTTTTCTCATTCTGCATGATGAAATTCTCAATACTGTTCAGGCTGTTAAAAAAGAAATGCGGGTTCATTTGAGCCTGCAATGCCTGCATTTCTGTTTCAGCAATCTTTTGTTTATACTGGGATTCATCCCTTAATTTTTTTGCCTGGAATGATTTGTATAGTAAGAAAACAATAAATATTCCCAGCATGAAGCCGATCCCCGTCAGGAATAACAGGATATCTTTAAATGCAATTTGTCTTTTCTGGGAGTTCGTGAGTTCCTTGAGCGAATTATTTTCAAGTTCTTTTTTCTTGATGGTCCATTCAGATTCGTTTACGATAACATTGCGGCGGTTATTTTCCGAGAACAGGGAATCCCTTACAGAGCGGTACATTCTGTAAAAGAACATCGAGGAATCCTTATTTCTTAATTCATCATATACGGAAGAAAGTTGTTCGGCGGCTTTTGCCCTACCTTCCGCAAAATGGGTTTGTTCAGCAAGCAGAAGTGCCTTGGTGAGCAGGGTTATTTTTTCTGTAGCCGGAATATGGCTCATGTATTTGGCCTCGGCAAGGTATGCCTGGTATTCATTCCGTATATCGCCTGATTCCCTGGCTGAACTGACCGCTTTATTAAAATAATAATTAGCTGAATCATTCCTGTTATGAATCGCATGAAGTTTGCCGTAGCCTACATAGAACTGTGATAACACATAGTTCTCATTAGTTTGAATGGCATAAGGCATACCGGCATCAAGGTTCATCTTTGCGTCGTCATACTTACCCTGTTCCAGATCACAACGATTTAATAATTCGTAATTGAGTGCCACACCACGCCATGCTTTGATAGTAGTATTAATTTCAATGGCCTGAAGCGCATATTGACGACATTTGTCAAAGTCTTTCAGTGATGCAAAATTCTCCCCGATATTATTTAATGCAACGGCTTCCACTCTGCTTGCGCCGCATGATTTAGCCAGATCAACCGCATTAAAAAAAGCCTTGGTGCTTGATTCAAAATTTCCGGCTGATGAAAGTAGTATTCCAAGATTAATACTGGCAAGCGCTTTGCCATAGGTGAAATTAAGGGAATCACTCAGTTTCGTGACGAGTTCATAATAAGCAAAAGATTTATTTACGTCCGTTTCGCTCAGTAAATAGCTGATACGGTGCATCATGTGGATTTTCGTTGAATCGTTCGCCGGATGGGTTTCAACCCAATGAAGCAAACTGTCAACATTATAAGCCTGTGCATGAGCGGAACGGAATGTTCCGAAGAAAAGAAAAAGAAAAAGAAGGGCACGGACCAGTCGGAGGTTAGGGGTAATAAATATTCTTGCAGCAATTTTTTTAAAACAAATATCCGTGAAGTCAGCAATCATCAAGCAGCTACATTTTTTCTAAGTTAAACATTTAAGTATTCGCTTTTTGTATCAGGGCCTGAGGTGTTCGGGCCATGATCCACATATCAAATAAAAGATTTGATTTATCAGCATAATCTATGTCCATATCGATCCTCTCATCTCCGGACATTTCCGATCTTCCTCTTTTTTTGACCTGCCAGAGTCCGGTAATACCTGCAGGTGCCATGAATCGTTTTGCCAGTTTATCAGTTGTCAGATTTTCGGCTTCGTACAATGGCAGAGGACGATTTCCTACCAGGGACATATCACCCAGCAAAACGTTAAAGAGCTGTGGCAATTCATCAAGGCTTGTATTCCGGAGAAGCCTGCCTACCCGTGTAATACGCGGATCATTATTTATTTTAAAAAACCGGGTTGATGCCGATCCGGTATATTGGTTCAGGTGGTTAAAGTCTTTCCTGTGCCGGTCTGCACCTGGAAACATTGTCCTGAATTTATAAAAATTGAAAATACGATATCCCATGCCGGCTCTTTTTGAAATATAAAATATAGTTCCTTTGGAATCGATACAGATTGCCATAGCGATAATTAAAAAAAACGGGGCAAGCAAAACCAGTGCTGTAAAACTAACCAGGATATCAAAAGTCCTTTTAAGAATAGCTTGCATGGTTCCCGGAATCTGTGCTTTTATTTGATCTATTTGTTTTTTTGCCGGTTCACTGGTGCGGATCTTGAATTTCTTTAGAAATCTAATTTTTGCATCCAGATTGGATTCTTCCCATTCCTGCATATTCAGTATATCGTCAACTATCCTGTTATGGATGAAATGAAAATTTTCTACTGCTGTTATTCTGTCCGAGTCGATGACCAGGGGTATTTGGGATAATTTTTCATGTTTTGATAGGAAGTCGGCCCAGATTTTAATGGCTTTGAAACCGTAACCGGATTCGCAAACAATTACCTCGGGAAGCGCACGATCTTTCTTCATTAATTCAGTCATAGCCTGATTTAAATTGCCGGAAGCATAACCGCGTTTATATATATTGACAAGTTTTGTAATATTCGCCCGTTTGGTGCCGACATAATAAAAGCCAGTCATGCTTTCCTGCAATTTCATAAGTAAGGTTTAATGGTATTGGCATTCAATTCATGCGTCCTGAATACGATTGTAAATTAATCCACCACTTATTTGAGAAATGCCATATTGTGTAAGTAGTAAGAATGATCATGTAACTGGCGGGAATCCGTAACTGACAAGTTTCTGCCGTGAAACGCCTAGTCCGTCGATACCTAATTCAACGATGTCTCCCGGAGAAAGATAAACCGGCGGATTCATGCCGAGACCGACACCGGCGGGGGTTCCAGTTGAAATAATATCACCAGGCAGGAGTGTCATAAACTGGCTGATATAAGAAATCAGGAAGGGGATTTTAAAAATCAGGTTGGCGGTATTTCCGTCCTGCATTGTTTTCCCATTGACCTTTAGCCAGAGACGGAGTTGATTGATATCAGGTATTTCATCCGGAGTTGCCAGGAAAGGACCCAGTGGCGCAAAACTATCGCAGCCTTTTCCTTTATCCCAGGTACCACTTCTTTCAATCTGGAATTCTCTTTCACTAACATCATTGTGCAAACAATAACCTGCAACAAAGTCAAGGGCTTCAGACTCCTGTAAATAAGAAGCTTTTTTTGCCATCACGATTGCCAGTTCAACTTCCCAGTCTGTTTTCCTGGAGTTTTTGGGAATAATAATCGGATCAAAGGGTCCGGTCAGAGCTGTAGTGGATTTCAGAAAGATTACTGGTTCGGGGGGTGGCTGGGCCTTTGTTTCTCTTGCATGATCCGCATAATTGAGACCGATGCAGACGATTTTCGAAGGTCTCGCCACAGGACTGGCGAATATTACCGGTTCTTCAAGTCTTATTAAATTCCCCTTATTCTTATCAAGAAACGCTTTTAGTCTTGATAAACCACCGGTTTCAAAAAATTCTTCATTGTAATCTTCCTTCAGGGCGGATGCATCATAATATTGCTCATTCTGGATGATGCCCGGAAAGGTTTTGTCTCCTTTTTTCCACCTGATCAGCTTCATAAATTGTTAATTGTTAATGGTTAATGGTTAATGGAGGAAGGTGAATATAGTCTGAATGCCAATTTACCAAATCCCATTAACAATTTACCATTGACCATTAACAATTACCCATCCCTTTTATAAAGCGTATATTTACCCGAAATCTAAACATATCAGTAGTGGCACAAAAATCAAAAGCAGCAATTCAGGCTGGCGAATCCACACCTGTATCGGCAAAGCAAGCGGAACCTAAAGTGCCCGCCAAACGGAAATCTCCTGCCAGGATCTCCGTTTCAAAAATATTTCCGGAGAAAGAAATTCCGATGGGCCAGATCGAAAAAACAAATGTGGACCATCATATGGCAAAAAAGTATCTAACCCAATACCTGGACAGAATTCCAACCCAGGCTGATATTGATAAAGCGACCATTATCAAAAAATCCGATTCCATCAGTTATCTGAAATATGGTGGGAAATTCCTGGGAACGATGACAAAAACCATTTATCAAACGCCTGAGCAAAAAAAAGCAGGCAAAGGGATTGGCGTTAAGATGGAATTCAAACCGAAATAAAGTTTACCACGCTAAACTGTAACCCGCTTCCATTCATAGCTTTCAGCATTTTTTGATGGATGAATGGGTTCATTATGAAATTCTGCCCAGACTTTGGTGAAACAGGCGCCGAAATAAAATATAAAGGAAGAATAAAAAACGAACAGGAGAAGCAGAACTGAAGATGTCGATGCTCCATAAACTGTTTGCATATTACTATAAGACAATAGCCATTTAAGAAGTAATTTCCCGGAAGTGAATAACAGACCGGTAAAACAGGCACCTACAATTACTGTTTTCATAGAAGGTCCGCCATCCGGTAGAAATTTGAAAAGCACAAAAAACCAGACAGATGCCAGAATAAGTGCAATAAATTGCTTGATAACCTCTTTACCCAGGGCCTGTGAAGCCGGCGATAATTCGCCGGAAGTTTGTTTAATTAAATCCAAACCTCCTTCTGCAAGCAAAACAAGCAAAAACAATATTCCGGATATTATAATGATCAGAAATGATTTTACACGGTTCAGCAAACCGACTTGAATACTTATATGACCAGTCGCCCTGATATTCCACAATTGATTTAAGGAGTCCTTTATTACTTTCATTAAAGTAGTAGCGACAAATATTAAAAAAATAAAACCGAGTGCAGCTTCATACCAATTCCTAAAAAGGCTATGCACATTGAATAAAGTTCTGTGTAGTTCTCCCGCCGTATTTCTTCCGACAGTTTCACTTATATTATGGAATATCTTCCTGGTCATAAACCGGGGACTAAGAAATAGCCCAAAAATCTGTATGAGTATTATCAGAACTGCAGGCAATGCAAAAGTGGTAAAAAATGCTGTAGCCCCTGCCATTCTCAAGGGATCATTTCTCTTGAATCCTTCAAAGGCTTTGCTTAGCAGGGCAAGTATTTTTATCCGTTTTTTAAAGATCATCATTGACCTGTTTCTGTGCCGGCCGTTTCAGGCGTAGCGGTCGTTTGTTCACCCCAACACCGGTTTTTCCAATTTTGCTTAAAGTTTTTTCTTTCTTCAGGTGATAAATTAAACCATTTATTTCTCATTTCTTCCATTTCATGCCTGCGGCGGCCACGACCTGCCCATCCCGGCCTCCCTGGAAATCCGCCAAATAAAATTCTGGATAAGGCAAAAAGCCCCAATGCCTGCCAGAAATTTATCATTGATACATGAAGCACTGCAACCAGGATATTATTCCAAAGAGCCATAATAATGAAACTGAGTGGAACGAGGAAGGCAAAAATGAATAATAGAAAAAGGATAAATCGTGGAAATCTGGAATGTCTCATTGTGTTTTATTTTAATAGTTTTTTAATGCATCATGCAGGTCAGTAAGCTTCATACGCAGGTGAAGTACTGCGTACCTTTTTCTCGAAATCAAAGTATTTACCGGAATGCCTGTTTCCTCAGATATTTGCTTGAATGGAATTCCTTCTATTTCATTCAGAACAAATGCCTGTTTTTGTTCATCGGGCAATTCGTCCAACGATTCTTTCAGTGTTTCCTGGAATAGATTTCTCAGGTAAATGGTTTCCGGGTTGGACGAATCATCCATGATAAGATCCAGCCAGTCACTCATTTCTCCATCGTCCGTTTCAGGAAAAAGATCGTCCAGCGCAAATGGCTTTTTTTTTCGATTACGGTCAATGATTTTATTTCTTGCCACCGTAAAAAGCCATGCAGTGATCTGATCGATGGGTTCTTTATTGCCCAAAAGCTGGTAGAATACATCCTGCAGAATATCTTCCGCATCGGCTTCATTTCTTACCCGTTTGCGGATAAATCCCATCAAGCGCCTGCTATAGGTTTTTACAACGGCCGATATGGAACTTGAATTTGAGTCCGCCATCTGGTATTGTATCGTATCTGCCTGCCACATGATATAAAGGGGTAGACGGACAAACAGAATTTATATTTTAAAAACTATGAAAATTTTAGCTGAAGGTATTCGGACCTCGGTTAATATATCCGGGACGAAGCATAAAAACATTTTCCATCCATTTTTGATAGCTTTCTTGCATGAATGATGTTCGTAATCAACTTGTTAAATGCTTCATATCGTAATTGCCCTCCATTCTCGGAACAAAAGTTAATATTAATCAAGTTTTATATATATTTTATGATAAAATAATCTAATTTTGCACCCCGAAATAAAAAGATCTTATTTATACGTCAAATTGACATTTTAAAGGATCATCGTGAATTCAGTCGAATTATTGAAGTACACAAAGAACTGTCGTGATTGAAAATATGCCAACTAAATGCAAGCAATGAATAACAGGCCTGATTCGGCTTCAAAGAATCCTCTCAATAAAATTCCTGCAATTAAAGGAGTTAATAATCTTTCTTTAAAGGACCGACTGATCAAAGAAAGGGAACTTTCCGATTTGATTGTTAACTGTTTGCCAGGGATTTTTTATCTGACGGATCAGAGTAATAAATTTCTTCGTTGGAATAAAAATCTTGAAACCATAACAGGGTATAGTGGAGAAGAGATTGAAAAAATGATTCCGCTTGATTTCTTCAACAAACAGGATCATGAACAAATTATTGCCGCAACCAAAAAGGTTTATAAGGAAGGGTATAATGAAATTGAAGTTGAACTAACTACCAAAAGTGGAAGGCAATTACTCTTCCACCTGAATGGCATTTCTGTGATTTATGAAGGAAAGCCTTGTCTGTTGGGAGCCGGAATGGATCTTACAGCCAGGGAAAAGGCGCAGCACGAGATCAGGGAAAGCGACAAAAAATACCGTTCTCTTTTTGAGCAGGCGTCGGATCCAATCCTGGTGACCGACTATGATGGCAATTTTACCGACGTAAATGGCAGTTTCTGCAAATTATTCGGGTATACAAAAAGAGAGCTTCTCAAGATGAATATTAAATCCCTTGTTTGTCCGAAGCAGCTTGTTGAAAAACCTATCAGGAATGATCTGGTAATGAAGGGGAAGCATTTTATGAGTGACAGGATTATGATTCGTAAAGATGGAACCATTGTTGAAACAGAAGCAAATGTGAAGAAATTTGGTGAAGAAAGTGTGATGGCCATTGTAAGGGATGTTACAGAAATCCGCAAACTTCAAAAGGAGATGGAGCGGGAAAGAATGAATCTTCAGGTACAGGAACAAAGAAAAATAACCCGAGCAGTCATCAAGGCACAGGAAAGAGAACGCAATATTATTGGAAGAGAGTTGCATGATAATGTGAATCAGCTCCTGGCGAGCGCAAGGATGGTATTGAGTACTGCGAGATTAACACCGTCAGGCAAGAAGGAGTTTGTTGATAAAACCTTACGTCTTATTGATGCAACTATTCTTGAATTGCGCATTCTGGGCAGGAAGCATGTTACTCCGCTCAAAGGTTTTGATTTAAAGGTTCAGATTCAATCCCTGATCAAAATCATGGAAGAAGGCATCGGTTTTAAGATAACTTTTGAATATGATTTGCCTGATAAACCGGAATTATTAAATGATTTGAAGTTAAATATTTACAGAGTTATACAGGAACAACTCAATAATGTTTACAAACATGCTTCCGCTTCCCGGGTTCAAATAAAAATGTTTGCCGATAATGGTCAGGTTCATGTATTGATCGATGACAATGGCATTGGATTCGAGGTTGGGATGAAGAAAAGCGGAGTTGGTATCGTTAATATTATCAACCGGGTTGAATCATTTAATGGGACGGTAGGTTTTGAAACAAAACCCGGTATTGGCTGCAAACTCGAAATCCACATCCCGATGACTTTTCAGGAATAAATAATTGAAAATTGAAAATTTCTAATCTTTCATAAATCCCTGTGCCTGGAGCTCTGTCACCAGCATCTGGGTATATTGTTTACTCGCTTTCATTGCAGTCGGTGGATTAACTACTTTGGACTGCATCGATATCAGCATCTTTTCGGTAACAGCATTAAAAAGGTTACTTTCTATAAAATAAGTTTTATCCGTTGTATAATAACCGGGAGAATAAAAGGTTGGGCTGTATGCATAGTATCCGCTATAATAATATCCATAGCCGGCATATGGAACGAAACCCACAGATGCACTGCTACCCGCCACATAATGAGTTTTTGATTCCTGGTCAACCAGGGCTACGGTAAATATGCCATCGCAGCCGAGATCGCGAATTGCTTTTAATAAAACATCATTTTTTGGTAATTTATCCAGCGTAAGAATTGGCCCAAATGCATCAATACTCTTGACTGTCCTGATTCCTTTTGATTCGGCAGCATCTGCCAGATCATTTTCCAGATTTACCTGAACTTCATAATTCTGGGTCATAACGAAAATAAAAATCTTGTGCTTGCCTGGTTGAGGAACCGGCTTGTCTTCTTTATTTACCCAGGTCGCCATTATACGCATGGAAGAGTTGGAACAGGAGCTGAATGCTAGGACTAAAATAAATGCAATGCTTAAAACTTTCAATTTTGTCATAAGGGGAACTTGAAACTATCTGAGACAATTAATGTTTAGATCCGAAGATACGAAAACAAGGCCTTAAGCTTTACGCTTTGAGCCTTGCGCTTTCTTATAGTTCATTTTTCTTCATTTGGTCAACTGCATAATCGCATGCACGGGCTGTAAGGGCCATATATGTAAGTGAGGGATTTTGCGTTGAAGTGGATGTCATACAGGCGCCGTCAGTGACAAAAACATTTTTACATTCATGCATCTGATTCCATTTGTTCAGCATGGAAGTTTTCGGATCCTTCCCCATACGTGCGCCTCCCATTTCATGGATGTCAAGCCCGGGTGCCTGGTTACTATCATTTGTTTTGATATTTGTAAATCCGGCTTTAGTATACATTTCAGTTAACTGATCTGAAAAGTCTTTAACCATCTTGTTATCATTCTCATCGTAATCCACCGAGAATTTTATAAGTGGTACACCCCATTCATCTTTCTTATTGGAATCAAGACTTAAGAAATTCGATTCTTTCGGAATGGTTTCACCCATCATATGTGAACCCACACGCCATGGGCCTGGATCTTTCTTTGCCAGATTATCTTTTAAAGTCGTACCGAAACCATCAGCTTTAGGAAAACTAAACCTTCCGGAAAAAAATCCTGCGGCATAACCCCTGAGAAAATCTGTTTCCTGTTTATGAACATTACGGAAACGAGGAATATATGCGCTGGTAGGTCTTCCACCTGCCGTAGTGCTATCCATAAATCCTTCGTATTCTGCAGAAATATGTCCTCGGTAGTTATGAAACGCAAAATATTTTCCGAGGATCCCACTGTCATTACCCAAACCGTTGGGGAATCGGTTCGATTTTGAATTTAAAAGTATGAGATTGGTATTTATTGCCGCAGCATTTACAAAAATGATCCTTGCGTAATAGTCAATCACTTCCTTACTATGCACATCGACGACCCTGACACCGGAAGCCTTTCCCTCTTTTTCATCGTAAATAATAGAATGCACAACTGAAAAAGGACGAAGGGTCATATTACCGGTTTTCAGTGCCCAGGGAATCGTTGTTGAGTTAGCAGCAAAATATCCACCAAAGGGGCAACCGCGCTGGCAAAGATTCCTGTTCTGGCATTGTCCGCGGCCCTGGTCCAAGTGTATCTGCTTGGGTTCAGTCAGATGTGCACAACGTGCATAGATTACATGACGGTCCTTATAATTTTTTGAAATAAAATCTTTGAAATAATTTTCAACGCAGCTTAATTCCAGCGGAGGTAAAAATTCTCCATCTGGCAATACAGCGAGCCCGTCTTTATTTCCGGATATACCCGCAAATTTTTCTACATAACTATACCAGGGTGCAATGTCATTATATCGTATTGGCCAATCAACCGAGAAACCATCCCTTGCCGGACCTTCATAATCAAAATCGCTCCATCGTTGGGTCTGGCGTGCCCATAACAGGGACTTGCCACCTACCTGGTAACCGCGGATCCAATCGAATGGTTTATCCTGGACATATGGATGTTCTGTATCCTTTACAAAGAATTGCATAGCGTCTTCCCTGAATGCATAACAACGGCTTACAACAGGATTGGCTTCCTGAATTGCTTCAGGAATCTGACCCCTGTGCTCGAATTCCCAGGGTTGCATGTTGGTAGTGGGATAATCTTTAAGATGAACAACATCCCTGCCTCTTTCAAGAACCAAGGTCTTCAACCCCTTTTCGCATAATTCCTTTGCAGCCCATCCGCCACTCATGCCGGATCCGATTACAATCGCATCATAGGTTCTGCTTTTCACTCCGTCGTTCGGATTGCCCATATCGTTACATTATAATTATGCAGTTTTTAATGGAATACAACCCTGGAATTTTCCAGGGATTATTTTATATCCTCGGATTTTTGTCATGTAATATTCACAGGTTGTATAAGCCTGAACGGTTAATCTCTTGGTAGACTGAAAGAAAAATGAAAGGGCTTCTCCTGAAGGTTTTTGCTTATCCAGTTCGGCGACGATGGACTGCCTTTCAGAAGGACTGATTTCTGTAAATGATTTACCTGTTTTTTTCGTTACGAAGGATTCGAATGCTTTCATTCCCTCCAAATATTTTTCCTGGTTTGTTTTTGAATAACAATCGTCGACCATTTTCAATGCAAACAAATGGGCCGAAAGGTCTTTGGCTCCCGGTGTGTCTGTTTTTGGAAGAATGGTCTCTGCCAGTTCAGCCAGCATATTTTCATCCTCCGGCAGGATATGAATGAGTTTAAGGGGAATGGATACTTTCTGTTCGTTCTGCAAACAGGAAGGCAGGAGTGCAACTCCGGCCCAGATCATGAGTAATTGTTGAATGGCAACGCGTCTGTTAGACATGGATGTATAAATTGTTAACAGTTGACAGTTAACGCCTGCCTACCGCAGGCAGGATGACAGATAAGTGTAAAGCTATGAAAATTACACAAAATACAAAGAGTGGCACCCAATGGTTTTATGATCCGGTTTGAGCACCTGTTATTTAATGTTCTATAGTTACTCTAATTTTGTCCTGAATTGATTTTCTTAATTAATAATCTATAATTAATAATTAACAATTAGTTTATGTCCCTCCATACAATACTGGGAGCAAACGGAACAATTGCAACAGAACTGATTCCCATCCTTCAATCTTCGGGAGAAAAAATCAGGCTGGTATCCCGTAATACAAAGCGAATAGATGGAGCAGAGGTATTTGCTGCTGATGTTTTAAACAGGGAACAGGTTTTTCAGGCTGTGAAAGGTTCAGATATCGTTTATTTATTGGTTGGGTTAGAATATAATATTAAAGTATGGAGAACCAGCTGGCCGGTCATTATGAAAAATACCATCGATGCTTGCAAGGATGCTGGTGCGAAACTGATTTTTTTTGATAATGTATATATGTATGGAAAGGTAAAAGGTAAAATGACTGAATCTACCCCCTTTAATCCCTGCAGTGCAAAAGGAAAAGTACGGGCGGAGATTGATGAGATGCTGCTTAAAGAAATGAAGTCTGGTCGTCTGAAAGCAATCATTGCAAAAGCAGCTGATTTTTATGGTCCGCGTGCCACAACTACGAGCGGCCCTTACATCATGATTTTCGATAGATTGAAAAAGGGAAAGGCTGCGCAATGTTTCATTTCTGCAAACCAGATTCATACGTATACATATACGCCCGATGCAGCGAGAGGATTATATATGCTGGCAGTTACTGAATCTGCCTACGGGCAAACCTGGCATTTACCCAGTTCGTTACCTGCCATAACTGCAAAGGATTTTATATCCATCGCTGCAAAATATATGAATGCTAAAGCGAAGGTTCAGGTCTTACCCAAATGGCTGATAAGCATTGTAGGTTTATTTGTTCCCATCATGAAAGAAATGAATGAAATGCTTTATCAAAATGAATTCCCTTATGAATTTGATTCTTCCAAATTTGAAAAGGCATTTCAATTCAAACCTACAAGTTATGAGGAAGGTATCCGTCAAACTGCGGAATGGTGTCTGGCTACCGGATAAATTTAAAGTTTTAGATTTACCGTCTTGCCGGTTTGTGCGGATTTATAAATCCCTTCTATGATTTTTAAATCCTTGAGCGCTTCTTCTCCATCTACTGGTAAAATAGGTTTTTTCCCTTCCAGGATTATTGCTGCCATTTCTTCCATCTGTATGGTTTGATGTGGTATGAAAGGGAAATCCAGCGGGCCTTTATTTGTCCGTCCCTGGGTGGGGTCATAACCTGTAGCAGGATATAATTCTG
>Ga0207060_10260_pt1 | contig 16991 bp, 12 predicted proteins | sample Alteio_BWMinCont_30_FD_153270 | JGI IMG/M metagenome (GOLD analysis project Ga0207060, IMG submission 153270) | Enriched cells from forest soil in Barre Woods Harvard Forest LTER site, Petersham, Massachusetts, United States -... | ecosystem: Environmental > Terrestrial > Soil > Temperate forest >...
GGGTTGGGGGTAATATTAAGGCCCAGGGAAACTGCCGGGCCAAATGATGTTTGCGAATTACCCCCAGCCTGCTCGTATGGAGCTGAACTATTTGTAACGGTACTTGTAATAGCTGAACCAGCGCTGAGGTATAAATTAAATTTGCTGCGTTCAGCATATTTTTTTACAAATTCCGCTCTCGATATCCCGTTGATTTTGGTTACAATCACCAATAAGTCAGGGTCTGAATAGTTTGCTGATTGCAAAGTTCTGGTCAAATTATAATCGAGAACATTATATTTATTGGCAAGTGCGAATAGCTGTTTAAGATAAGTGTTTTCTATAACGGTATTCCCTTCTTTACTGGTTGCCAGCCCGCTATCATCATATATTCTGTAAACCAATTCAACAGGAATATAATCGGGCGTTTCACTAACGTAAAACCTTGTTTTAAGGCCGTCGGAGTATTCGTAAAGAGCAACATTTTTACCTTTTTGTAATATTTTAAGAAAAACAGTTTCAATTTGGGAACTCGTATCCCTGGCTGTGCCAAGGTGCGATGTATTGGTTTCGTCCATACTAACAGAAACGGTATATTTTTTATAGGTGGCTAATCCATCCACGTCAAAAAAAACAATATCAGTTACCGCAAAACTGCTATGGCTTTTAACGTCAATAGCGGTTTTGAAAGAAATAGCGGCAGGGTTTGAGCCCCAGCCCTGGTAATCAATAAAACCATGCAAGGTGTCACCTTTCGAAGTAACGACATAACCGGGTTTGTAATTGCTTTGGGCTAATGAAAATAATGGGGATAGGATAATTATAAGTAATGCTTTGTTAAAGTGCTTCATGATTGGTTCAGGCAATGGGGTATAAATGTATCGTTTTCGGTTGCTGCAAAGGTAATTAAGATTAATGATAAATTACTTTTTTGTTGTAAAGATGCTGTTATATACAGGTACATTTAAACATGCATCACGAACACCATTTAAAAAGCTCTGACACTATCCGCGATATAGTTATCGGAATGTCTGATGGCTTAACCGTGCCTTTTGCGCTGGCTGCAGGGCTTAGCGGAGCGGTTAACAGATCGGGCATTGTAATTACGGCGGGCATTGCAGAAATTATTGCTGGTTCAATTGCCATGGGGCTGGGTGGCTTTTTAGCCGGCCGCACCGAAGCGGATCACTATAAATCGGAACTAAAACGCGAATATGAGGAAATTGAGCGGGTGCCCGAACAGGAAAAATTAGAGGTTAAGGAGGTGTTTGCTGATTTTGGTTTGTCGGTAGCATTGCAGGACCAGATTGCTGATGAAATGGCAAAAGATAAAGACAAATGGGTTGATTTTATGATGCGTTACGAGCTTGGCCTTGAAAAACCCGAAGCCAACCGCGCATCACAAAGCGCAATTACTATTGGCATTTCCTATATTATTGGCGGCGTAATCCCGCTCTCGCCTTACTTTTTTATACCCGATTCGCAAATTGCACTGTATTATTCATGCGCCATCACTATGGTTTGCCTGTTCGTTTTCGGGTACTTTAAAAGTAAGGTGACCGGTCAGCCGGAAATTCCGGGCGCGTTTAAAGTATTATTTATTGGCGCTCTTGCCGCCGCAGCGGCCTTCGTTATGGCTAAGCTCATCAGCGGGAAAATGTGAGGGTGCGAATCAAGAGCCGGGAATCAGATTAAAAAGACACAAGCAACTGTTGCTGTTTTTCAAACTGCGGACACGCCTTCCCCGTTCATTTGCCAAACTGCTCTTTAATGCATTAACTGCATTTCATTTTCCTGCACTAAAACCTGCGGCGCCTCATCGCTCCTACGCAGCCTTCCGATGACGCCGAAGAATGCAAAAATCCCGAAAGAAAATATCAAAACCCAAATAATAAAATGAATGTCGACACCGGTTTTAAAAATGGTTTGATGTTTAAAACCGCCGGTCAGGTCGGTCCACCATACAGAATAATCAAAGATATCAAGAATGGCGTGGCCGATAATGCCGGGGATAAGCGACCCTGACTTCCACGCAAGTATGCCCAGCAGAACACTTGCGAAAAAGATGTGTGGTACTATTGGCAACGCCCATGTGTGGGTAAGATGTATAAGGGTAAACAAAATGGAACTAATAGCAATAGCAGTCGCCGGCCCGTACTTTTTCTCGACAGGGAACTGCATATAGCCCCTGAACCCGGCTTCTTCGCATACCGCGTTAACAACAGAGCACATCACAAGGAGCAGCCAGGCAACCCAAAGCGGAAATGTGTCAAACAATTTGTAATCGGCAGTAAACTTAGCAGCTGGGAATTCAATGAGCCGGAAAGTTATCACAAACGATGCTTGTATAACCATCACAAAAAAGATGGCCGCAGTAATTCCCCATTTCCAGGTCGAAGGGCTTAAACGTGTTGAACGGAACCAGGCTTTCCTGGTTTGGGCCAGAAGGCTGCTCCCCCAACTGCCGCTGAAGAATTTCCAGAAAGCCCACAAAACAAATAACCCGGGTAAAACCACCCAGGCAAACGGGAAGCGCGAAATCAACCCGCCCCAGGTAAATACACCAACACCGCTTACAAATAAGCCTGATAACACCGCCCTTACAACTAAAGGCAAACGGCGCCACATACTGTATATGGTACCGGACGTTGCAAATTTTTTCATAACAAAAGTTTTTTTGAAACAAAAGTGCGCTCACTGCCAATGCAAGTCGACCGGATGCACGAAGTCGAACTGATTTAATTGGTTCGGTTTTTTGTATGCGGAAAGTCGGACGGGGTTAATGGTCGTTTTTCTGCCTGAATTCTGTGGGTGTCAGTCCCTTGTATTTTTTAAATAAGGTATTGAAGGAAGATTTGGAATTGAAGCCAACCTGGTATAGAACTTCGAGAATGGTGATTTTTTTGTCTTTGGGGTTTGTCAGCAATCGTGCGGCTTCATCGATACGGAAATGATTGATGAAATCAAAAAAGGTTTGTTGGCGTATCTCGTTGATGGCCTGCGAAAGGGCTCTTGGTTTAAGCGAAAGTTGCGAAGCCAACTGATCCAAAGTAAGCTCGGGTTCAAGGTAGGGTTTATCGCTTTCCATGTACCGCAAAAGGGTTTGAACTATTTTTTCTTTTTCGGCTTTATCTTTTGTGTCGGTATTTGTTTTAGGTGAGGCAGCAGGTCTCTCTGGCACATCATTCTTTTCGGCAAACGAAAGAAAATACGATAGCCTGAGCGCCCGCATCAGTACGCGTACCACGAAAACAAGCACAGCCAGTATCACCAGGTTAAATGCGACTAAAAAATATTTTGCAAAAGGCGTTTGGGCAAGTACTCCGTTAAGCGTGGTGATCACCATGATCAATATGAAAAAGATAATGATGGAATAAAGCCACGAAACGTCCGTCTGTTTTGGGTTCGAAAAAAGCTGGTTGGCGGTTTTTTTATATAAGGAAACCAAACGAAGCGAAGCGATGGCATAAAAAAGAAACTGGATAAAAATAAACCCGGTAACAATAGAAACCGCTAAAGGTACCTGGTGCCCTGACAAGCCATGCAAAAATGTTTCCTTTACCTCGTACGGCTGGGACAAGTAATAAAATTCGGTCGCTGAAAAGAAAACCAGGAAAGGTAAAAAATGCAGCAGGCTTTTTAAATTGAAGGAAAAGTTTTTATAAATAACAGCCCGCGTATAAAAATACAGCAGCGGCCCGAATACCAAAGGAAGGCAGTTGCCCAAACCCGCAAAGTTTGGGTGGGTAAAATAAATGCCGGTATTCAGCAAAAACACATCCAGCAAATTGAGGCAGATGGTTAAAAAGAAAAAACCCAACAAATTATTGCCGGCCTGTTTTCCCTTTTGCTGTGTAAATAAAAAAAAACAAAGGAACAGCAGCTGGAAAATAATGAGAATGAAAAGGACGTTGGTTAAGTTGAAAGTCATAAATAATTGCTCAAACTAATATATAGCATCGCAGCCAAATACCCAATATAAAAATCATTGATCAAAAAGCAGGTTTATATCTTATTTTAGCCATCATTTTGTAACCAGTAACCCTTTACCAATTTATCTGCCTGTAATGAAAAAAAGTGTTTTTATCGCCATTGTGCTGCTTGTTTCACAATTAATGTCTTTCGGTCAAGGAAAGTCAGTTTATCAAATTCGGCTTGACGATGCTGATGCCGTTTATTTTACCCCGGCAAACTTTAAAATAACCGCTGATGGAAAAACTGATGTATCCGATGCGCTGCAGCAAGCCATTGCAGAAGTAAAAACAAAATACAATTTTGGTATCCTTTTTATCCCGGAAGGGAAGTACCTCATTTCAAAAACCGTATTTGTACCACAAGCCGTACGACTAATAGGGTACGGTAAAAACCGGCCGGAAATTATCTTAGCCAAAAATTCTCCCGGCTTTCAAGCGGCTGATTCTACAGATAAAGGCAAAGCAAAATATATGTTCTGGTTTGTGAGTAGCCTTTCCAAACCGGGCGAAGGGGTGCATGACGCCGGAGCTGGTACCTTTTACAGCGCGCTAAGCAATATCAACCTTAAAATAGAAGACGGTAACCCGAGCGCCGTTGCACTGCGGGCGCATTTTGCCCAGCATAGTTTTATAGCACACGCTGATATCAATATCGGTAATGGCAAGGCCGGCCTTTTTGATGTGGGCAACGCGATGGAAGATGTGCGTTTTTTTGGCGGCCAATATGGTATCTATACCACCAAACCTTCGCCGGGCTGGCAGTTTATGATGGTAGATACCTATTTTGAAGGACAGCGCGAAGCGGCAATAAAAACGCAGGAGGCGGGATTAACGATTGTAAGATTACAGGCTAAAAATGTGCCGACGGTGATCAGTATTAATCCCAATTATCATGAAAAACTGTTTATGGAGAATTGCCGGTTTGACAAAGTAAGTGGCCCGGCAATAATTATTAGCAACGAGGATAACGCAGTAAACCAGATCAGCCTGCGGAATATTGATTGCCGGGAGGTGCCCATACTGGCAAGTTACCGCCGAACAGGGAAGCAAACGCCGGGCACCGGGGCTATGTACAAGGTTAAAAATTTTATTTATGGCTTGCAGATGGATAGTTTGAACGCCGACCCGGTTTATAAAACCATACAGGACATACAGCCTTTAACAGTTTTCCCTGAACCGGCCAAAAAAGACATTCCCGAGCTACCGGCTATGAATACCTGGGTAAACATTAAAACGCTGGGTGCAACTGGCGATGATACGACAGATAATACGCAGATCATTCAAAATGCCATTGATAAATATCAAACCATTTATTTCCCGCAGGGCTGGTACCGCGTAAGCGAAACAATAAAGTTAAAACCAAATACAATACTGATTGGCCTTAACCCTATTGCCACGCAGTTAACCTTAGCCAATAACAGCCCGGCTTTTGGCGGCTTCGGCGGACCGAAAGCATTGCTTGAAAGCGCCAAGGGCGGGCAAAATATTGTAACCGGGATCGGACTTTCCACCAATGCCGATAACCCAAGGGCGGTGGCTTGTAAATGGATGTCGGGCGAAAACTCTTATTTAAATGATGTAAAGTTTATCGGCGGGCATGGCGGCATGCAAAAGCCCGGAACGGTGCCCAAACCGGGCATTTACAGCCGTGGCACCGATCCATCATGGGATACCCAATACTGGAGCCTCTGGATTACCGATGGCGGCGGCGGTACTTTTTTTAACATCTGGACGGCCAATACATTTGCAACAACCGGCGCTTATGTGTCCAATAGCTTAACGCCCAGCCATATTTACGCTTTATCGGTTGAGCATCATGTACGGAACGAGATCAGGTTTAATAATGTGGCCAACTTTAATGTGTATGCCTTACAGCTGGAAGAAGAAAGCCGCGAGGGCACCGAATGCCAGCCTATGGAGATAGAGAATTGCCACGATATGGTTTTCGCGAACCTGTATATGTTCAGGGTGATACGGTTGATAAAGCCCTACCCCTATTCCATCCGCAGTTGGGGGAACAAAAACATCGAGTTTTTAAATGTGCATAATTACAGCCAGATAAAATATACTACTACCAACCCGCTTTATGATGTGAACAGCGATACCGAAGTGCGGCCCTGGGAATTTGCACGGTTGTTTATTGGCGATAAAGCCGCAGGTGATCCTGAACCGTCAAAAGGGCAAGTTCAAAGGCTGGCAACCGGTTTTGAATTTGCAGAAGGATCATGTTCGGATAGCAAGGGAAATATTTATTTCTGCGAACAGCGGTTGAAGCGCATTTATAAATGGGATGCCGCAACCCGCAACATTAGTCTTTTGGCCGATTACCATTGGGAGCCGTTGTCCCTGGCCTGCGATAAGAATGATAACCTGCTGGTAGTTTTTAAATATGTACCCAAACCCGGCTACCTTGTAAACGGCAAACCCGAAGAATTTAAAAATCCGCCCGATGCAGGCGGCACATCCTTCAGCGGTTGGGGGAATTCAGGTTTCGGGACGTTGGTTTATTCGGTTGATCCCAATAATCCAGATGAAACTATCCAACTGCTGAAAAAGGCGCCGATGGGATCAATCAACCCGGTTTACAAGGCCCTTTACCCGGCCCACCGCTGGCGCGATTACCACGATTTTAACACCATAACCGTAGCCCGCGACCAGGAATGCTGGGTGGCCCCGGATGGGGTAACCATTATCCCCGTGGCCTATGACCTTGCCCGTTCAACAGCCCTCGCCACCGCCTGGCCGGGCAAACCGGCTTATATGGCTGATGAATATGATAAACGCACAGTAAGCGTGGATGTTGACCAGCAAGGCTACATCTCCAACCTTAAATACTTTGCCGAGCGTGGCGAATTTGCCTCCGCAACAGATTCACAGGGCAACGTTTACATCGCCGATGGGCAGGTTTATGTTTATGACAGCACTGGCAAGCAAATAGGAGTAATTAAAGTGCCCGAGCGGCCAACGTCAATTGTATTTGGCGGCAAGGATGGGAAAACGCTTTTTGTTACAGGGCATGGTGGGTTGTATGAGGTGGGGGAATGATTAATGAATTTATAATCTAAACTAAAAACCTGATGATCAAGAAAATATTTGCTGGTTTAATTTTAGTTATTGCTTTAAGTTATACAGTTAAATCGCAAAACTTCAATACAGCAAAATTAGATAGTTTTTTTAGCGCACTAACCACGCACAATAAAAATATGGGTAGTCTTGCTATTTCAAGCAATGGCATGGTGGTTTATCAAAAGGCTATTGGCTACAGCCAGGTTAATGGTGAAGCAAAAACAGCAGCGACCATTAAAACCAAATATCGCATCGGCTCTATCAGCAAAATGTTTACAGCTGTGATGGTTTTTCAACTGATAGAGGAAGGAAAACTGAGCCTTAAAGCAACTTTGGCTACCTGGTACCCCCAATTACCTAATGCAGCTAAAATAACTGTCAGCGAGATGTTAGATCACCGGAGCGGGTTACATAATTTTACTAACGATACGTTATACGCATCATACGAGACGAAACCACAGTCTGAGGATGCTATGATAAGTATAATGGAAAAACAGAAACCTGACTTTGAACCAGACACTAAGGCTGATTACAGCAACACAAATTTTGTTTTGCTGGGCTATATTATTGAAAAGATTACAGGGAAACCTTATAACGAAGAGTTGAAACAACGTATCGCATCAAAAATAGGGCTAACAGATACTTATTACGGCGGCAAAACAAACCCGGCAAATAACGAAGCCTATTCGTATTCGTACCAGGGCGAATGGAAACAGGAACCCGAGACGGATATGAGCATTCCCGGCGGTGCTGGCGCTATAGTTTCGACGCCAACCGACCTGGTTAAATTTATTGAAGCCTTATTTGGAGGCAAACTTATCAGCCAGAACAGTTTGAACCAAATGACAACCATGAGGGACAATTATGGCATGGCAATGTTTGAAATGCCGTTTGATGAAAAAAAATCATACGCTCATAGTGGAGCAATTGACAGCTTCTCCTCAATGCTTGCTTATTTCCCGGAGGAGAAGCTAGCTATTTCATATATCTCAAATGGGGTAGTTTATTCAACCGATGATGTAATAAACGCTGCTTTAAGTATTTATTTTAACAAGCCTTTTAGCATTCCTGAATTTAAAACGATTACATTAAAAACAACCGACCTGGATAAGTATCTTGGTAATTATAAAAGCACCCAAATCCCTTTAAAAATTACGGTCAGTAAAAACAATACAACGTTAATTGTCCATGCAACAGGACGCCGACCATTAGCGTTGGAAGCAGTTGGCGATGATAAGTTTTCGGATGCGCAGGCGGCTTTAACAATACAGTTTGACCCTGGTATCGGTGAGTTTACTGTATTCCAGGGTGGTAAAACTTATTTATTTACAAAAATAAAATAAATTGGAAAATTGCGATAAACGATGTGTAAGACGATAGTGGTTGGTCGGAAGGATTGGAAAACGTTGTTTGTTACGGGGCGTGGAAGGTTGTATGAAGTGGGGAAATGATTATTTGATATGTAAAATTGATATGAAATACTTTTTTTTATTAACTTGTTTTGTAATCTTACTCGTTTTTAGGGTTTCAGCGCAAGCAAATGTCTATTCTGTATTGCAAAAGATGGCTAATCCTGAAGACCCTGGTTTGCCGATAAAGGATGTTATTAATCATATAGGTTCTGAGGTTTATATTCGTGATACGATATTCGGTTATAAAATTATCAATCATTCACTTAAGCTATTATTTATTGGTGGTAGGTATCCAAATCAAGTTCTAACTATCATAATAAAAGGCAGGAAGCTCAATAAGGAGATACGACTATGGTTTAAAAGTGGTATAGGGCATTTTAGCGGCAAGGCAATACTTTATGAAGGTAAGCCTGCTATTATTATTACTTCAAATATGCAGTTAAGTACAGTTGTTATGATATAGAGTACATTTCTATATCGGATATAGTCTCAGATAGATTTACGCTGAATTATTGTTTCGTTTAAAAGATTCTGCATATTATTAAATTTGCAAGTATAAAATCAAAAATAGAACAGGGCAATTCAAAACCTAAGCAAGCCCTAAAAAAGGCGGTTTTAAAAGAACTGGAAGATGCTTTCTCTGAAGCAAAAGATATAAAGACGGGAAAAAAACAAGGCCTCACTTTAGAGCAGATTTTTATCATGTAAGCATATCCCTAATTCCCGTGTAAGGAACTAATTGCCCTTCATCCGCTTGCTTTAACGATTCTCTCACGGCAGCGATTACAACATCAGGGCAATCCCTGCTTTCTATTTCAAAATCAATCTTCATCGCATTCAAAATCGCTTTTACAGCGGCTAATTGTTCTTTGTTGTCCGGGTAAATAATCAGCTTATCCATAATCTTCATTTTTTTGCCGCCCAAAATATCGCATTCCTAACCAACGTAGTATAATTATCATCCTTAAACAGTTCAGGGAAATGGCCCATAGCGATGTACAGGTTCCGGGCTTTGTAGCGGTCATTTGTCCATATAACGGGGTGATCGCCCATTTTTTTAGGTTTTGGGGGATTGTAGGTCGATTCATCTATACTTGCCAGTACATGTACGGTCGGGCGGGGGCTTCTGTCGTACAGGTACCATTCGTCCTTTGTAGTAAAGGAAGCAGCAACGCCTTTCATCACCGGGTGGATTTTATCTTCAACCGTAAGCAGGGCCGATGTGCCGCCGGGCAAATAATCGGCAAACATAATACCGCCCATAAAATTGGAGTACCATTGCCACATGGGGTAACCATCGAACACGCCCAGCAATGTTGGGTGATGAAAACCGATCCAGCCGCCTTTGCCATTTTCTATATAATCTTCAAACGCTTCCTGTGCTTCTTTGCCCCATGGATATGGCGGATAATTCAGTTGGATAAACAATTGGTAGTTTGCCAGGTAGGCTTTGGTAATTGGTTTGGTATCGGTAATATAATCGATGGTAAAATTGCTGTCGGCTGCCAGTTTATTAAGCCATATTTTTGCCGCTGCGGTAAAAAGCACGTGGCCGCCGCCGATTTCGGCAATGGCTAAGGCTTTGAAACGGGGTTGGGTGGTTTGTGCCGGTGCATCGTTGTTAATGAGGATGACGAATAATGCAATGCAAAGGTATAATTGTTTTCTCATAGCGCTTACAGTTGGTGATCGTAGAGACGCGATGCATCGCGTCTCTACGGGTTGTTATTTTTTTACCTATATTTATTGCTGCCTCACAACACCCTTAATATCCTATAATATTAAGCATTTGAACTAAATTAACACCTTTAAAAATTATGCTGAAGAAAATATTTTGCGCCTGCTTTATCCTGCTGCCTTTTATTGGCATTGCCCAAAACAATACCGGGATACCTATCCCGATGAAAAAAGGCATTATTTATTACGATAAAAGTTTCCCGGTAGCCGGCGGCTTTATAAAACAGGAATTTACAAAAGGCGCAACAGCATGGTTTAAAAATACCTTCCCAAATAATGCAGCGCTTGTACACAGCGGGTCGGCAGGTATTACTTCCGAAGGTATTTCTAAGATCAAAACCAGTCAGGGGGGAAATTATTACCTGTTAAAATTTAAATTAGAGATCGCTTCAAACGACAGTGGTTACACCATCCGCGCCTATAATTTTTATGAAAATTCCAATGTAACGGGAAGAACACACGAGTATTCGAAAATTGAATACCGCTGGTGGGATTACCGGCAGGGCAAACCATGGTCGGCAGATGACAAGCCGCTTTTTAAGGGCCTGGATTCAAATATGACGGCCATGTTCGCCTCATTTCAATCGTATCCCTTAATTCTAAAGTCTGCCCGGTCAGCGCACACGCCAAAATTTAAAGTGCTCGCGTTCTTCTCAACAAATGTGGAAGCAGACCATGTTGATTTTGCCTGGGACGCCATCAGGTTTTATAAAGATATGGCTGACCGAAACGGATTTGCATTCGATACCACGTCCAACTGGGAAAACCTGAACGATGCCAATTTAAAAGGCTACAAGGTAATAATATGGCTGAATGAGTTCCCGCATAATGAAGCGGAACGGCGGTCGTTTGAAAAATTTATGAATAATGGCGGCCGGTGGCTTGGTTTCCATGTGTCGGGCTATAATGATAAGGATACCCATTGGCCCTGGTTTGTAAATTTTATGGGCGGGGCCGTTTTTTATAACAACAACTGGCCGCCGCTGCCCGCCAAAATGATTGTGGATGATAATAAAAATCCTATAACCAAACATTTGCCAAAGGCATATACCGCGCCGATAAACGAGTGGTATGGATGGAAACCTAACCCGCGCGATAACAAGGATGTGAAGGTTTTAGTCACGCTCAACCCCTCAAATTACCCGCTGGGCAAAAAGGACGTGATCAAAAACGGCGATATTCCGGTGGTATGGACCAATACCAAATACAAAATGGTGTACATGAACATGGGCCACGGCGATAAAAACTTTGAATCGCCCCTGCAAAATAAGATGTTTGAGGATGCGGTTTTATGGCTGGGGGAGTAGGGTAGTAGCAGTAGCAGTAGTAGTGGCAGTAGCAGTCTGCGGTCTTGAGTTTTAAGTAAAAAAAGAATAAATTCCAACTTCGGATTTAATCCTTACGGCTTAATCCTTGCTGTTTATAACGATCATGTCCTGTCCCTTTAAGCGCTGTTTTCCTGGCGAATCTTTTGACCCGTGGTCAACATAACTGGCCGTTAACACATAAAATCCCCCTGGCTTTGATGCGGTTGGTGCTTTGATACGAAACGACCCTTCAGTGCCGATATAGTAATTCACATCGGCATCGGTTGCATGTTTTAATATCCATTGTACGGTAGTTTTTATTTCTTCGGATGTTAATTCAGGATGTGTCGGCATTTTTTCTTTTCCCCAGGTGCCTGTTGAACCTTCTTTGATGTGTTTTATAAGGGTATCGACATTGGGTTTGGTAGCCGGGTATTTTTTACTGATCTCATTAAATGACGGCCCAATAGATTTGCCGTTAAAATTATGGCAGTTAAAGCAATTAGATGTCCGCATGATGGCAATTCCAGACGCATCCGGTGGGCTGCCCTTGTTTATTATGGCAGATAGTTTCGATTTATCTTTTATACGCCTTACTTCAAGCAAAACTTCCTTTACGTTTATTTCATCATATTTTGAATTACCGTCTTCTTTATCAGCTACACTGATGGAATAATTAACCGGCGTATCAAAATCAAATGGGATATTGTTTTTTGGGGAGGTGATCTTTACGATAGGGGGTTGGTTTTCCTGTTGTGCTTTTTTGTCAAAAGTGGTATCAAAGTTTATTAAGGTATATAAAAAGAGTAAAGCGAAAATATTGAGGTATATAAATTTTGGTCTTTGTTTCATCTAACTATAAATATGTTGCTGCCCCAAATCAAAACATTTTGCATTTCCAGTCCTCACTTTCGCAAGCGCCTTCTAAACGGCGAAGCTCTCATTCACAGCATTAAAAAACAAATAATAGTGTGAATAATCTCCACCGATTGGGCTATTGCACACATCTTTTAACCAGGATTGGAGCGCAAAGCTGCTACCCGATCTGCTGCTACAGGGCCTTTTTTGCAGCTATCTCATTCGTCAGCCTTACAAAATCATCCACACTCAACCGTTCGGCCCTCAAATCAAGCATTTTTTCCTCCGTCATTTTTTCTTTATTTATCAATGAGGATAGGGCGTTCCTTAACGTTTTTCTACGCTGGTTAAAGCCCGCTTTTACTACCTGCCAAAACAGCTTTTCATCGCAGTTTAACTCTCGGATTTCATTTCGCGTTAAGCGTATCACTGCAGATAACACTTTTGGCGGCGGATTAAAAACACCTGCTTTTACGGTAAACAGGTATTCAACCTTATAATAAGCTTGTAAAAATACGCTCAGTATGCCGTACTCTTTACTGCCCGGTTTGGTGGTGCAACGCTCTGCGACTTCCTTTTGAAACATGCCAACTACCTCCAGCACCTGCTGCCGGCTATCAAGTATTTTAAAAAGTATTTGTGATGATATATTATACGGAAAGTTGCCGATAATAGCAATCGGCCCCGTAAAAAAGGAAGCAAAATCCATCTCCAAAAAATCAGCGTTTATAAGGCGGTCGCCCAGAGTTGGATATTTTTTTTGAAGATATTGGTACGATTCGATATCTATGTCAATAAGGAAAACCTCATACTCGCTTTTTTGCAGCAAAAGATCGGAAAGGATGCCCATCCCGGGGCCGACCTCCAGTACCTGTCGGTAGTTATTGCCGGAGCGCAGGCTCTCCACAATTTTGGCAGCAATATTTTTATCAGTAAGGAAATGCTGCCCCAGGTGCTTTTTTGCTCTTACTAATGTCATTATTAATTAAATATCGGGGCAAATTATACATATTTGTGCTTTAATCATTAACTATAAGCTTAAAATCTTTTATTTGCAGTATTGATGTAAAAGCCAAAGGGCTAAAGGTGAAAGGCAAAAGGCGAAAAAACCAATGACTTAATGACTAAAAGATCGGTGTAATCATATACAATATGAGTGAAAAAATAAAAATAGGGATCAGTATAGGCGACGTAAATGGTATTGGTTTAGAAATAATTTTAAAAACTTTGTCGGATAGCCGCATTTACGATTATTGTACGCCGATTGTTTACGGCCATACAAAAGTGGCGTCGTTTTATCGCCGCTTAACCGGATTGGATGAGTTTAATTTTTTTGTGATCAGTAGCCCTTCTGAAATTTCCGGTAAAAAAGATCAACGAAAACCCAATATGATCAATTGCTGGGATGAGGATGTAAAGATCGAGCCCGGAGTAGCAAATGCCGGGGTTGGCAAATATTCATTTATTTCCTTAGAACGGGCGACCAATGACCTGGTCAACGGGGATATTGACGCGCTTGTCACCGCCCCTATCAATAAAGACACCATCCAAAGCGACCAGTTTAATTTTCCAGGCCACACTGAATATTTACAGGAACGCGGCGGGGCAGCGGAGTCACTGATGTTTTTAGTGAGTGATACTTTAAGGGTTGGCGTTGTTACCGGGCATATACCGCTGGCAAAAGTTGCCGCAAGTATTACTACAGAGAAGATACTGGCGAAGCTTAAGCTGATGGATAACAGCCTGCGTGATGATTTTTGGATTCGCAAGCCAAAAATCGCTGTGCTGGGGTTAAATCCCCACGCGAGCGATAATGGTTTGATTGGCGATGAAGAACAAACGGTTATCACACCCGCCATTGAAGAAGCACGGAACAGCAATATATTGGCTTTTGGCCCTTACGCTGCCGATGGCTTTTTTGCCAACGGCACTTATTTACAGTTTGATGCCGTACTGGCCATGTACCACGACCAGGGCCTGATCCCGTTTAAACAGATCGCATTTGAATCGGGGGTTAATTTTACTGCGGGCTTAAATTTTGTACGCACCTCACCGGACCATGGGACGGCTTATGATATCGCCGGTAAAAACCTGGCATCAGAGGTTTCCTTCCGCGAGGCTATATTTACAGCCATCCATATTGTTAAACACCGCCGCGAAACGGTTGAACTTGAAGAAAATCCACTAACTATCACCAAGCTTAGTCGCGACAGGGATTAATGCTTAATTAGCGCTTTTTGTAAAGCAGGCATAGATTTGACAACTTTTAAAAAGTTGTCAAATCTAAAACAGGCTTTCAATTTCGCTTAATATTTCAGTATAATAAACCCGGTTTTATGTTTACTTTGTCCGTTAACATTATAGTCTAACGCATAGAAATAAGTGCCGTTTTGCAACATTTTGCCGTTTACGCTGGAATGCCCGTCAAACATTTTTGAGCTGTTATCATAGCCTTTTGCCTGGTATATGAGTGTACCGTTACGGTCAATGATCATTAAACTGTTATCCGGGTATTGCGTTATGCCGTCAATAGTAAGAAAGTCATTAATTCCGTCGCCGTTTGGTGAAACACCCTGGTGTACCATAACGCCGTCGTTTTTGATGGATACGGTATCCGTGGGCGTTGCAACGCTTACCGGCTGTATAGGCTCGTAGAGGCTGAGCAGTGCGCCAGCGGCCCTGGTAACGGTTATAATAAAAGGCTGGGTTGTTACCCCGTCCTGGGCCGTTACTATGATCGTGATGTTATTGGCGCCTACATTTAAAAGCAGTTCTCCAGATGGCGTTCCCGAGGCTATCGCTGCGGCAGTCCCCCCGTTCACGCTTATCGTCATGGTCGACGTTGGGTCTTCAGTAATCGGCGTTACGGTAACCGCTGTAATGTCATTGGTGACGGCAACCGTATAGTTCGGGGTACCGGTTACGGGCATCAGCGTGCCTGAACTTATTGCCAAATGGGTTAAATAAATATCGCTGGACGGCGCACGAGTGACGGTTATGATAAAAGGCTGGGTTGTTACACCGTTCGGCGCTGTGACTATAACCGTGATGGTATTTGTACCAATCGATAAAGGAATACCCGATGATGGCGTGCCTGACGCCACGGCTGTTCCATCTATCGTTACCGTTTGTTCAGGATCTGTTGTAAAGGGGGTAACGGTAATTGATGTGGTGGCATTGGTTACGTTTACAGTATAGTTTGGCGTTCCCGCAACCGGGACGAGCGTTCCCGAACTGATCGAAAAACGGTTCAATGAGATATCACTTGACGGTGCTCGGGTTACAGTAAGTATATAAGGCTGGATCGTCACACCATCCTGTGCTGTTACAGTGATTGTGATGGTATTTGCCCCTACGTTTAAAGGCAGGCTGCCGGATGGTGTCCCCGAGGCTACCGTTGCGGCCGTCCATCCGTTAACTCCTATCGTTACCGTAGCATTGGGGTTTGCGGTGAAAGGCGTAACGGTAATTCCTGCTGTGGCGTTGGTTACGGCAACAGTATAGTTCGGTGTGCCGGCCACCGGTTTCAGCGTGCCCGAGCTGATGGATATATGGCTCAGGTAAGCATTGCCCGATTGCGCACGCGTTACCGTCAGGATGTAAGGCTGGGTAGTTACACCATCCTGCGCCGTTACGGTGATCGTTACGGTATTGGCGCCTATGTTTAAAGGCAGGTTCCCTGATGGTGTCCCCGGGGCTACTGTTGCCGCTGTCCCGCCATTCAATGCTACCGTCACTGTAGCCGTTGGATCCATTGTAAAGGGTGTTACGGTAATTGATCCCGTGGCATTGGTTACGGCTACTGTATAGTTGGGTGTGCCGGCTACCGGTTTCAGCGTACCCGAACTGATGGATATATGGCTCAGATAGGCATTGCTTGATAAAACTGTAAAGGTTGATGATGGCCCTGCCCCAGCGTCGGCATTACCCGCCAGGTCAGTGGCGAAGCCGCCTGCCACCGAAATCCCTATCGAACCCAGCCCTGTAATATTGGAAATGGTTAAGGTGTAGCTGGTGCCTGAACCGCTTACGGCTACCGCACCTGTTGCCGTACCACTTGTATTGAGCGAAATGCCCGAACCGGTGAGGCTGCTGGTATTAAAGTTAGCATCGGCATACGTTACCGTATAGGTTACCGAACCCGACCCGCTGTTGCCGATACTGATTACCGATGGTGCGCTGATGGCCGCCGTTGGCGCTGTTTGATCAATCGTATAGGTATCCCCGCCGGTAAAGCCGCCGGATATGGCGTTGCCTGCCAGGTCGGTTATATTTGTTCCGCTGCTGTTTAAATCCAGCCTCAACGTTCCGTTACCGCTTATACCGTTTACTGTTACAGTATAAACGCTGCCGCTAACCGGTGTTACAGTTATGCCGGTAGTGCTTACACCGGTGGTTGTTGCTATAAAAGCGCCGGAAGTAACGCCGGTAACTGCTTCCGAAAATGTAACCGTGTAACCAACACTTGTGGCATTGATAGGGCTGGCATTGGTCGGGGTTGTTGCTGTGATAGAACTTACTGTTGGCGGGGTTTGATCGATCGTATAAGTATCACCGCCTGTAAAGCCGCCGGATATGGTGTTGCCCGCTGCATCAGTAATACCCGTGCCGCTGCTGTTTAAGTCTAATCTTAATGTGCCGGTTCCGCTGATGCCGTT